>ERZ837910.2389-NODE-2389-length-23154-cov-10.766050_pt1 | contig 23154 bp, 23 predicted proteins | sample MGYA00519940_ERZ837910 | MGnify/ENA primary metagenome ERZ837910 (study PRJEB31850, sample SAMEA3708825) | human gut metagenome | biome: human gut; feature: human-associated habitat; material: faeces | place: China | collected 2014 ... | reverse complement strand
CCCCAAGGATAAACCACACGCACCTCAAACGTGCGCGTCTGCCAGTTCCGCCACCTTCGCATACATCGGTGGTGCGTCCTGCGGTTTTGAGGTTGAAACCGTTATGCGGACTGCTTGAGTATATTATCATATTGCTCCTGGAAAGTCAAGCTTTTTCATAGATTTTTTTGGTGCTCATATCCTATAAAAGACCCTTTGAAACAAGAAACAACTTACAAAGGAGGATTTTGGAGATGCGGTTTTCCAAAAAGAATTTTCTGCTCGGTGTAGCACTGTTGTTCTTGGGCACGGCGCTTGGGTTTGGCCTCGGGAATTGCTTTGGTGCGGCGCCGCTCATTGGCTGCCGGGAGAACGATTTGACCCCCGTGCCGGACACGGAATTCCTCACACCTGCCCCCAGCTCTGAGCCCGCTGTCTCACAGCCGCCTGCACCACCTGAAAAATGGGTCTGCCTGACTTTTGACGACGGCCCCAGCAAAACAACGCCCGCAGTGCTGGAGGCTCTGAACAATGCAGGGGTCAAAGCGACATTTTTTGTCGTTGCCACGGGCTACAACGAAAAATATCTGCCATTGTTGGCGGAAGCATCCGCCGCCGGGCACCAAATCGCGCTCCACTCCGCCTCCCACGAATACAGCGACATCTACCGCAGCTCCGACGCTTACTGGAAAGATATTGCCCTTCTGCGCCAACGAATTTCCCCCTATGTTTCTGTGGAAAGCATCCGGTATCTGCGCTTCCCGGGCGGCAGCACCAATACCGTCAGCCGACGGTATGGCGGCAAAGGGCTGATGAAACAGTTAAAGACCGAAGTAGAAGAAAAGGGTCTGCACTGGGTCGATTGGAACGTCTGCGCGGAGGATGCTGTAGGCGGCAAGCCCAGTGCCAGCACTATTTTTCGCAATGTCGTGCGGGAAACGGGCGAGCAGACACAGTGTATTGTTCTGATGCACGACTCCTCTTCTACCCGCACTACGGCGGAAGCGTTGCCGGATATCATCCGGTGGTATCAGGATCAGGGGTTCACATTCTGCCGCGTAGAACAAGTGCTCCCAACACCATAGCGGCCACAGCCACAGGGAGCAGCCGCCGCAGACAGCGCAGCAGGCGTTCCCGCCTTGGCGGGAGTCCCGTTTGGAGAGATTCCGGGAAGAATGCTTCGCAGCAAACAGAATCGCAATAACGTCCCTGCCCGCGCCATGCCTTATATCGGATGCCGTTCCACTCAAACTCCGGGTACATTCCCCCTTTTGTGATGCGGATGGGGCTTCCCTGAGCTTCCCCATAGCGCAGCAGTACGGCAGCAAAATCCTCCGGGGTGTTGATGGACTGTTCCGATACGATGGAAAAGCGCTTTTTCTGCTCGTTTTCTGCCACGGTACGGTAATCCCTGAGCCAGCCGGAGAAAAATCCACCCGGCTCCTGCGGGTCCTGCATCCGTTTCAGACAATCATCCACATCCAGCTGATCCACCTGAGGAGCCTGTTGGGTCAGCTCTGCGCAAAAGCGGATCGACCCCGCCAGCTGCGCTGCCTGCTGCTCCAGTACCGTCTGCTGCGCCCGAAGCGCTTCGGTCAGCGGCTGTTCCCCGTTGAGGACCCTCTGTATTACGGGCAGCGGCATATCCAGCATCCGAAGCATCCGAATCAGTTTCAGGGTCCGGATATCCTCGGCGGTATAATCCCGGTAGGCGTTGCCCCGGTTACGGGCAGGGGTCATCAGCCCTTCTTTTTCGTAGAAGCGGATGTTGGGGCTGGAAACTCCACTCTGTTCCGCAGCCTGTTTGATGTTCATTTGCTTCACCTCCGCCCTTACACTACACCATAAAGTCGGTTGAAGGTCAAGCATTTTTCTTAAAATAGCGCAAAAATGCCCCGGCGGGCGCAAAACCTGCCGGGGCATTCATTCTGGATCGCGCTTACTGTGCGTTGTTGAACAGGGAGAAGGCGCGGTAAGCCATGTACAGGTCGTTCTTATGGATGACCTCGAAGGGAGCGTGCATGGACAGCACAGGCACACCGATATCCAGCACGGGGATGCCGCGGTTCGCGACATACTTGGCGATGGTGCCGCCGCCGCCCAGATCCAGACGGCCCAGCTCACCGATCTGCCATGCAACGTTGCCGTTGTCCAGCATCCGGGTGATATCACCGACCAGCTCAGCGCAGGCATCGCTTGCGGAGCCCTTGCTGCCGCCGCCGGTGTACTTGAAGATGGCAACGCCGCGGCCTGCATAAGTGCCGTTCATAGGCTCGAATGCACTTGCCCAGGTGGGATCGTAGGCAGCGGTCACGTCAGCGGACAGGCAGACACTGTGACGGAAGGCCAGGATATCATCCTGACCGGCGGTACGGCAGAGCTCCTGCATGAAGTGGAAGGCGTACATGCTCTGCATACCGGTCACGCCGTCGGAGCCGATTTCTTCCTTATCGGTCAGGACGCAGACAGTGGTGTAAGCGGGGTTCTTGGTCTCGATCTCGGCCATCAGTGCAGGATAAGCGTCCACACGGTCATCGTGGCCATAGCCGCCCACCATGGAGCGGTCGAAGCCAACATCACGGCTCTTGTAAGCCGGGGTGATCTCGATCTCAGCGCGCATGAACTCCTTCTCAGTGATGCCGTACTTCTCGTTGAGCAGGATCATGGTGTTCAGCTTGACAGCTTCCTTGACGTTCTCGTCATCAACAGCGTCGGAGCCGATGAGGATGTTCAGCTCCTCAGCCTTGATGCCGTCCTTCAGGGGACGGGCGTTCTGCTCGGCACCCAGATGGGGCAGCAGGTCGGTGATGCAGAAGACGGGATCGTTCTCATCCTCGCCCACACGGACGGTGACGGTGGAGCCATCCTCACGGGTGAACACGCCGTGGATGGACAGAGGGATCGTGCCCCACTGATACTTGCGGATACCACCGTAGTAATGGGTCTTGAAGTAGCTCAGGTGGTCGGACTCATACAGCGGGGTGGGACGCAGGTCCAGACGAGGGCTGTCGGTGTGGGCAATGACCAGATGGAAGCCATCCTCAAAGCTCTTGGTACCGATGGTGGAAGCCACCACAGCCTTGTTGCACTGGACAAAGTAGATTTTGTCACCGGGCTTGTAGGTCTTTTTCGGGTCGAACTGCTGGTAGCCTGCATCCTTGAGCATCTGCTCGCTCTCGGCGGCGACCTCGCGCTCGGTCTTGCCTGCATCCAGGAACTTCTTGTAGCCCTCGGCAAAGTCGTGGGCCTTCTGCTTCACGTCAGCGTCCTTATCGGCGACGTAAGCAGGCTTATAGAGCAGCTTTTCAGCCAGCTGCTGGTTCGGAGTTTTTTCTGCCATAGAATTTCTCCTGCCTTTCTGTTTCGGTATTCCTAAATATTTCAAACCGGCGCAAGCCGGTTCAAGCGGGTTTGCAGCCTGCTCAGGCTCCGTACAGCTCGGTGTACTTGGCATAGCAGGCGGTGATCTTTTCCACATAGTGGTGCATCTGGTTATAGGGGAAACCCGACAGGGTCAACCCGTCCTCTGAATGTTCCTCCTTCTGGAGCAGGGCATCTACAGTGCCCCACCCGCTGTGGTAGGCTGCGGCGGCCGTGGAGATATCGCCGTTGTAACGCACCAGGCAGAGGTGGAGGTAATAACATCCAAAGCGGATGCTCACATCCGGGTCGTACAGGTCGCCAAAGGAAACCTCCTCCCCCAGGCCCAGCTTACTGCGGAGCCAGAGGAAGGTCTCCTCCGTCATCTGCATCAGGCCGCGCGCATCGACACTGGAAGTTGCGCCCGGGTCAAAGCCGCTCTCGGTGCGGATGAAGGAATAGACCAGCAGCGGGTCAAGGTCATACTCGGCGGCGTACTGCTCCACAAGGTCGTTGTATTTCCGCGGGTAGAGCCTCTGTTCCACCTGACGGCGCACCGGCGGCAGCGCCAGCAGGACCACACAGAGCAGAAAGAGCAGCACCAGCGTTTTCAAAAACTTTTTCAAAGCGAAGTGTCCGCGCCCCCTTTCCGTGCACCCTCAGCCTGCAGCTGCTCACAGAGCGCCGCTGCCGCCGCTTCCAGAGAAGCAAGGTCAGCATCGTTGCGCAGGACAAGATCGGCCCTGGCAAGCAGGACCTCTTCCGGGGTCTGGGCGTTGAGCCGCCGTGCCGCCATTTCCGGAGCGATGCCGTCCCGGGCCGCAATGCGGGCCACACTGGTGGCAAAGGGCGCAGTGACCACGCAGAGGTGGTCGCACTCTTTTTCCGCATCGGTGCCCACGATCACGGCTCCGTCTATCACAAAAAGCGGTGCTCCGGCTTCCCGGGCGGCCTGCTTCAGTCTGCAGACCCGCCGGATGATCTCCGGAAGCACGAGGGAATCCAGAGCGGCCTTTCCTTCCGGCGCAGCAAAGGCACGGTCTGCCAGCAGGCGGCGGTTCAGGCTGCCGTCGGCATAAAGGATATCTGCCCCGAACCGCTGGGCCAACACTGGCAGCAGCGGAGAACCGGGCAGCAGGATCTCGCGGGAGATCTGGTCGGCATCCACCAGCGGGACACCATGGGCGGCAAACACCGCCGTCACAGTCGATTTGCCGCAGCCGCTGCGGCCGGTGATCCCAAGCGTGATCATAGCTGGATCACCCGGAATGCTGCCGCACGGATCAGGCGGTTGTACACTGCCATGGACAGGCCGTCCTTTTTCGGGCAGCGGGCATAGACCACGCCGTCCCCCTGCTCATCCAGTGCGCGCAGGCTGCGGAAGATATGCTTTGCCTGATCGGCACCGTCGCCCTCCCTGCCATACTCCACGCAGGGCCAGCCGAGCTTTTCGGCCTCGCCGGTAAAGCAGAGACAGCTGGGGTTCTGGTCGGCATGGGCATCCACATAGGCCTTGAACTGCTCAAAGGTGCCGTCCAGCAGGGTGACATCTGCCTTAGGGGCGTAATGCTTATACTTCATGCCGGGGCTGCGGACAACAGCACCCTCGGGCAGCTTTTCGAGGATGGCCTTGGAGACCTCGACCTCCTCTCCCAGAGCACGCTCCAGATCTTCCAGCGTGATATGGCCGGGGCGGAACAGGGTGGGCTTTTCGCCTACCACAGAGATCACGGTACTCTCCACACCCACATCGCACTCGCCGCCATCCAGGATCAGGGGCAGACGGCCATCCATATCGGTGAACACATCCTGTGCGTTGGTGGGGCTGGGCTTGCCGGAAAGGTTCGCGCTGGGGGCCGCAAAGGCACAGCCGCTCTGCGCAATGACAGCCCGTGCCACCGGGTGGCTGGGCATCCGGATGCCCACCGTGTCCAGACCGGCACAGCACTCCGCGGCCACCTCCGGGCCGCGGGGCATGATGATGGTCAGAGGGCCGGGGCAGAACGCAGCCATCAGCAGCTGGGCACGCTCGGGCACCTCGCTGACAAGGCCGGGCAGCATCTCCGGGCCGGTGACATGGACGATCAGGGGGTTATCCTGCGGGCGGCCTTTGGCCACGAAGATCTTTGCGACCGCCGCACCGTTCCGCGCATCTGCGGCAATGCCGTAGACCGTCTCGGTGGGCAGGGCAACCAGCTCCCCTCTGCGTAGCAGATCAGCTGCTTTGGCGATTGCTTCGCCCTCGGCAGGTAAAATTTCAGTTTTCATTTTCATACGGTTCATCGTTCTTTCTATCTGTAAAGTATAAATACTTTTCAATCATTAAATCAACACAAGCACGTTATTCTTTTCATCACAGCTTCATTCAGCCTGTGCGTTGAGCTGACGCAGTTTTTCGGCCTGTTCATGGGTTGCCAGTGCATCAATGATCTCGTCCAGATTTCCGTCCATGATCTTATCCAGATTGTGGACCGTCAGGCCGATGCGGTGGTCGGTGCAGCGATCCTGCGGGAAGTTGTAAGTCCGGATCTTCTCGCTGCGATCACCGGTTCCCACCTGCCCTGCGCGGTTGGCATTGATGGCATCCTGCTGTTCCTTCTGCTTCTGGGCCAGCAGGCGGCTGCGCAGGATCTCCAGCGCCTTATCCTTATTCTGGAACTGGCTGCGCTCGTTCTGGCACTCCACCACCATTCCGGTGGGGATGTGCGTGACCCGGATGGCGCTGGACGTTTTGTTGATGTGCTGGCCGCCCGCGCCGGAGGAACGGAAGGTATCAATACGCAAATCCTTGGGGTCGATGACAAGATCCACCTCTTCGGCCTGCGGCATCACCGCCACGGTTGCCGTGGAGGTGTGGATGCGGCCCTGCGTTTCGGTCTCGGGCACCCGCTGGACACGGTGCACTCCGCTCTCATACTTGAGCCGGTTATAGGCCCCTGCTCCGTTTACGGCAAGGATGGCTTCCTTGACACCGCCCAGCTCCGTCTCGTTGAGGTTCAGCACCTCCAGCTCCCAGCCCCTGCTCTGAACGTACATGGTGTACATCCGCATCAGGCTGTGGGCAAACAGCGCGGCTTCTTCGCCGCCCGCACCGCCGCGCAGCTCCATGATGACGCTTTTATCATCGTTGACATCCTTGGGCAGCAGCAAAATTTTGAGATTATTTTCCAGCTGCGCCACTTCCTGACTTTTTTCGCCGAGCTCCTGCTGTACCATTTCCTTAAAGTCCGGATCAAGGGCCTCGCCCTCGAGCAGGGCTTTGGCCTGAGCAAGATGATCCTGCGCCGTGATCAGGGCCTGATAGGCCTGCACCACAGGTTCTGCCTCGTGATACTCCTGCATCAAGCGGCGGAACAGTGCGGGATCTGCCGCTGTTTCCGGCTGGTTCAGGCGGATGGAAAGTTCTTCAAACCGGTGGCTGACAGCCTCCATTTGGGAAAGCAGTCTTGACATACTGTGCAGTTCTCCTTACATGACCCAATGGTTACTCGGCAGCGCCGGGCTTGAGCACTTTCTTGATGTTTTTTTCAATTTTCGCGCGGGGCAGCATGACCTCACGGCCGCAGCCCGTGCAGCGGATCTTGAAATCCATGCCGACCCGGAGCACCTCGAAGCTGGAAGCTCCGCACGGGTGTTTTTTGCGGGTCTGGATGGTATCTCCCACTGCGATATCCATGTTTCTTTCCCTCCTGCCGCCCCTTTGCGGGGCAGTACCCTGTGCAGCAGGTTTCCATGCCGCACATACAGATATAGTATAAACCAAACTCGTATAAAATGCAATTGTCCGCGCATAGAGTTTTAATGCCGACACCTGCTTTGTGTGCCGACGTGCAGCGGAAAACGCTAAAATAACACAGAAAGAGGAACAAACCATGATGCAGACATTTCGTACTGAAGGCAATTACCGTTCCGCAGACCGGCTCAGCCCCACAGAACTGCGCGCCGCCATCGCCAGCCGCGAAATTTTACAGAGCACTGCCCTTGCCTTTGACACCCAGCGCCAGCTCCGGTTCGACCTGGGCGGGGTAAAGGCCGTGATGCCCTTTGGCCAGTGTGCCGATGGGGCTGAGAGCGGCACCGTGCGGGACATTGCGGTGCTGACGCGGGTGGGCCGCCCCACCTGCTTTGTGATCGAAGGGATAGAGACCGGGGAAAACGGCCAGCCCTGCTACCAGCTTTCCCGGGCCGAGGCACAGCGGATGTGCAAGGCAGAGTATCTGGACACCTTACAGCCCGGGGACATCCTGCCCTGCACTGTGACCCACATCGAGCCGTTTGGTGCCTTTTGTGACGTTGGGTGCGGCATCAGCGCCCTGCTGCCCATCGACTGCATGTCGGTCAGCCGTATCTCCTCCCCTGCCGACCGGGTGAGCGTGGGCCAGCAGATCCTGTGCGCCATCAAAAGCCGGGATGTGCAGGGGCGGTTCGTGCTGACCATCCGGGAGCTGCTGGGCACCTGGGAGGAGAACGCCGCCGGGTTCACCGTGGGCGAGACCGTGGTGGGCATTGTGCGGAGCGTGGAGGAATATGGCACCTTTGTGGAGATCGCCCCCAATCTGGCCGGACTTGCCGAAACCTGCCCCGACCTGCACCCCGGGCAGGCGGTGAGCGTCTACATCAAAAACATCCTGCCCGATAAAATGAAGATCAAGCTGGTCATCGTCAACCACAGCCTGGGCCAGAGCCACCGGTTCGACCTGCGCTATTTCATCACCGAGGGGCATATCGACCACTGGCTGTATTCCACCCCTGAAAGCCGCAAGCGCATTGAGACAGATTTTGCGGTTGCGGCTTGCAATCCGGTCTGAAACCCTTTATACTATAAGAAAGTGATTCTTTACGGCCTGCCCCGAGGCAGTGCCGGGCAGCAATTTGAAATGACAGGGGGATGTGCAGAACGATGGCCGCCAACGATGCTTTTACCGCCGGTGTTCGTCCCGGCGGGCTGACCGACAGCACGGAGATCCGGTTGCTGTTGTGTTATCTGGTAAAGAATGCCGGGCCGATCACCCGGACGGAGATCGAGAATGCGCTGATGGAAGAACAGCTGGTCAACTATTTTGAGATCGGCTCCTGTCTGGATGATATCACCCGCCAGCAGCTGGTCACGCTGAAGGAAGATCGCTATTCCATCACCGAAAAAGGACGCAAGGTCGCACAGGAGCTTGCCTATGACCTGCCCCGCAGTGTGCGGGAGCGCGCGGTGGCGGCGGTTCTGCGCAGCCAGACCTGGGCCCGCAAGGAAGCCGAATACAGCGCCCGCATCACCGAAAAGCCGGACGGCCACTGCTCCATCCGCTGCACCATCAAGGCACTGGATCAGGAGCTGTTTTGTCTGGACATCGGCACGCCTGACCGGCTGAGTGCCGATCTGGTCAAGAAGCAGTTCATCCTCAAGGGCAACGAGATCTATCAGATGCTCATCACCAAACTGACAGAGTAACAAAGAAACGGGGCTGTTGCAAAAACAGTCCCGTTTCTTTTAGTTCCAGCACGCTGCGGCGATCAGTTCCAGCACACTGCCCGCAATGCAGCGGGCCTTATCCGAGATGAGGAAGCAGTTTTCCAGCTCCGCACGGCGGGGGTCCACATCGGCTACCTTGAACCCTTTGGTCACCGGGTAGCCATCCCGCAGCAGACCCCGCAGGATGCCGGAGATCTGTGTGATCACCGGCAGACGCTGACCATTTGGTGTTTCGATCTCGGCCACAGCCTCGCCCGCCTCCACAAAATCAGCGATAGAATGCAGGTTGCGGAAGATGCCCGCGGCCTGCGCATGGAGCACACGCTCAGCACCATAGCCGCCGATGATGCCCGGCACGCCGGAGTTTGGCGCGGCAGATCCTTCCCGGATGATGCGGCCAAGCTTGTGGCCGCGCTTGGTCTCCACCACCACGTCCACATCCTGCCCCGCCGCAAAGCCGGGGCCAAGGGCAATGGTCAGCGGAGCCATCTCCCGGGTGGTGCCCAGATTTTTCTTTGCGATGATGGCATCCACCAGAACAGCTGGCCTTGCCTGCGGCAGGCAAGCACCCGTGGGGTCTATCAGAATCGGCACGGCGTTCTGTGCCCAGACGGCATCAGCATCTGCCAGCGTCTCCACCCGGATGCCCCGCATTCCTTCCACAGCGGTCTCGCCTTCGTAAACAGCCTCACAGAGAGACACCTGCCGACGGATGGCGGCGGGATGGGCCGTTTCCAACACCAGCACCCGCAGCCCTGCCGACCAGAGCCGATGCACAACACCGGTGGCAAGGTCTCCCCCGCCCCGGACAACGATCAGGTCATCACGCTTCATGGCTCATTCCTCCGGTTCCAGACGCTGCAAAAAGACTTCCATGGAGCCGCCGCAGGCTGCAATCGCAGCGGCATCGCTGGCCCCCTCTGTGGTAAAGGCGGCCAGCCTGCACGGGGCAGCCCCCGGCTCCAGCAATTCCCGCGCCAGCTGCTGGGTGCGGTACTCCATGATGCCGCCGCCCACGCTGCCCACGGCAGAGCCATCGGGCAGGACCAACATCTTGGAGCCCTCCTCCCTTGGCGTAGAGCCATGGCGGCCGATGATGGTCGCCAGCACCGCCGGAGCGGTCTGCTGTTCCAGCGCAGCCAGCAGCACCGGGGAAAAGCCCTCGGTCTGCTGGCGGCTGTTTTTAACAGAGACGATCTCCGCAAGAATAGAAAGTGCGATCTCCTGTGCGGTTTTTGCGCCAATGGAAAGCCCAATGGGCGCGTGCAGGGCATCAATGCGCTCTTGCGGCAGCCCCAGCTCAGCCAGCTGTGTGTGCACCAGAGCCGCACGCTTCCGGCTGCCCATCATGCCCACATAGGCGGCGGGCTTTTGCAGAATAGAACGCAGGCAGGCAATATCACAGCTGTGGGCACGGGTCACGACCACAAAGTATGTCTCCTGCCCGCCGGGGATCTGCGCAAGGCCCTCTGCAAAGGGCAGACAGAGCACGGCATCGGCCCCGGCCTGACGCAGCTCCTCCGCAAACTCGGGGCGGTCCTCCAGCGCTGTGACCGGCAGGCCCAGCAGCTTTGCCAGCCGCACCACCGACGCGCCCACATGGCCGCCGCCGCAGACCACAAGCTGCGGGGCCGCGCCAAAGCGCTCCACAAAAAAGCGCTGTCCGGCTGATTTCAGAATTCCACTGGAGGTCACAGCGGCCAAGGCAGGCAGATGCTCCCCCCAGAACGCAGGCAGTTCCTCCGGCCAGACCGGTGCTGTGTTCCGCAGCAGGACACGCTCCCCCTGCGCCGGGCCTTCCAGCACCGTGGCCAGCAGAAAATCCCCCTCCCGGTCATGGAGTGCATTGAAAAAAGAACGGTTTCCCATCCAATTCTCCTTTATTTGTTATTGTTCTACCACCGCTGCGGCATCATAGGCGGCGGGGTCGATGCGGCTCTGCCACAGCTGCCAGTCCTCGGGCGGCATCCGCCACGCAAGGCCGCACCCGGCAGAGAGTTCCCGGGGCAGCGGAATGAGCCGCCCGGGGATGTGTTCCGCTTCGCAGTGTTTTTCCCATGCCATCGCTTCCACTGTGGTGCGGAAGGATAACACGATATAGGGTCTCTTTGCACGCATTATTTATTCCTCCGCCAGGCTGCGCACCGCACAGGCAGCGGCAAGCGCCTCCTCCCGGGTGTTGGTGTGGGAGAAGCTGAACCGCACCACGCCCTGCTCCACGGTGCCCAGCGCCTTGTGCATCAACGGAGCGCAGTGCGCACCGGCCCGCACACAGATTCCGTACTCTTCCCAGAGCGCATCCGCCACACGGGCGGAATCCTCGCCCGCCAGGTTCAGTGAGACGATGGGCGCACGCGGCGCAGTGAAGTCACCATAAAGCCGCACACCGGGAATTTCCCGGACAGTTTCATAAAACAGGCGTGCAAGCGCATTTTCTTTCGCTTCCAGCGCTTCCACGCCCTGCGTCAGGAGCCAGCGCACCCCGGCCCCCAGCCCGGCGATTCCCGGCACATTCAACGTTCCGGCTTCCAGAGCAGTGGGCATTTCGGTAGGGTGGCGTTCATCAAAGCTGTGGACTCCGCTGCCGCCCACCACAAGGGGGGCAACCTGCAGCCCGGGCCGGACATACAGCCCGCCGGTGCCCTGCGGGCCCAGCAGCGCCTTGTGCCCGGTAAAGCAAAGCACATCGATCCCCAGCGCCTGCACATCCATCGGCATGGCACCCGCTGTCTGGGCGGCATCCACGAGAAACAACAGGCCGTGGTTTTTTGCAAAAGCGGATACGAACGCCAGGTCCGTGCGGTTGCCGGTGACATTGGAAGCACCGGTCACAACCACTCCCCTGGTGTTGGGACGGAGCAGCTGCTCAAACTGCGCATAGCAAAGCACACCGTTTGCCTCCACATCCACAAAGCTCACCTCACCCCCCTGCCTTTGGAGACGGTAGAGGGGCCGCAGGACGGAATTGTGCTCACAGACCGTGGTGATGACATGATCCCCCGGGCCAAAGAGCCCGTTGATGGCCGTGTTCAGTGCCTGGGTCGCATTGGATGCAAAGGCGATGCAGGCCGGGCCTTCGGCGTGGAAGAGCTGGGCCAGCGCTTCCCGGGTCTCGTAGACGATGCGGGAGGCGTGCAGGGTGGGCGCATGGGCTCCACGGCCCGGGTTGCCCGCTGTCTGCAGAGCATCCAGCATCGCCTGCCCCACCTCCGGGGGCTTGTGCAGGGTGGTTGCGGCGTTATCAAGGTAGATCACGGCTTGACCACGTTCCCGGCGTTCAGCATCTTTTCAGCGATGACATACATATTGGTCACGCCGCCCACGGCCAGCTTCTCCGTTATGCCGTAGTAGTTCAGGCAGGTGCCGCAGGTCAGGATCTCCACGCCCTCAGCTTCCAGTGCCTTCAGGTCTTCCAGCATGGGCGAACCCTCACAGGTCAGGGATGCGCCGCCGTTATAGAAGAGGATCGTCTTGGGCAGCTTGTCCTGCTGGGTCAGGGAGAACACGAAGGCCTTGAGCAGGGTCTTGCCCAGCTCCTCGGCCCCCTCCCCCATCTTGTCGGACGCGATGACCACCACTGTATCGGTGCGGGCATCCGGGATGCAGGTTTCCGCTTCTGCCTGCTGTTTCTCTTCGCCCAGCACAGCGGTATCCGCAGCGGGCGTGTCCTTGATGGTAAAGCGGACACGGTATTCCTGCTCGGCCAGCTTTTCAGAGCTGGACAGGTAGCCTTTCTGCTGGGCCATCTTGGTCAGGTTCTGGACAGCGATCTCATTGTCCACCAGCACTTCCACCTCGCCGGAGCCGTGCAGCTCTGCAATGGCCTTTTTGGCCTTGACCACGGGCAGCGGGCAGGCATCTCCACGGGCATCGATCTTGATCATTGGTTGTTCCTCCATCATTCGTATGTTACTGTGATCTCCGGTGTCTGCTTTTCCCCAATGGTGCCCACGATCTTTGCGGGCAGACCCGCCGCCTGCAGCTCTGCTTCCAGTGCAGCGGCATCCTGCGGGGCCACAGCAAACAACAGGCCGCCGGAGGTCTGGGGATCAAACAGAATTTCCTCCATCGGGAAGGGTACTTTCTCAAACCGGACAAAGGGCCCGGTGTGGTTGCGGTTGCGCTGACCGGCAGCGGTGTACAGGCAGGCATCCGCGGCCTCCCACGCACCGGGCAGTATCGGCACCGCATGGGCATCGATGACGATGGAGAGTTTCTCCCCCATCATCTCGTGCAGATGGCCCAGAAAGCTGAACCCGGTCACATCCGTGGCGGCGTGCACCTCGTACCTGCGCGCGATCTCTGCCGCTGCTTTGTTCAGGGTGGTCATGGAACGGACTGCGGCTTCCATCTGTTCCGGAGCGGCTTCGCCCACCCGGTTGGCGGTGCAGATCAGTCCCACGCCAAGCGCCTTGGTCAGAAGAAGCTTGTCGCCCGGGCGGCCGGTATCGTTGGCTGTCAGGCGGTGCGGGTCTACCAGGCCTGTCACCGACAGGCCGTACTTCACACCGGTATCGGCAATGGAGTGCCCACCCACCAGCATGCCTCCGGCTTCGGCCACCTTTTCGGCACCGCCGCGCAGGATCTCCCCCAACACGTTCAGATCCATGCTTTCGGGGAAACAGACAAGATTCAGTGCCGTTTTGACCTCACCGCCCATGGCGTAGACATCGCTCAGGGCATTGGCCGCAGCGATCTGCCCGAAGGTATAGGGGTCATCGACCATCGGCGGGAAGAAATCCACCGTCTGCACCAGGGCAATATCCTCGGTAATGCGGTAGACGGCAGCATCGTCCCGGCTGTCGTAGCCAACCAGAAGGTCGGGGTCTTTTTCGCCCCGGGGCAGCTTTTCCAGAATGCGGCTCAGTACCCCGGCACCCAGCTTGGCGGTGCATCCGCCGCCGGTGCAGAATACAATGGGGCCCTGTTCTGCCATTTCATGCACGCTCCCTTTCATCAAAATAAGTCAACATGCCCTGCACCTCATATTTTTCGCGCAGGAGCGCGAGGATCTGTTCTCCGGCAGCAATGCGGGCGGGGTCATCCGCCTGATTGAGCACCACAGAAAAACGGCGGTTTCCCACCAGTTTTCGTCCTCCCTGCTCACTGGCCAGCAGCCTTGCCAGCAGCTCCGGGGTCAGAAGCGTTTCGGGGGCAGCGCCCAGCAGGGCGCAGGCCTGCTCCAGCCGGAAGCAGACCTCCCGCAGAGGTCTGCCCAGCGCGGACAACCCGCCCACGGCCAGCACGATATCGCTTTCCGGCAGCAGCACCGGTTCATGGGCCGCCGGGGCCTTGCAGGGCATCCGTTTTGCACCGTCCGCTTCCAGAAGAACCATATCCGCCTGTGCCATCCAGCGGGTCAGCTGTTCCGGCGGCAGGGCGGTCAGTTTGCCCTGCTCTGCCGGGACACCGGCCACGGCATATCGCCCTGCCGCCCAGAGGGACGCAAGAGCAGCCTCATCTGCGGCATAATTTTCCCCGGGTTGCTGGATGTGGGTGGTGGTGCTCACCAGCACCCGCCAGCCTTTGGCGGCACAATGACGGGCAAAGGCATAGAGCAGGGTGGTCTTTCCGCCGCCGCCCACCAGCGAGATCACATGGCCCTTTTCAGCCAGAAACGGAAAATGTGTTTCCGAAAGCATCAGCGGTTCTCTTCCACCGCCATGGCGACCTGCTCCGGGGTGATGGGCAGCTCATAGAAGCGGGTACCGATGGCATTGTAGATGGCATCCGCGATGGCGGGCAGCGGGGTGTTGATGACCACCTCACCGATGGATTTTGCACCAAACGGGCCGTTAGGCTCGTAGCTGCTCTCAAACTCCACCCGGATGTGGCCGATGTCCACACGGGCGGGGATCTTATACTGCATAAAGGAATTCTCCATCGGCCAGCCCTTGGCATCGTAGGTGATGTTCTCGGTCAGGACCATGCCGATGCCCTGCAGGATACCGCCCTCGGTCTGCACACGGGTCAGGTTGGGGTTGATGGGGGTGCCGCAGTCCACACAGGCGGCATAATCCACCACCTTGACCTCACCGGTCTCCTTGTCCAGCTCAATTTCAGCCGCGCCGACCATGTAGGGCGGGGGCGAAAGGGGCGAGGTGTGGGTCTCGGTAATCTCCAGCGGCACCATGTGGCCGAACTGGGAGGCGAAGGCCACCTCAGAGAGAGAGACCCTCTTCTCCGGGTCTGCGTTCAGGGAGACGAACTTGCCGTCAAAATCCACGGCATCTTCGGTCGTCTGGAGCAGCTCCGCGCCCAGCTTGCAGATCTGGCCGCGCAGCCGCAGGGCGCACTTCTCCACTGCCTTGCCGGTGACATAGGTGGTAGAGGAAGCGTAGGAGCCGGAATCATAGGGCGAGGTGTCGGTATCCGCACCAAAGACGGTGATATTGTCCAGGTCACAGTCCAGCACCTCGGCGGCGATCTGAGCCAGCGTGGTGTCACAGCCGGTGCCCATATCGGCCGCGCCGATGATGAGGGAGTAGAACCCGTCATCGTTTACCTTGAGGGTTGCACTGCCCACGTCCATGCCGGAAATGCCGGAGCCCTGCATGGCCATGCCCATACCCACGGCGCGCACCTTGCCATTGCCAAGGTCGCGCACAGGGTACTTGTTGTCCCAGTCGATCATCTCGTGGACTTTTTTCAGGCAGCGGTCCAGCGCGCAGCTGGTGTTCACAGCGCCGTAATAGGCAGGCATCACATCGCCCTCTTTGACGATGTTCATTTCACGGATCTTGAAAGGGTCCATGTGGAGTCTGGCAGCCAGCTCGTTGACGGCAGATTCCACTGCAAACAGGCCCTGGGTCGCACCATAGCCGCGGTACGCACCGGCAGACATGTGGTTGGTGTAGACCACGTCGCTGACAAAACGGAAGGCTTCGGCCTTGCCATACAGCGGAATAGACTTGTGACCGGAAAGGCCCACCGTTGTGGGGCCGTGCTCACCATAAGCACCCGTGTTGGACAGGGTGTAGAGGTCGATGCCCTTCACGATGCCGTCCTTGGTGGCACCCAGACGGACATGCATCTCCATCTCGTGGCGGGGCGAAGATGCGGTCTGGCTCTCTTCGCGGGTGAAGATCAGCTTACAGGGCTTCTTGGTCTTCCAGGTAACAAAGGCCGGATAGATGGCCGAGACCGCCGTCTGCTTGGCACCAAAGCCGCCGCCGATGCGGGGTTTGATGACGCGGATCATGGATTTGGGGATGTGCAGGGCGTTTGCCACATTGCGGCGGGTATGGAACACGATCTGGGTCGAGCTGAGGATGTTCAGCCGCCCGTACAGGTCCATCCAGCAGCAGGTGCGGAAGGTCTCCATCATGGCCTGCTGGCAGGCCTTGGTGTGGTAGACACGGTCGATGACAACATCGCACTTTGCCAGCACGGCATCGATGTCGCCGTCGCCGCACGCATCATGGGCACAGAGGTTGCGCTTGTTGTCGGCACCCACGGGACTCAGGCTCTCCCAGTTGTCCTCCGGGTGGACAAGGATGGGGTTGTCCTTCGCAGTGTGGAAATCCAGCACCGGCTCCAGCACCTGATACTCCACCTTGATGAGCTTCATGGCCTTCTCGACACACTTCTCATCCTTGCCCACCACAATGGCCACCACGTCCCCCACAAAGCGGACGTGGCGGTCGATGACCAGGCGGTCGTAGGGGCTGGCTTCGGGGTAGGTCTGGCCGGCCTGCGTGTAGCGGCGAGCGTTCTGATCCACATCCTCCCAGGTGAAGATGGCCTCGATGCCGGGCACCTTTTTGGCCACGGACGTGTCGATGCGCTCCACCATGGCGTTGGCATGGGGCGAGCGGTACAGCTTGACGATCAGGCAGTCTGCCGGGGCCAGATCATCCATGTAAACGGGCTTGCCGGTCACAAGCTGCATGGCATCCTTTTTGCGGAATGCTTTGTTGACGTTTTTCATTCGGCACCCTCCTGTTTTGCTTTTTTCCAGGCGAGGAAATTCTGGATGCCCCGCAGCTGACCCTCGTAGCCGGAGCAGCGGCAAAGGTTGCCCGCGAGATATTCCTTGATCTCCTCCTCAGTGGGGTATTCCTTTTCCCGGAAGAGGGCGAGGGCGTTCATAATAAAGCCCGGGTTGCAGAAGCCGCACTGCTCCGCACCCTGATCGGCGATAAAAGCGCCGAACTCAGCAGCCTCCTCCTGCAGGCCCTCCAGCGTGGTCACCCTGTGGCCGTCGGCACGGGCTGCCAGCACAGAGCAGGACAGCACCGGCACATCGTCCAGAAAGACGGTGCACAGGCCGCAGTTGGAGGTCTCACAGCCGCGCTTGACACTGTAACAGCCGTGTGCGCGGACAAAGTCGATGAGCAGGGTGTCCGGTGCGGCCTCTGCCGTGATCTTGGTTCCGTTCAGAATAATATTCACCTGCATCTTGTCTCACCTGTTCCCTTCCAATTTCAGCACAGCGCGCTTGACCAGCACCCCGGCCAGATGATTGCGGTATTCCGCACTGCCGCGCATGTTGCTCTCCGTCCGGATGTTTGCCCGCACCTCAGCGGCAAAGCGGGCAGCGGTCAGCTCCGGCGTTTCGGCGGCATTGGGCTGCAGGGTATACAGCACTGCCTTGCCGGGCCGGGCACCAATGGCGACCCGGAAGCCCCCGGCTGTTTTCGCGGCGGCACAGGTCAGCACCGGAAAATCCGTCTGGCTGTTGCGTACCGACTGATAGCAGAATGCTGCCTGCTCTTTCGGCACGATGACCCGCACCAGGATATCCCTGTCGTACGGGCGCTGAGCATACTCCGAAAGCGGCACGATGCCGCCCTTGTAGAGCTCCACCGAAGCGTTCAGGGCCAGGAACATGGTCAGAACATCGGAAAAGCCAAAACGGCTGTAAATGCTGCCGCCCACGGTGGCAAGGTTGCGCAGCTGCACGCCCACAATGTGGCGCACAGATTCCCGCACAGCGCCGTCCGTGTAGGCATTGAGTCCCTCGTGGAGCTCGATCTGCCGCAGGGGCACCATGGCCCCGATGGAAAAGCCCTCGGCCGTTTCCTCAATTTTGTCCAGCCCAAGGCCTGACAGGTCGATGGCGGTGCCGACATTGATGTTCTCCATCTTGAGCCAGATCATGCCGCCGATGACCCGATTGTTTCGCTTCTGGTTGAGCTGCCAGGCTTCCTCGAGGCTTTCGGCCCGTTTGTATTCCCGGATCGTCATCATACGCAGTACCTCTCTTTTTTTCGATTGCTACTTTTATTTTATCACAAAATCCCTTATAATGCCACTGGAAAGACTGCCGCAGATCCGGCAGATTCAGGAGGAATGATTTTATGGCAGAGTTGTGCAGAAAAAACGCCCACCCTCCGGTGGGGTGCGTCATCATGGCATCGGGGCTGGCCCGGCGGTTCGGCTCCAACAAGCTGCTGGCCGATTTCGGGGGCCGTCCCCTGCTCTGCCGGGCGTTGGAAATCACCGCCACCCCTGCCCTTGCCGCCCGGGTGGACGTGACCCGCTCTGCCGAGGTCAAGGCCCTGTGTGACGCACAGGTCGTTCCCTGCCTGCTCCACAGCCTGCCGGGCCGGAACGACACTGTCCGGCTGGGGCTGGAAGCGCTGCTGGAGCAATGCCCCGGTCTTGCAGGCTGCATCTTCCTGCCCGGAGATCAGCCACTGCTGCAGCGGGAGACGCTGGAAGCGCTGATCACTGCTTTTGCCCAGACACAAAAAGAAACAGAGCGGGCGATCTTCCGGCTGGGAGCCCGGGCCGCACATGGCCCGGACACCGTTGTCGGAAGTCCCGTTCTGTTTGGATGCGGATATTTTCCCGCTCTGCGCACCCTGCCCGAGGGCAAGGGCGGCAGTGTTGTACTCAAGGCTCACCCCGAGCAGGTGCAGATCGTTTACGCCCAGCGGCGGGAAGAACTGCTGGATGCAGATACGCCGGAAGCTCTGGAGGAGCTCTCCGCCATTGCAGCGCAATGGTGCGTTCCCTGACAGGAGAGGCAAGGGCACTTCTTGGCTCCCCCGTCAGAGGAGCTGTCACCGAAGGTGACTGAGAGGTTTATACGGCCTTATCGTCCTTGGGCAGCAGTACGTTCAGCACAATGGCCACAAAGGCTGCGGGCACGATGCCGCTCTCGCCGCAGATCAGCTGGAAGAACTGGGGGGTGTGTGCCAGGATGCTGGCATTGGCACCCATGCCGTAACCCACGCCCAGTGCAACGGAAACGATGGTCAGGGTGCGCGGGGTCATCTTTTCCTTGGTAATGAGCTGGATGCCGGACACCACGATGGAAGAGAACATCATCACGGCAGCACCGCCCAGAACGGCCTGCGGCATGATGGAGACCAGTGCGCCCAGCTTGGGGATCAGGCCGCAGAGGATCAGGAAGATGGCACCGGTGGCCAGTGCGCCGCGGTTGACGACCTTGGTCATGGAAACCAGGCCCACGTTCTGGCTGAAGGAGGTGTTGGGCAGAACGCCGAAGCAGGCGGCAAAGGAAGAGCCCAAGCCGTCGCAGATAACACCGCCGGACAGCTCCTTGTCGGTGGCCTCACGGCTCATGCCGCCCTCCATCACGCCGGAGATATCGCCCACGGTCTCCACAGCGGTGACGATGAACATGATCAGCACGGGCAGGATGGCGCGCATATCAAAAATAATCTTGACGGGGACCAGCTTGGGGATGGCAAACCAGTCGGCCTGTGCCACCTTGCTCCAGTTCAGCACCCATGCCTTGGTGAACTCCACACCCTCGGCAGTGACACCGGTGGTGGGCAGGACAAAGCCCATGATAAAGGCTGCCATATAGCCCGCCACAATGCCGATGAGGATGGAGGAAGAACTCAGGAAGCCCGTGGTCCAATGCTTGAAGAACAGGATCACCACCAGCACGAACACGGCCAGCAGCAGGTTTTCCGCGGAACCGAAGTCCTTGGCTGCGTTGCCGCCGCCGAAGGAGTTGACACCCACGGAGATCAGGGACAGACCGATGGACAGCACCACCGTGCCGGTGACCACCGAGGGGAAGAACTTGCGCAGAGGCTTGAGGAAGAAGCCCAGCACAGTCTCAAACAGGCCGCCCAGAATGGAAGCGCCCATGATGGCACCGTAGGCCAGCACGCCGCCGCCCATGGAAGCAGCCACACTGTTGAACACGCCCAGGAAGCCGGAGCTGGTGCCCATGATAATGGGGACCTGACCGCCCACAGGGCCGATGGAGAACAGCTGCACCAGCGTGACCACACCGGCCACGAACATGGCGTTCTGCAGCAGGCTGACCTGCAGGTCAGCAAATTCACCGCCTGCAAGGCCGCAGGCACTGGTGATGATAAGAAGCGGGGTCAGGTTGCCCACGAACATGGCAAACACATGCTGCAGGCCCAGCGGGATAGCCTGGCGAAGGGGCATCTTGGCATCAAACTGGTATGCACCCTTCTCCAACTCGATATTTTTGATCATAACTTCTCCTTTATCTAAAAGGCTTTTTTACACGACAAAAATTATTATAGCAGAGCCTTTCTCAAATTGGGAGAGGTCCGGGATGTTTTTTGTTCATTTTTAGTTCATAAGTCATACTTTAGCTTTGAATTGTCCTTCTATGAAGTACAAAATCGGATGGATCAGCCCCCTGCTCCCGGCACCAGAAGCCTCTGAGGCGCATCAATGGCCGTGGTGCCCTCTGCAAGGTCGTTGGCGGCAAGCATCTGGGCCGGGGAGACATGGAACCGCCTGGCGATGGCAAACAGCTCCTCCCCTGCCTGTGCATAATAGATGCGCAGGCTGATCTCCGGGTCTGCCGGGGTCAACGGCTCTCCCAGCGCGATGGAACCCACACAGGTGTTTCCGCTCCGCTGTAGGATGGCTCCTTCTGCCTTGACGGAAAGGTTGACCTCCAGTGTGCCGTTTGCGCAGACACAGCGCAGGTCCTCGGCACGGAGCCAGCACTCCGGGATCAGCTCTGCGTCCGAGGGCAGCTCCCGCTCCAGCGGCAGGGCAAGCTCCAGCACCTTTTCATAGCTTTCCAGCTCCGAAAGGCTGTTCTCCCCAAAGGCAGTCACGGTCACCCGGCTGGTCAGATCCCAGTTGTTTTCCCTGTATGCCAGCAGGGCCGGGCCAAAGGAGGCAAAGCAGGCCAGAATTTTTGCTCCTGCATCCGGCAGGGGGCCTGAGCCGGTCAGGGTCACGGTCTCGTCCAGGGTGCAGGCCAGCGATTCCGTCTGTACCGTCTGCGGGGTCTGTTCTGTCTCGAATTTCGTGGAGAAGGCATCCGCCACGCACTGCAGCTGGTAGGGCCTCCACGCCCGCAGGCGCAGCATCAGGTTGGCGGTCAGGCGGCTGGGTTCCTCCCCTTCTCCCTCCGTGAGCGTAAAGCCCACCGGCTCGGCCACGCAGAGGCAGCGGCAGTCCTCGCTCAGGCCGTCTACATCCAGCACCTGATTGAAGTTCAGGTTCACGCTCTGGCTCTGCAGTGCCGGGTCGCCCTCGGCACGCCAGGCACAGGAAACAACCAGCACGCCCTTGGCAACGGCTTTCCCGTTCAGGAGCTTGAGATCTCCGACAGAGGCATTGCCGCTGAGGTCCAAAACGGCGGCGGGCGGCGTGGGAAAGCGGATCTCGCCCTCGACCGTGACCAGCTTTTCCAGCACAGCGGCGCGCCGCACCCCGGAAAGGGTAACCAGTTTCTGCTCCACCCCGCCATCCGAAAGGGCCGTGATGACATCGGTTTTGACCTGCGTATGCACCGATACCACCAGCCCATACGCCCCCCGCACCTCGATGCGCCGCGGGTTGACGGTGCGGCAGTTCAGATATTCGGTCTGGCCCTCCACCTGCACAGCCCACGCCGAAAAGACGAACTCCGGCAGATCCAGCAGCTTGGTAAAGGGGAGCTTCTGCTCGGTCTGGCACAAGCCCGCCCCCTCTTCCCCCTGATAATAGACCACACAGCGCAGATATCCCTCCAATTGCAGCTTGCCGGGCTGCAGCCGCTTTTGCAGCACCACCGGCCTGACAAAGCACTTGACCAGCTTGAACACCGGTGGCAGATAATCAGAGATCAGGATCTCTGTTTCCAGCGGCAGCTCTGCCTTGAGGGTACAGTTTGTCCCCGCCGCCGGCAGGGCATCCCGAAAGATCTTCAACTCCATGGTACGCGCTCCTTTCCTGTCCGCTCTTGGTGTCATTTTATTCCGGGAACAGGCAGGATAGAACGGAGCGCTTTTCCGGAGACGCAAAAAGCCGCCGCACAGCGTTTCCACTGCGCGGCGGCCTTATCACAATCAGGGTTCAGGGAAAATCAGGTGCTTATTCAGCAGCCTTGGCAGCCTCGATCTGCTTGATCAGCTCGGGAACGATCTTGAACAGATCGCCCACGATGCCGTAGTCAGCAACACCGAAGATAGGTGCGCTCTCGTTCTTGTTGACAGCGATGATGCACTCGGAATCCTGCATACCAGCGGTGTGCTGGATGGCACCGGAAATGCCCAGAGCAACATAGATCTTGGGGTGGACCGTCTTACCGGTCTGACCGACCTGATGGTCAGCGGTCATCCAGCCTGCGTCGGTAACGGCACGGGAAGCACCCACAACGCCGCCGCCCAGTGCAGCAGCCAGCTGCTCAGCCAGCTCGATGCCCTTGTTGACATCCTTGCTGATGCCGCGGCCAACAGAGACGATCACGTCTGCGCCGATCAGATCGACCAGCTTCTCAGCGGCCTTCTCAACGCTCAGGACCTCGGTCTTGATGTCCTCAGCAGCCAGAGCGAATGCGGGCTTCACGATCTGGCAGGCATCAGCCTTGGCCTGATCGAAGGGAGCCTTCTTCATAACGCCGGGACGCACGGTGGACATCTGCGGACGGAAGCGGGGGCAGATGATGGTAGCCATCAGATGGCCGCCGAATGCGGGACGGGTCATCTTCAGGTTGCGGTCTTCCATATCGAACTTCTGCTTGGACAGGTCGATGGTGGAGCTCTCCTTCAGGAAGTCGATGTACTTTGCAGTGTCGATGTCCAGATGGGTAGCATCAGCGGTCAGGCCGGTGTGCAGACGAGCTGCGCAGCGGGGGCCCAGATCGCGGCCGATGTTGGTTGCACCGATCAGCAGGACTTCGGGCTTATACTCGTTGACCATGTCGCACACGACCTTAGCGTATGCATCGGTGGTGTAGTCCTTCAGCAGGGGGCTGTCGCAGACCATGACCTTATCAGCGCCATAGCCGCCCAGTTCCTTGGCAATGCCTTCCACGTTGTCGCCCAGCAGCAGACCGGTGACCTCGCAGCCCAGCTCATCAGCCAGCTTGCGGGCCTCGCTCACCAGCTCGAAATCAGTGGACATCAGTGCGCCCTGGCGCTGCTCGCAGAAGACCCAGACGCCCT
>ERZ837910.2380-NODE-2380-length-23243-cov-5.855227_pt1 | contig 23243 bp, 22 predicted proteins | sample MGYA00519940_ERZ837910 | MGnify/ENA primary metagenome ERZ837910 (study PRJEB31850, sample SAMEA3708825) | human gut metagenome | biome: human gut; feature: human-associated habitat; material: faeces | place: China | collected 2014 ... | reverse complement strand
GAGAAATCCGTCGCGCTTTTGTCTGTTTTTACCACAACTGGGTGCGCTGTCTGTGCAAAACAGCAATATCTTTTGCGTTTCTGTTCTGCTATACTGAAAGCAGGATAGAAAAGGCAAAGGAGGGATTTCTATGAGTATGTTTTTCGCAGACGCGCCCGAAATGCTGACGCTCTCTGCGCCTTGCCCGTGGCGGCGGTATTTCGCGCGGAAATTCGACTTCGCGCTGTACAGTCTCCTGTGGAGCCTTGCGGCGCAGTGGGGGCTGCGGCTCAACATCGGCGGCTTGTATGCCATGCTGAATGTGCTGAGCATCATGGTCGGCGTGGTGCTCATGGTCGTTATCGAGCCGTTCCTGCTGCATTTCTGGGGCACAACGCCCGGAAAGTGGCTGTTCGGCATGGAGATACGCACGCCGAACGGCGAAAAGCTCGCCATCCGTACCGGCTTTTACCGCACGTGGCAGGTGTTCACCGGGGGCATGGGCTGGGATCTTCCCATCTGGGGCTGGTACAGGCTGTATAAGAGCTATCAGGCGAGCACGGCAGGCGACCTGCCGTGGGACATTGACAACGGCTGCCATATCGTCATGCACGAGCGCAAGACGAAATGGTACCGTGTGCTGATGTTCCTGTTCGCGTGGCTGCTCGTTCTTGCGGCGGAGGTCGGCATCAGCCTGTACGCCGACCTGCCGCGAAACACCGGACGGCTGACTTTTGCACAGTATGTGGATAACTGCAACAATGTGCTGAAATACCATGTGCTTGGGCGCTCGATGCGTGCGGACGGCAGTCTCGACGATGGCTGGAATGCCGAAGGCGGCATCGTCACGATTGACAGCGCGACGTACACGCCCGAGGTCACGGCGGAGACCGACGCGAACGGCTATGTGACGGCGGTCGAGCTGCATATCGACACGGATAACGTCGTTATCGGGAAGGGCACGGACGTCAAGGAAATGCTGTATTACGGCTACGCGCTGCCGCACGAAAAGAAAACGATGCTCGCGATGACCGATGAGATGCTCCAGAACACCGAGGATTTTACGGCGACGCTCGGCTCGCTGACCATCACGCAGAAGGTAACATTCGAGAACTGCACCGTGATAGGCGAGGGCGAGCACAGGATCTACTGGCCCGAAGAGGGGAAAAACTGCCGTTATACGATGGATCTCCGCATCGCGGAAAACTGATAAAAACTGGAACAGAAGGGCTGTCCGCCGAGTGCGGACAGCTCCTTTTATCTGCGCGGACGAAAATCTTTCCGACAAAACCGGAAATTTATCAAAAAATGATGATGCAATTTGCCATGTACTGTTGTATAATAAAACTATAATCGGAAAATCGGGTCGGTAGACCCTATGGAACGAAAGGACTTCTGAAATGGACAATATGACTGCCGCCCTTGTTGGCGGCCTGTTTGACGAAAGCGGCATTTCCGCTTACGCGCGTCCGGTGCTGTTCGGCACGGCGGGCGACGCGGTACGGGATGCGCTGCCGGATGCAGTGGAAAAGTGCTATTTTGTGCATGACGAGCGGGAGCCGGAGCTTGCGGGAGCGGAGAGCCTTGCGCTCGACAAGAACAACCGCTTTGCCTCGCTGAAGGCGCTGCCGGAATGCGGTCATGTGCTGGTGCTCGCGGCGCCGTTCGGCCTCGCGGAGGAGGACGCGCTCTTCCATCTGGCGGAGACGCATGTCACGACCGGCTACGGCGTCAGCGTGCTCGCAGCCGAGCAGCAGGGCTTTGACGCGGAGGGTCAGCCTGTTCCGCGCGATACGCACTGCTTCGCGGCTCTCTTTACCTTCGATATGCTGAAAAAGGCGCTCGAAAGCGGCGCGGATACGCTCGACGGACTGGTTGCGGCGGCGGTCGCGGCCGGTGCGCAGAAGGGCGTCGCCATCACGAATAAGATTTACCCCATCAACGACGGCGCGGCGTCTTTCATGGCGCAGACCACGATGATGCAGCGCATCAACTTCGGCCTCATCAAGAAGGGCGTTCAGATCTTCGACCCGACGAATACCTACATCGCCCCGGATGCGGACATCGCGCCCGGCGCGGTCATTCTCCCCGGCTGCCACATCCGTCCCGGCTGCAAGGTCGGTGCGGGCGCGGTCATCGGCCCGAACTCCATCCTCGAAAAGGCGGAGATCGGCGCAGGCACTACGGTCAACAACTCGCAGGTCTACGAATCCAAGGTCGGCGAAAAGGTAACGGTCGGCCCGTTCGCCTATATCCGCCCGCAGTGCGTGGTCGGCGACGGCTGCCGCATCGGCGACTTCGTGGAGCTGAAAAAGTCCACCATCGGCAACGGCACCAAGGTTTCGCACCTGACCTACATCGGCGACGCAACGGTCGGCGAGCGTGTAAACTTCGGCTGCGGCACGGTTGTCGTCAACTATGACGGCTACGTTAAGAACCAGACCGTCATCGGCGACGATTGCTTCATCGGCTGCAACACCAATCTGGTCTCCCCGGTAAAGCTGGGCGACCGCGTGTTCACCGCGGCAGGCACCACCGTCACCAAGGACGTACCGGACGGTGCGCTCGCGGTCGCGCGCGCGCGTCAGACCACGCTCGACGGCTGGAATGACCGCCGCCGTGCAGCGCATGAAAAGAAATAACAGATACAGATAAATAAATCACCGGATAAAAAATACTATGACGGAGGCAAATCAATGATTTCTCACGGAAAAAATATCAAAATTTTCTCCGGCAACTCCCATCCTGCGCTTGCGATGCAGATCGCATCCGCTCTGGGTCTGCCGCTCGGCAAGGCAACCATCTCGACCTTCGCTGACGGCGAGATCTCGGTTTCGATCTCGGAGTCCGTTCGCGGTTCTGACGTATTCCTCGTTCAGTCCACCTGCGGCCCGGTCAACAACAACCTGATGGAGCTGCTCATCATGATCGACTCGTGCAAGCGTGCATCGGCAGGCCGTATCACCGCGGTCATCCCGTATTTCGGCTACGCACGCCAGGACCGCAAGAGCAAGGCGCGCGACCCGATCTCCGCGAAGCTCGTAGCAAACCTCATCACCGCAGCAGGCGCAGACCGCGTGCTGACCATGGACCTGCACGCAGCGCAGATCCAGGGCTTCTTTGACATTCCGGTGGATAACATGCTCGGCTCGTCCGTGCTCATCCCGTACATCGCCGGCAAGTTCGGCGTCGGCACCGAGGACACCGTTATCGTATCTCCCGATCTGGGTTCTGTTACCCGTGCGCGCAAGTTCACCCAGAAGCTTGATATGCCGCTCGCGATCATCGATAAGCGCCGCCCGAAGGCGAATGTTTCCGAGGTCATGAACATCATCGGCAACGTCAAGGGCAAGAAGTGCATTCTGGTCGATGACCTGATCGACACCGCAGGCACCCTCGTGCACGCAGCTGAGGCGCTCGTAGAGCGCGGCGGCGCGACCGAGGTCTATGCGTGCGCAAGCCACGGCGTTCTGTCCGGCCCGGCGATCGAGCGCATCAAGGAGAGCCCGATCAAGGAGCTGACCATCCTCGACACCATTCCGCTGACGAGCGAGAAGAAGCTCGACAACATCAACGTGCTGTCCGTCGCGCCGGTATTCACCGAGGCGATCGCACGCATCTATGAAGAAACTTCGGTTTCCACGCTGTTCGACTAAAAAACAACCGAAAACCGAACATCAACCGGGAGCTGCTGCCTTGTGCAGCGGCTCCTTTTGCATTTATGAAGGGAAAGCCTATGAAAATTTTAACCATCGGCGATGTCGTCGGCGAAGCCGGACTGGACGCGCTGCACGCGCTGCTGCGCAGGATAAAGCGCGACACCGGCGCGGATTTCGTCATCGTCAACGGCGAGAACGCCGCCGGGAACGGCGTGCTGCCGCGGCAGGCAGAGGACATCTTTGATGCCGGGGCGGATGTGGTGACGCTCGGCAATCATGCCTTCGGCAAGCAGCAGATCGTCCCGTATCTCGACGAGCACAGCGACATCCTGCGTCCGGCCAACCTCGCGCCGCAGAGTCCGGGGCAGGGCTGGGGCATTTTTGACGGCCCGCAGGGCAGCCGCCTGCTCGTCATCGACCTGATCGGCCGCTGCGATATGAAATACGGCCCGGACAACCCGTTCCTGTGCGTCGACCGCATCCTCAAGGAAAACGAGGGCCGGTATGACGTCGCGCTCGTTGAGTTCCACGCGAACGCTACGAGCGAAAAGCTCGCGATGGGATATTACCTCGACGGCCGTGTTTCCGCCGTCTGGGGCACGCATACCCATGTGCAGACCGCGGACGAGCGCGTAAACCCCAAGGGGACCGGCTATATCACCGATCTCGGCATGACCGGCCCGTATCATTCCGTGCTCGGCGTGCGTATCGAGCAGTCCATCGCCATGTTCCGCGGCGATCTGACCGAGTATTTCAAGACCGCGCCGGGCGACTGCGCGGTGTCAGGCGCGGTGTTCGACATCGAGCGCGGCGGAAAATGCGTATCGGTCGAGCGGGTGTGGAAGGAATACAAGGTCCGCTGAGGCTGTGCGCAGATGTGCATTCTCGCGGACAAGTGTCCGTGACAAGAAAGCACTCGAAATATAGAATACTTTTGTACATTCTGCAAGAAGTTGAAGTGGAACTTGCAAAATTGCGCAAAATCGGTTGACGAGACTGAGGGTTTTGCGGTATGCTATATACGAACAACAATGGGCCTTAGGTGCTGACCGCCAAGGCTATGGACAGCATCGGGAGCTGTTTTGGGAAGAGCGCTTCCGGTGTGTAAGGAGGAATATACTGATGAACTCGCTGCTCAAGAAATTCACGTTCACAGAGGAACTGACCGACGTGATCGAAAATTGCAAGGGCGTTTCCGTGCCGACCAGCAAGGCAGAGCTGTACGACATGGTATTCGGTCCCGAGCATGCTGATGTGTACGACGTTGTATTTGACGTACCCGGCAAGGGTCTGTTCAAGGAAGCGGACGTTGTCCGCTGCAAGAACGGTGCATCCGTTAACTTCACCGAGGACTATATGCGCCGCCGCGAGCCGGACTGCATGCGCATCGCGGACGACAAGCCGACCGACAAAAAGCGCTTTGCTGACGTTTACGGCTACAAGTTCGACAAGCTGCGTCAGGAGACCATGGAATGGTTCAAGACGCAGGAGCTTATTCTGATGCCGTTCAATTCCGGCGGCAACGAATACGGTTACGGCTCCATGCTCGTCTGCCCGAAGCAGTGCGCATTTTTCGCTTTCGCGCTGGCACATCTTCAGGGCTTTGTCAACGCAGAGGAGACCGAGGGCTACAAGCCGCGCGCCATCATCTACGTTGCGCCCCCGTTCCGTCACACCCATTTCGAGGGCAAGCAGGTCGTTGTCCACAACCGTCTGGACGACTGCCACGAAGTATTTTCCTACAACCTCTATCCGGGTCCGTCCGCGAAGAAGGGCGTTTACTCGGTACTGCTCGACATCGGCGAGCAGGAGGGCTGGACCACCTGCCATACCTCCGCAGGCCGTCTGATCACGCCGTATGAGAACGAGCTGGTCATCATGCACGAGGGCGCCTCGGGCGGCGGCAAGAGCGAGATGCTTCAGGACATCGCGCGCGAGCCGGACGGCGAGGTCCTCCTCTCCACCAACACGGTAACGGGCGAGAAGACCTACCTGCACATCGGCTCCACCTGTAAGATCGAGCCGGTATGCGACGATATGGCGACCTGCTATCCGGGCGTGCAGAACAACTCCGGCAAGCTGGTTCTGGTCGACGGCGAGGACGGCTGGTTCCTCCGCATGGACGGCGTAACCCACTACGGCTGCGATCCGGTTTACGAGCGCATCTGCACCGAGCCGAAGGAGCCGCTGTGCTTCTTCAACATGGAAGGCCATCCGGGCGCGACCCTGCTGATCTGGGAGCATACGCTGGACTCCAACGGCAAGCCGTGCTCCAACCCGCGCGCCATCGTGCCGCGCTGGGATGTTCCGAACATCGTCAAGGAGCCGGTAGAAGTAGACGTACGCTCCTTCGGCGTCCGTATGCCTCCTTCCACCCGTGACAACCCGAACTACGGCATCATGGGCATGCTGCACATCATTCCGCCGGCACTGGCATGGCTGTGGCGTCTGATCGCGCCGCGCGGCTTCAACAACCCGTCCATCGTCACCGGCAATGAGCTCAAGAGCGAGGGCGTAGGTTCCTACTGGCCGTTCGCGACCGGCAAGCGCGTTGCACAGGCAAACCTGCTGCTGCATCAGATCGTTGACAGCCCGAACACCCGTTATGTGCTCATCCCGAACCAGCACATCGGTGTATACAAGGTCGGCTTCGCGGCTGAATGGATCTCCCGTGAGTATCTGGCCCGCCACGGCGGCGCGAAGATCCGCAGAGAGCATCTGGAGCCGGCGCGCTGCCCGCTGCTCGGCTACGCGATGAAGGATCTGACCATCGACGGTCAGAAGATCCGCTCCAAGTACCTGCGCGTCGATACGCAGGACCGCGTAGGCACCGACGGCTACGACGCAGGCGCGAAGATCCTGACCGATTTCTTCCGCAAGGAGCTGGCAAAGTTCGATACGCCGGAGCTCGATCCGCTCGGCAAGCAGATCATCGACTGCTTCATGAACGGCGGCAAGCTCGAGGACTTCGAGGCGATCACCCCGACCGGCCTTTAATAGACATCAAAAAAGAGAGACTGAAAAGTCTCTCTTTTTTTGTCGGCGCAGCCGACGCTTTCCTGATGATCTATGTCTTGTCTGCGCGAGCACGGACGTCCGAAAGTCCCTGTGCGGAGATTTTTTTCCTGCAAAAGCACGAAAACCGAGGCGCATTGCCTCGGTTTTCCTTTTTTTATGCGTTGCCGTACCGCTCGGCGAGCTGCTGGCTGATGAACTGGCGTGCGGTGCGCGGCGAACGGCCGTTGCGGCGCAGCGCAAAGCGCTCAGCGAGCAGATGCAGCTCGTCCCGTTCGAGCGCAAGACCGCTCTCGTCGGCGAGCTGCTCGACGATGTACAGATATTCGTCCTTGTCCGGAACGGAGAAGGTGATCTCGAGACCGAAGCGGTCGGACAGGGAGGTGACGGTTTCGAGCGTGTCGCGAACGCGGACGTCGTCGCCCTGACGGTCGGCCATGCTCTCGCGGATGAGGTGGCGGCGGTTGGAGGTCGCGTAGATGACAAGGTTGGACGGCTTGCCGGCGAGACCGCCCTCGATAAACGCCTTGAGGGCCGCGAAATTGTCGTCCTCACGGTCAAAGGTCAGGTCGTCGAGGAATACAATAAAGCGGAACGGCGAGCGGAGCGTCTGCTCGAACAGTTTGGGGAAGCAGGTGATATGGCGCGGCGACATCTGGATGATCTTGAGGCCGCGGTCGGCGTACTCGTTGGCGACCGCCTTGACGGTCGAGGATTTGCCGGTGCCCTTGTCGCCGTAGAGCAGGATGTTGTTCGCGTCCTTGCCGTCGAGGAAGGCGCGGGTGTTCTGGAGCACCTGCTTTTTCTGGCGTTCGTAGCCCGGCAGGTCATGCAGGCGGATGGTGTCGGGATGGACGATCGGGAGCGCCGAGCCGTCGTCCTGCATGGAGAACGCAGAGGACTGCGCGAAAAAGCCGTAGCCCTCGCGGCGGTAGTAGCCGGCAAGCTCCGCGCCGGTGGTGAACGGAAGTGCGGCGGACGGCGCGAAATCGGGCAGCGAACGCAGCGCATCTGCGTCAAAATGCAGAGCTGCCGCCTCGCACAGCTGACTGCCGGAGAGAGCGAGCAGGCCGTTCAGCACCTCGATGTCGTGGGTCGCGGCGGCAAGCAGAGCATCTGCCGGGGCGTCGATCGTGTCGGTCAGCGTGTTGACGTCAAAGTGGACCGCGTTCAGAAAGGAGCGGGAAATATCGCCGCAGGCGAAGCGTGCCGCGCACAGCGCGCCGTAGCGGTCCGCGAAATCGGCCGCAGAGCGGTCAAAGGCGGAAAGCGTCTCGGCGTATGCGTTCACGAGCGGGAGACTGAGTACGCCGCGCAGAACGGAAAGCGCGTGCAGACGCAGAGAAAGGTCGGAAAGTTGCATGGGTGACACCTCTTTATATATTTTGCGTTGCTTTTAGGATAACACACCCGGACACGGTTTTCAACATAGGATGAAAGAGAAAAGTTCACGTGCACGGAAAACCTGAATGCACGGAAACATCCACAGGCTGTGGACAACGGGAGGCGCTGATATGAATTTTGCTCTGCTGGTCTGTCGCGGACAGACCGAGGCTTCGGGGATGCAGCATCAGCTCGGGCGGCTCGGCATTCCTGCGGAGGTAGCGAGGCCGCCACGTCACGCACGCACCGAATCCTGCGGCTGGGCGGTGCGCATCGAGGCACGGCAGACCGGGGAAGCGCTCGCGCGGCTGCGCGTGCTGGGGATCGTGCCCTGCCGCATAGAATACGAGGGGGAGAGAGGATGAACTATCTGGACAACGCCGCGACGACGCTCGTCAAGCCGCGTGCGGTCGGGGAAGCGGTGCATCGTGCGCTTACAGGCGCCGCCGGGTACGCGAGGGGCGGCTATGCGGCGGCGCAGCGCGCAGGAGACCTCGTGTACGACTGCCGCGAGCAGGCGGCGGCACTGTTCGGCCTGTACGACCCGTCGCGCGTCGTATTTACGCAGAACGCCACGCACGCGCTTAACATTGCCATCCATGCGCTCGCAAGGCCGGGGATGAAGACCGCGGTGAGCGGCTTCGAGCACAACGCGGTCATGCGGCCGCTTGCGCTGCACGACATCGCCCCGGCCGTACTGCACACGCCGCTCTGGCAGCCGGAGCGCATGGTGCAGGAGGTCAGAAGGGCGCTCGGGGAAGGGACGGAGCTGTTCATCCTGAACCACGTTTCCAACGTGTTCGGCGCGGTCTGTCCGCTCGACGAGATCGGGCGGCTGCTGAGTGCGGCCGGCGTGCCGCTTATTCTGGACGCCTCGCAGTCGGCCGGCGTTCTCGAGCTCGATGTCTCGCGCCTTCCCTGTCTTGCGGCGGTGTGCATGCCCGGCCACAAGGCGCTGTACGGCCCGATGGGGACGGGACTGCTGCTCGCGCTCGATGACCGGCTGGCGTCGCGTCCGCTCATGGCGGGAGGCACGGGCAGCCTGTCGGAAAGCATGAACCAGCCGGATTTTCTGCCGGACGCGCAGGAGAGCGGCACGCCCAATGTCCCCGGCATCGCCGGGCTTGCCGCCGGTATCCGCTTCGTGCGCTCGGTCGGCGCGGCGAACATCGCCGTACATGAGAGAAAGCTCGTGCGCGAGCTGGCCCGGGCGCTCGAGGCGAACGAAAGGCTCGAGGTATTCAGCCATCCCTCGCAGACCGGCGTGCTCTCGGTCCGCGTCAAGGGCGTTCCCGCAGAGCAGGCTGCCGCACAGCTGGCGGACGCAGGCATCGCTGTGCGCGCCGGCCTGCACTGCGCTCCGCTCGCCCACCGCACCGCGGGCACGGAGGAGACCGGCACGGTCCGTCTGTCCTTCTCCTTTTATTCGACGCCGGGGCAGGCCGAGCAGGCGGCCGAAGCTTTCAAATTGGTAAAAAAATTGTGAACGCGCTATACAGAAAGAAGGATTTGTGATACGATAATATCAGTATGGCCGAACGGGGATCGAAGAAAGGAAAACCGCAGCGGCCTGCTGTGATTTTTCAAAACACTGCCCCTTCCTGTGCGCAGGGGCAGCGGCATAAAAGGGACAGGAGACTTTATGAGTACATTTCATACATTGTTTTCCCAGGATATCGGGAGGCTGAACTGGAGAACGGTGCTGGACTCGTTTTTCAGCGCGTTCAACCAGTTCCGCACCATATCCTTCATTGATATTCTCGATATACTGATCGTTGCGTATATTATCTACCGCGTCATGAAGCTGCTCAAGGACACGAGCGCAGAGCGCCTGATCAAGGGCATCATCATCCTTGTCGGCATTATGCTGCTGGCGAGCATGCTGCATCTGACCATGATCTCGTGGCTGCTCCAGCAGGCGCTCAATGTCGGCTTGTTCGCGATCGTGGTCGTGTTTCAGCCTGAGCTGCGCCGCCTGCTCGAGCAGATCGGCAAGGGCAACTTCAGCCGGCTGATCGTGCCGGCAGACGCACCGGACGAGGTCGAGAGCATGATCACCGCGACCGTTTCCGCCTGCGCGGATATGTCGCGCACCAAGACCGGCGCGCTCATCGTGTTCGAGCGCCGCGAGCGTCTGGGCGAGATCATCTCGACGGGCACCATGGTCGATGCCGCGCCGTCCGCCGAGCTGATCAAAAACATCTTTTTCAAGAATAGTCCGCTGCATGACGGTGCGATGATCGTGCGCGCAGGCCGTGTCTGCGCCGCAGGCTGTGTGCTGCCGCTCTCGGGAAACCAGAGTCTGTCGCGCGATCTCGGCACGCGCCACCGCGCGGCGGTCGGCATGAGCGAGAGCGCGGACAGCGTGCTCGTGGTCGTCTCCGAGGAGACCGGCTCGATCTCGGTCGCCATCGGCGGCATGCTCAAGCGCCATCTGTCCCCCGATATGCTGCGCAAGCTGCTCGAAAACGAGCTGCTCGACAGCGAAAAGCAGGAAAAGAGCCGCCTTGCCGCGATTCGTGATATGTGGAAGGGAGGCGCAGGCAAATGAAGAACATTCTGAAGAAGCATGATATTTCGCTGCGCCTGCTCTCGCTGCTGCTGTCGGTCGTCCTGTGGGCGGTCGTCATGGACATGGACAACCCGGAGCGTCCGCGCACGTTCGACAACATTCCGGTGCGCATCAGCGGCGCAGCGGTGCTCCAGCAGCAGACCGGTCTCTCGCTGATCGAGGGCGCCGACTCGACGGTAAAGATCACGCTGCGCGGCCCGAGCAAGACGCTCGGCGACATCAAGGCGAGCCAGATCGCGGCGTCGGTCGATATTTCCGGCCTGACCGAGGCGAACGAGTATGATCTGCCGGTTTCGGTCACGGTCAGCCGCTCCGGCCTCGAGGTGGAATACATCTCCCCGTCCAAGGTGCATGTGCGCGTGGACAAGGTGGCTACGAAGGACATTCCGGTCGATGTGAACGTCACGGGCACCCCGGCGGACGGCTGCCGCGCCGGCAAGCCGACCTCGCCGGTCAGCACCATCACGGTGCAGGGCCCGGCGGCCGAGCTTACGAACGTGGCCAAGGCGGTCGCGGTCATCGACGTGACGGGCGCGGAGTCTACGCTGACCAATATCGAATGTCCGGTCACGCTGTATGACAGGGACGGCACGGTCGTCGCCTCGCAGCACATCACGAGCAAGACCGAGAAGATCAAGGTCACGGTGCCGATGTACAACATCGACACGCTGCCGCTGACCGTCACGCTCAAGGACGGCGGCAAGCTGACCGCGCATCAGGTCAAGTACAGCATCAATCCGGAGAGCGTCAAGGTCGTGACGAGCGATCAGGCGTCCCTCGGCGACCTCAAGGAGCTCAATCTCGGCGAGATCGATCTGGGCAGCGTGCGCACGGGCGTGCCGATCGAGCTGTCCATCCGCGACAAGCTGCCGGAGGGCGTTTCGCTCGAAAACGGTCAGCCGGACAAGGCAAAGGTGACGATAACCGTAGACGGCATCGCGACGCGCAAGGTGCAGGTCTCCAAGTTCGCTCCGAACGATACCTCGGCGGACACCACGCCGTACAGTGTCAAGATCCTCACCGGCTCGGTCGAGATCGAGCTGCGCGGCAACGAGAGCGAGCTGCAGGAGGTCGCGACCGACAGCCTGTCGATCGGCCTGACGTTCGACTCGGTATCGCTCGGTACCGGCAGACACAAGGTCAAGGGCATCGCGGCGGCCATCGGTCTGCCGAGCGACGTAACGCTCGTGGAAGAGGACATCGAGGTGGAAATTCAGATCACAGAGGACGGCTCGGGCGGAGCGGACAGCGGTTCCTCCGGCTGGACCGGCGAAAACGGGGAGGACGGCGAATGAGCCTGCTTGTGACCGGCATCCGGCTGCCGTTTGACGAGCCGGAGACGGCGGCGCTCGACAGGGCACGCCGTCTGACCGGACTGCTGTCTTCGGAGACCGAGGCTGCGGTGTGCCGCGTCAGCATCGACGCGCGCCGCGGCCAGATCTCCCGCGTATATTCGGTGCGTCTGGACGCACCCTGCGACGAGAAGGCACTTGCGGAAAAGCTGCAGATGCCGTCTGTGCGTTATAAAGAAAATGAAAGGCCTGCTGTTCCGCACGGCGAAAAGCGCCTTGCGCACTGTCCGGTCGTCGTGGGTCTCGGCCCTGCCGGACTGTTCGCGGCGTACACGCTCGCCCGGCACGGCTTCCGCCCGATCGTACTCGAGCGCGGCGGCGATATGGACGAGCGCGACAGGGCGGTAGATACGTTCTGGAGCGGCGGCGTGCTCGACCCGGACTGCAATATCCAGTTCGGCGAGGGCGGCGCGGGCGCGTACTCGGACGGCAAGCTGACCACACGCATCGGCGATGCGCTGTGCGAGACCGTGCTCGAAACGCTCGCCGCGCACGGCGCTCCGGCGGACATCGTGAAAAAGGCCAAGCCCCATGTCGGCACGGATATTCTTAAAGATGTCGTGCGGAAAATGCGGCAGGAAATCGTGAAATACGGCGGCGAGGTGCATTTCCGCACGGCGCTGACCGGCGTTTCACTGAAAAACGGCGTGCTGACCGCTGTCCGCGCGGACGGCATGGACATCCCCTGCGAGCGGGCAATCATCGCGGTCGGCCATTCGGCGCGCGATACCTTCCTCGCGCTGCATGAAAACGGCGTTTACTTCGAGCCGAAGGCGTTTTCGGTCGGCGTGCGCATCGAGCACCTTCAGAGCGAGCTTGACCGGGCGCTTTACGGAAAATTCGCCGGTCATCCGCTGCTGCCGCCGGCAGAATACAACCTGTCGCGGCGCGCGGACGGACGCGCGTGCTATTCGTTCTGCATGTGCCCGGGCGGCGTGGTCGTCGCGGCGCAGAGCGAGCAGGATACGGTCGTGACCAACGGCATGAGCTATCATGCGCGCAGCGGCAAAAATGCCAATGCGGCGCTTGCCGTCTCGGTAGACCCCGAGGATTTCGAGAACGGAACGCCCTTCGGCGGCGTGGCGCTTCAGCGTCAGATCGAGCACGCGGCGTATGCGCAGACGGGCTCGTACCGTGCGCCGTGTCAGCGCGTGGGCGATTTCCTTGCGGACAGGCCGACGAAAAGTCTCGGCGCGGTAGAGCCGACCTATCCGGTCGGCGTGGAGCCCGGACGCGCGGCGGCGAGCCTGCCGGATTTCGCGCAGACCATGCTGCGCGACAGCCTGCCGTACTTCGGCAGGAAGATCCGCGGCTATGACGCGGCGGACGCACTGCTGACCGGCCCGGAGACGCGGACCTCATCCCCGGTACGCATGAAGCGCGGCGAGGACCTGTTCGGCCTCGGCATCGCCGGACTCATTCCCTGCGGCGAGGGCGCAGGCTACGCAGGCGGCATTATGTCCGCCGCAGTCGACGGCATCCGCGCCGCGTTCCGCATCATGGAAGAATATAAACCAGAATAAGCAATTACCAGAGTGAAAATAAGGACTGAATTAAAATGACCCAACAGGGAACTATCAAAAAGCTGCTCCCCGGCGGCAGGGCAGAGGTCGAGGTAACGCGCCGTTCGGCGTGCGGCCATGACTGCGCCAAGTGCGGCGGCTGCGGCGGTCTGGAGACCCAGACGCTCTACGTCACCGCGCGCAACCATACCGATGCCGGCATCGGCGACCGCGTGCTCATCGAGGGCGAGAGCGGCCGCGTGCTCGGCCTTGCGGCGCTCGTCTATATGCTGCCGCTCGTGCTGTTCTTCATCGGCTACGCCATCGGCAATGCGGCTGGCGGCGGTGCGGCCGGTGCGCTCGCCGGCGGCGTGCTGTTCGCGCTCGGCATTATTGGCGCGATCTTTTACAGCAGAAGGATGAAGCAGAACGGCGAAGTCCCGTTCGAGATCACGCACAGGCTGTAAAAAAAACGAAATTATGCGGAAACCGGGAGAATGATCTCGGTTTTCGTGCTGTGAGAGGGAAAACGTGCGGCCCCGCGAACGGAAATGAGCCATCCGGCCGCATGAATTCTCTGAACTTTTTATGAATTTTCGCCAATTTTCCGTGTTCGCCCTTGTCATATGCGCGAAAGTTCGGTAAAATAAATTGATACCGCGAGAAGGTCAGTATTGTCATGAACACTGAGTGGAAAATTATGGCTTACTTCGCGGAAATTCTGCTGTCGAAAAGACGGCGCGAAAGGGTTATGCGATGTTTGGCTTTATCCGACCGGTGAAGTCCGAGCTGAAGGTGAAAGAAGCGGACCGCTTCCAGCAGGTGTACTGCGGTCTGTGCCACGCCATCCGCGCACGGTACGGCCGGTTCTATACAATGTTTCTCAGCTATGACATGACCTTTTACGCTCTTGTCGTCGGCAGCGGCGAGACGCCGAAGGCACAGACCGAGCGCCGCCGCTGCGACGCGCACCCGGTGACGAAACGGGTCTGCGCCGCGCCCGATGACGCGCTCGCGCTCGCGGCGGATGCGAGCGTGCTGCTGAGCTATCATAAATTCCGCGACAATCTTGCGGACGAAAAGGGCGCAAAGCGCCTGCTCGCCGCCGTGCTGTGCCGCCTTGGACGGCGCGGCTACGAAAAAGCGAGGGCACGCCTGCCCGAGGCCGACCGCGACATCCGCGCGGCGCTCGATGAGCTGCATGTACTCGAAGCCGAAAACTGCGCTTCGATGGACCGCGCAGCGGACGCTTCCGCCCGGATGACGGCGGCGGTCGTGCCGCATACGGGCGACGCACGGGAGCGCGTTCTCCGGCAGATGTTCTACCATGCCGGACGGTGGCTTTACCTGCTCGATGCGGCGCAGGACGTCCCGGAGGACATGAAAACGGGCGCGTATAATCCGCTCGTGCAGCGCTACGCGCTGAAAACGCCCGACATCACAGACATAAAACAACCGCTGGAGCGCACACTGGAGCGGTCGCTCGCCGACGTATGCACGGCCTTCGATCTTCTGGATGCGCAGCGTGATGCGGAGATCATCCGCAATATCATTTTTCTTGGTATGCCGACCGTGACGAGACAGGTGCTCGACGGCACATACCAACCGAACGGAGGCAGGGGAAAGCATGGATCCCTATAAGGTACTCGGTGTAACGCCGCAGACGAGTGATGACGATGTAAAACGCGCCTATCGTGAGCTTGCGCGCAAGTATCATCCGGACAACTATGTTAATAATCCGCTCGCCGACCTGGCAGAAGCACGCATGAAGGAGATCAACGAGGCTTACGATACGATCATGAGCGAGCGCTCGGGCAAGACGGGCGCCGGTGCAGGCAGCACCGGTCAGACCTACGGCCAGAGCTACGGCGGCCAGCGGACCTATGCCGGCCCGAACGCCGCGCTCTACGCGCAGGTGCGTCAGGCCATCAATCAGGGCAACCTCAACATGGCCGAGAGCCTGCTCACCCGTGCGTCCGGCCGCGACGCCGAGTGGTTCTTCCTGACCGGTACGATCTACGCACGCAAGGGCTGGTACGATGAGGCGCAGCGCGCCTACATCAGGGCCTGTGAGCTCGACCCGGGCAACGCGGAATACCACAACGCGCTGAACAACCTTAACATGACCGGCGGCTACGGCGGCTACCGTCCGATGCAGGAGATGAGCGCCTGTGATTACTGCGTTCAGCTCGCCATCTGCAACTGCTGCTGCAATACCTGTCTGAACGGCTGCTGCGCAGGAGGCGGCTGCTGATATGAACACACGGGAAATTGCGCGCGGCGGACTGCTCGCGGGGTTTGCCGTCGTGCTGCTGTATATCGGCGGACTCATTCCGCAGGCAGCGCCTGCGCTGTGCATCTCGGCCGGCGTCGTATCCGCGGTGCCGCTCATCCGCAGCTTCGCGCTGCGCACCTCGCTCACCGTCTATGCGGCGGCGGGGGCGCTGTCGCTCATGCTCGTGCCGAGAAAGAGCGTCGCGGCGGCCTATATCGCCGTCTGCGGCCTATATCCCATTGTAAAATACCTCATCGAGACCCGCGCACGCCCCGGCGCACGCCTGGCGCTCAAGCTGGCATATGCGAATCTTGTGCTCGCCGTGCTGGGCGCGCTCGTATCAAAGGGCGTGTTTCCGCAGCTGGAAATGCCCGGGTTTTTCGCGCTCGCGGCGTTCTGGTTCGCGGCGAACATCGGATTTGCCGTTTTTGATGCCGTCCTGACGCGCTTCATCCGCTTTGTGCGGCGGTATCTGCCGAAAATTTGACTGTTCCGCATGGAAATGCGTTTATATTACATGGATTTTCCTGAGGGGGAAGAGATAAAATGAAGAGTATGACCGGCTACGGCCGCGCGCGACAGGTGCTGCATGGACGCACCGTTACCGTCGAGCTGCGCGCCGTCAACCACCGCTATCTGGACTGCACGGTAAAGGCGCCGCGCCAGTTCGGCTTTCTGGATGACGCCGTGAAGAAGGCGGCCGCCGCGCGCATCGCACGCGGCAAGACCGAGATCTATGTCAGCGTCGAGACCGACGAGGGCGGCGATCTTTCCGTCACGGTAAACCACGCACTCGCAGAGCGCTATCTGGCGGCGCTGCGCGAGCTGTCCGAAAAATACGGCCTGCGCGACGATGTGACCGTCATGAGCCTCGCAAAGCTCCCTGATGTGCTCGGCTCGGAGCGCATCGAGCAGGATGCGGACGAGCTGACGCAGGACGTTCTGACCGTATTTGCCGAGGCCTGCGACGGCTTCGACCAGATGCGTGGGCGCGAGGGCGAAAAGCTCGCGGAGGACGTCAGAAACCACGCCTGCGTCATCGAGACGCTGGTCGGCGAGGTCGAGAAGCGCTCGCCCGAGCGCGTCGCGGAGTACCGCGAAAAGCTGCTCGCGCGTATGCGTGAGGTGCTCGAGAGCACGGACATCGACGAGACGCGCATCGTCACCGAGGCCGCGATCTACGCGGACAAGACGGCGGTGGACGAGGAGACCGTGCGCCTGCGCAGCCATCTGCATCAGCTCGACGGCATGCTGAACGAGGTAAAGCCCGTCGGCCGCAAGCTGGATTTTCTGGTGCAGGAGATGAACCGCGAGGCGAACACCATCGGCTCGAAGGCGAACGATGTCGAGATGGCGCAGACCGTCGTGAACATCAAGAGCGAGATCGAAAAGATCCGCGAGCAGATTCAGAATATCGAATAAAATATCGTATCAAACCGGCTGTGCCGTCTGAAAAACGCGGCGCGGCATGAGAAAAGGGGGCAGACCGAAGTGAAGCTCATCAACATCGGCTTCGGAAACATGGTGGCGGCGTCGCGTCTCATCGCGATCGTCAGCCCGGATTCCGCGCCGGTCAAGCGTACCGTACAGGAGGCGCGCGACCGCGGCATGATCATCGACGGCACCTACGGCCGCCGCACGCGCGCGGTGCTCATCATGGACAGCGACCATGTTGTGCTGAGCGCACTTCAGCCCGAAACCGTCGCCGCGCGCTTCGCCGGCGACACCGAGGAAGGAGCAACAGAGGATGCGTAAGGGAACACTGTATGTTTTCACCGGCCCGTCCGGCGCAGGCAAGGGTACGGTGCTGGGCCGGCTGCTTGCCGAGGACGACCGGCTGTTTTTCTCGATCTCCGCGACGACGCGCGCGCCCCGTCCGGGCGAGCAGAACGGCGTGCACTATTATTTCCTTGAAAAGGCGGATTTCGAGAACCGGATCGCGCAGGGCGCGTTCCTGGAGCACGCACAGTATGTCGGCAACTACTACGGCACGCTCGAGGCGCCGGTCAACGAAAAGCTCGACGAGGGCTTTGACGTCATTCTGGAGATCGAGGTGCAGGGCGCGATGCAGATCAAGAAAAAGCGCCCGGATGCCGTGATGGTCTTCATCGCGCCGCCGTCCTTCGAGGAGCTGGCAAGCCGCCTGCGCGGCCGCGGCACCGAGGATGAGGCCAAGGTGCAGAAGCGCCTCGAGACCGCAAAGGGCGAGCTGGAGCAGAAGGATAAATTCGACTATGTGGTCGTAAACGACACGGTAGACCGCGCGGTAGACGAGATCAAGGGCATTCTCGCCTCCCGTCGATAACACAGGCAATCACAGATAAAATTATACACTGGGTAATATAAGGAGATTTGATTACAATGCTGAACCCTTCGATGCAGGAACTGATGAAACGAGTAGGCAACCGCTATCTGCTGGTCAATCTGGCCGCACAGCGCGCGCGCGACATTGCCGACGAGGCGGAGCAGAGCGGCGTGCCGCTGACCGACAAGGCGGTAAAGCTCGCGCTCGATGAGATCGCAGCCGGCGAGATCGTTTATCGTCCGGGTCCGCGCGTAGAGCCGATCAAGACCGCAAACAACCCGATCGCCGCCGCAATGGTAGACGTTGACGACGACCTCGACGACGAGGAGCGCGCGTCGGACTCCGACGAGGAGAATGAGGACGGCGAAACGACGGTTTCCCGCCGCCGCATGGACGAGTTCGATGACGAGGAGCTCGACGATGGCGATATTCCGGAGGAGGACCGCTAAGCGATGCGCTTTGCAGGAAAGACCGTCGTTCTGTGCGTGACGGGAGGCATCGCGGCGTACAAGGCCGCCGACCTCACGAGCAAGCTGCATCAGAACGGCGCGGAGGTGCGCGTGCTCATGACCGAGTCCGCCGCACAGTTCATTTCGCCCATGACGTTCGAGACGCTCTCGGGCAACCGGGCGGTCGTCGATACCTTCGACCGCAGCTTCCCGTGGGAGGTCGAGCACATCTCGCTCGCCAAGGCGGCGGATGTGTTCGTCATCGCGCCCGCGACCGCAAACGTGATCGCCAAGGCGGCGCACGGCATCGCGGACGATATGGTGACGACGACGCTGCTCGCGACCAGGGCGCCGGTCGTTGTCGCGCCGGCCATGAACACCGGCATGTATGACAACCCGGTGACGCAGAGCAATCTGGAAACGCTGCGCGGGCGCGGCTTCCATATCATCGACCCGGCGGCAGGCCATCTCGCCTGCGGCGACAGCGGCCGCGGCAAGCTGCCCGACACGCAGACCCTGCTCTGGGGCATCGAAAAGGCGCTGACCGGGCAGGATCTTGCCGGAAAGCACGTGCTCGTCACCGCAGGGCCGACGCAGGAGGCGATGGACCCCGTGCGTTTTCTGTCCAACCACTCGACCGGCAAGATGGGCTACGCCATCGCGGGCCGCGCGGCGATGCGCGGCGCCGAGGTCACGCTCGTGTCCGGCCCGACCGCGCTCGACACGCCGAAGGGCGTGAACCGCGTGGACATCCGGTCGGCGCGCGATATGTACGATGCGGTCCTGTCCCGCGCCGCGCAGCAGGACTTTATCATCAAGGCCGCCGCTGTCGGTGATTACCGCCCGGCGGAGACCGCAGACGAAAAGCTCAAAAAGGGCGACGGCGAGCTGAACATCCGCCTTGCGCGGAACCCGGATATTCTGGCGGCGCTCGGCGCGGACAAGCGGCCGGGACAGCTTCTGTGCGGCTTCGCGATGGAGACGCAGAACCTGCTCGACAACGCGGAGAGCAAGCTGCGCCGCAAGAACTGCGATATGCTCGTGGCGAATTCACTGCGCGACAAGGGCGCCGGCTTCGGCACGGACACCAACATCGCAACGCTCCTGTTCGCGGACGGACACCGGGAACAGCCGTCCATCATGAGCAAGGCAGACCTCGCGGACCTCATCCTCGACCGTCTGCTCGGCATGAGCCGGAGATAACAGGCTGCAAGGGCGGAGTGACCGGCTCCGCCTTTTGCGGCATAAACCATTATATACAGCAGGAAAGGCCGTGACGATCCTTGGCGGAAACCATTTGTGCTGTCGCTCTGGATGCGGCGACCTACGCGATCGACAAGTTATATTCTTACCGTGTGCCGGACGAGCTGCGGGAACAGGTGCAGATCGGCACCCGTGTTCTCGTGCCGTTCGGCTTTGGCAATAAACGGGCAGAAGGCGTTGTGCTCGCCTTTCGCGAGGACACGGGCGAATACCGCCTCAAGCCTATCGTGGAAGCGCTCGATGAGCAGCCGGTGCTGACGCAGGAGCAGCTGAAGGCCCCGAAGGTCCCCAAGATCGAGGAGCTTCCGCTCGTGGCCTACTATGACTTCGACGGCGTGGAAGGCACCAACGTGCCCGACAAGACCGGCAACGGCCACAACGGCACGCTCATCAACGGCGCAACCGTCTCGAGCGACGTGCAGATCGGCGGCAACACGCTGAATCTCGTCAACACCGTCTCCGGTTCGACCGCCCAGGGCATGACGATCCCGGCTGATACGTTCACCAGCCTTGACGACGTCTCCATCGTCATGGATGTGAAGCCCTCCAGCATCTCGACCTGGATGGGTCTGATCGCCGCCGGTACCAACCGCGAGAACTACCTCATCACCGCGCTGACGGGCAATAAGAATGAATATGGTACGATCGGTCTGACGACGGCGACCACGATCGGCCGCGACACCTCTCAGGAGTACCGGATCAGAGCCCCGAAGGGCACCACGCTCGATGATGGTAAGTGGAGCCGTGTGATCCTGACCATGGCCAAGGATGGCTCGTCCGCCATGTATATCAACGGCACCAAGGTCTGCGCGAGCGACGACCCGACCGGCCAGAAGCTCGACTCTCTGGCAGCGCTGATGAATCAGACCGGCGCGCAATTCCGCATCGGCAGCAACTCCATCTGGCCGGACCCCGGTCTGGATGGCCGCGTGGACAACGTCCGCATCTACAGCAAGGTCCTCACCGAGGCTGATTTTGCCTCTATTCCCTGGACCGTGAAGGAAGAAGCTGTGGACGACACCGTCGAGTTCCCCGAATTCGGTGAGCACGGCCTGGTCGGCGACTTCTATCTCGTCAACGAGTCCAGCTTCAACTTCACGGAATATCAGTCCACCTGGATCGACTCCAACATCGCCTCCACCAACATGGAGTCCACCCTGCTCACCCGCACCGGCGCGCAGGACTGGGCCGGCGCCCGCTGGACCGGCCGCATCGTTGCCCCGCAGGACGGCGATTACACCTTCTATCTCTACTGCGATAACGGCGTGCGCCTCTACATCGACGGCCAGCTCGTCATCGACTGGTGGGTCAACCAGTGGGATAAGGAGCAGCGCTCCCAGCCCATCACCCTGAAGAAGGGCGAAGCCCACGACTTCAAGCTCGAGTGGTTTGAGGCCACCGGCGGCTCCCACATCACCCTGCGCTGGAAGAATGACCAGACGCTCACCAAGCGTGTCATTCCCGCCAACGCCTTCTATCTGCCCGAAAACTGCGACGTCCCGATGGTCACCGAGATCGACACCTCCAAGGCGCAGCTTGACCGCGGCCAGGGCGACGTCGGCGGCACGCTGACCCTCAAGGGCAAGAACCTCGGCAAGGTCACCAAGGCCGAGATCGTCGGCGCGAGCGGCTCCTCGCTGAATCCGCACGACTGACACCGAGATCGTCGCCGAGCTCCCGGCGAGCCTGAAGGCCGGTACCTTCGTGGTCAAGCTGACCTCCGGTACGAAGCTGGTGCTCAGCACCGCCCGCTTCTCCGTCGCAGCGGCTCCCGGCGAGTCCGACCGTCCGGAGCATCCGCGTCCCGACTGGTACCGCAAGGACTGGCAGAGCCTGAACGGCTGGTGGGACTTCGCCTATGACGCGAAGGAAGTCGGCATCACCGAGGAGTGGTTCAAGGACAGCTCCAAGGCCAACTACTCCACGAAGATCAACGTCCCGTTCCCGTGGGAATCCCCCCTCAGCGGCGTGCAGGACACCTCCTACCGCGGCCAGGTCTGGTATCAGAGAGAAATGATTATCCCTGAGGCCTGGGTCGCAGAAGGCAAGACCACGCATCTGTACTTCGGCGCAGTTGACGCGAAGTGCATCGTCTACGTCAATGGCGTTAAGGTCGGCAGCCACAACGGCGGCTACACCCCGTTCACCATCGATGTGACCGATCGGGTCGTGGTAGGCTCCAATACCCTGACCCTGTGGGTCGAGGATAAGGCCTCCTACGGCGACAGCAGCTATCCCGCGCTCGTCGGCAAGCAGGGCCACAACGCTCCCTGCGGCTACACGCACACCAGCGGTATCTGGCAGAGCCGCTTTTAAAGATGGTGCGTTCCGGTGAGATCTCCGAGGCGCTCATTGATGAAAAGGTGCGCAATATTCTGCGGCTGATGTTCCGCCTGCATATGATCGGAGAAAAGAGAGAGACCAGAAAGACCGGAACTTACAACAGCAGAGAGCATCAGGACACGGTATTAAAGATCGCCAGGGAATCGGTGGTTCTGCTAAAAAATGAAGAGGAATGTCTTCCACTCGATGCAAAAAAGGTGAAGCGTGTTGCAGTGATCGGACAGAATGCTGCGGCAATTCACTCCAACGGGGGCGGCAGTGCTGAGATCAAGGCGCTCTACGAGATCTCACCGCTGCTCGGAATCAAAAAGCTCCTCGGCGGGAATGTGAAAGTGGAGTATGCACCGGGCTACTATATCCCCGGCAAGGAGGCACAGGGCAGTGTGAACTGGCAGGCGGACAGCACCAAAAAGGACTGGGGCAAAACTTCTGAAGAAGCGGAAGTGTCCGATGAGACGAAGGAGTGCAGGAAGCGCTTCCGCGAGGAGGCGGTGGCGCTGGCGAAGGAATGTGACACGGTGATTTTTGTGGGAGGCCTGAATCATGATTTTGACTCGGAGGGCTATGACCGGACGACCCTCACGCTTCCCTATGAACAGGATGCGCTGATCGGGGAACTTCTTGCCGTCAGACCGGACACTGTGATTGTGCTCTACGCCGGATCACCGGTGGCGATGCCGTGGAATGAGCAGGCAAAGGCGGTGCTCTGGAGTTATTATGCCGGAATGGAGGGAGGAACGGCGATTGCGGAGATTTTGTTCGGAAAAGAGAATCCATCCGGCAGGCTTGCGGAGTCGTTCCCGAAGGATGCAAACGATTGCCCGGCACATACGATCGGAACATTTGCAAAGAAGGACGTGGTGGAATACAAGGAGGGCGTGATGGTGGGATACCGCTATTACGACACTGTGGATACACCGTTATACTATGGCTTTGGACACGGGCTTTCCTACAGCCGTTTTGTCTATAAATATATGACGGTTCGTCCGGTCACGGCATCCGCAGAGACCGGGGGGACGATGGACGCCCCGCGGTATGAGCTTGCAGTGACCGTGAAGAATGACAGTCTTCGTGCCGGAAAAGAAGTGGTGCAGGTGTATGTGGCACCGAAAGAGCGGCAGGTCGACCGCCCGGCACATAAACTGT
>ERZ837910.2368-NODE-2368-length-23290-cov-3.312890_pt1 | contig 23290 bp, 17 predicted proteins | sample MGYA00519940_ERZ837910 | MGnify/ENA primary metagenome ERZ837910 (study PRJEB31850, sample SAMEA3708825) | human gut metagenome | biome: human gut; feature: human-associated habitat; material: faeces | place: China | collected 2014 ... | reverse complement strand
TACTTTTTATACTATGAATGCTATGTTTTATGCATAAATCGGAGAATATATGCAAATAAGACGAGGGGATTGAAGGTGGAGTAAGTCGTACCCGGGATGCACTTGCTCCGTATCAAGTCCGTGGTTTCTCCGTCCAGAGGTACTTCTGACCGGAGAAGGTACGGAGCAAGTACGGCTCAGACACGGTTGAGGTACGATTCGGCTTAGGGCTGTGCCTTTCAACTTCTTGTTTGTATATTATTGTCTAAATGATGGTGGAATGCTCTTTTTATGAACTTAAGGATGCTGTTTGGTGGGTTTTGCTAACAGACGTTTGAGGCGGAACTCTTCTTCCAGCGTGATGAATCTTCTTTTTCCTTGAAATGGATCATTTGTTTAAGGCAAATGCATGGTCTGTTTGCTCCGAATAGATGATGCATTTGCCCAAAACTAATGATGTAATTTGCAGGATGGCTACACCTTTTACCCCAAAGGGTGTAGCTATCTTGTTAAAAGGGTGATACCATTTGTACGAAAGGGTGTAGCCTTCATTTAAAATCTGCTTATTCTACTCTGGTTGAACGCTAAGTTTGATCATCTGCATTTTTGCTTTTTGCCGCTGTTTGGCTTGAATTGAAATCGTTTTGATGCATGAGGAGGTGTAGGGTACTCACATTGTTTCTTTACGAGATAAATAGGTGTTTGTATGTGGTTCCATAAAACGAAATCCTTGCGATTTTCTATTCAGCCTTCTCGTGTGGCTTGAAAGAAAGCATTCTCGTACAGTAGGATTATCAATTTGTCAGATTGATAGTTCGCATCGCTTTGTTTTTTTTATTGCGTAACTTTTCTAACTGAGACATCTTTCTATCTCTCAGTTTATTCATAAAGTCAACGAGAGCTTTAGAGGGTTTCTCGATAACTAATGCTTTAGGGTTATGAGTGGAAGTTGACATGTTAAAAATGTATATGTAACCTAACAATAAGGCCATAATTATTTTGCAAATATAGCGAATATCTTTTTGAAGTATTGATTGATGGATGAATGAATAGAGTGCATTAACTATCTTTAGCATACTATTCTACAATACTTAGATCGCGTTATTCCGGTCGGGAACATTATTTCTAAAACGTTGGTGAGTTGTTTTCTCTATCATAATGAGCTAAATGATAATTGTCGTATCTTATGATATCTATTCCGATATTTAGTGTGTCTTTGTTGCATATCTTGAAGCCGCATCTGAAGCACATCATCACCCCTCACTTTTTGATTAAGGGGCTTGGAAAAGACTAAAAGAAACTCGACTACTGAAAATCAGTAGCCGAGACATTCATATTATTCCTTTACTAAGGTTTATCGGACAGGCTTATAGCTTTATTCATTTTGTCCATATCATTAATTCACCTCCCTTCCACAGAGAACCTTCCTGTGTTTTCCACCATTCCAGCCCGTCTCTAATCTCAATGTCTTTAACGATATAATCATCAAAATAATGGCGGTCTTGACCTAATGTGTTACTCTTCCAGCTATAATCCAGACCTGTTTTGAGATAAGGACGCTCAAATTCTATAAGAATATCATAAAATGGCCATTGATATTTAATATAATAATAATCATCTTCTATATAACAGAGCATAACCCCCCAAATCTGATCCTTTATTGGTTGCCGTCCGTCAAAAATTCGCTTAAAACTAAAATCCATCTCAAATTCACTGGTAAACACAGCAAATGGTTTTCCAATATACCTTTCTTTATTATCCCGTAGATTGGTTTCAAGATACTTGATAGTATCATTGTCACATTCGTTCATGGATACATAAGGCTTTTGGGCACTGATATTACTTATTAGCGCCAAAGCAAAAAATAAAAATACAATCATTGTTTTCATAACTTTATTCATTTTATTTACATTTTATGGGTATTACTTTCTCATTCTCTACACGGGTAGTGATTACTTCGAATGTCGCTGTATTGTGGTCTCCTTTTGCTACACTAATTCCTGCATTGACCCTGCGCAACACATCAGAGAGTGCCAGCATGTGGCGTTCATTGGAAGAAAATTTATCAAATTCCTTATATGAGCTATCCCAGAGATTATCAAGGTAACTGCCATCTTTAAATACATCTGTGGAGCCGGGTTCTGAATTGCATTTGATATATGCTTTATGAAAGGCTATTGCTTTCTCCCGGTCTTCAATAAATACGGTGTACACACCCGATGACGTGTAAACGTATGCTGATCGAAAATCCGGATTATCAAGCGCATGTTCAGCTGCCGTTAACACATCGACTCCTGAGGGAGGGGTGTCGTTAGGATGATTGTGAATAGTTGCCACGGCATGTGGTGTGCCACCATATATATCGACGCCGTATGGATTTTTACCTTTAATCAAGTCCTTTAACAGATAACAATTTTCATCTGAATTATAGTACAAAGTCGCAGAATTTTCATTTGACCCGTTAGTTTTTATTAGATCCTGAAAATATTGAAAAGTTTTACTTTTACCGTATATTGTATTTACCCCTTTCAGTGTGTTATACAAATCTTTGGTATCTTGTTTTATACGGCCGGCACCCGGTATAGAATCACAATTATCATGAATGACCTTGCAATGTCGCTTTTTACAGATCGGACACTTTTTTCTGCTACATATTTCACAACTGGAGTTTGTCCCCCTGGTCATCACTGCATCCCCTGTTATCTTGCCACATTCCGGGCACCTGCTGCACACACATTTCTGTTGATGGCAACAGGGGCAGACAGTTGGAGAAGGATTGTAGCATTGCCCTGAACAATAGTAAGAACCGCAATAAGGACAAGCCGTAGAGGGACGGCACGAACCGTCGCAGTAAGGACTGCCACAGTAACTACAATTACGGCACGAACCGTCACAATTATAACTGCCGCAATAACTGCACCGGGCTGTCTGGCATTGTCCCCAACAGAAGCTACTACCGCAGTAAGGGCAAGAGTGAGATTCATACTGGCATGAACCACCGCAGGAGAAACTGCCGCAATACTGACAATAATTGGCAACACAAGAGCCGTCGCAATTCGTATTGCCACAAATATAACATCTTGTTCCATTAGGGCATCCGCCGTTACAATAGGGGCTGCCACAGTAAGGACAACGATATTCGTCTTCATAATCATAAAATTGTGCATAAACCTGAGATAGGGCGGTCAACGAAAGGACACCACCCTTGAATTGGGGAGAAAGGCCAGCCAACAAACAGATTAATAATATACATTTCTTCATATTTATCCGGATTATTAGTTTTCTTTGAATAAAGTTATCACACACAAAGCGTTTCCGCAGGATAGCCGAAGCACGTAGGCACCGGGCGCAAGTTTCGGAGCAATCTCTATATTGTGGCTGCCTGCGCCCAGAGTTCCCAAAGCCTTATCCATCACCAAAGTGCCGTTAACAGAGTAGAGTCGCAAATAACACTCTTCCGATTGTGGCAAAACAAATGAAACATGCATGACATCCCGGAACGGATTCGGAGTTACGCTAAAGCTCAGCACGTCGTTTGCCTCCTTGTATAAAGAATTGGAAGAGGTTTTTTCTGCAATAAAGTATATCGGTTTTTCCCTTTCTTTGGTTTCCGGAGAATATTGCTGCAGGTTGCCGCAAAGTATTATTTTTCCGTTTTCATTTTTGGTATTCAATGCGGAACTCACAAACTCCCAGGATATAGGTGTGGAGCGGCTGTAATGGTCGGATTTATGGTAGATAGCTCTATTAAATAGCAATAGGCTGTCATTGGATATCCCATCCAGTGTTACCATTTCTTCTGTTCCCTCCATCCAACGAATGTGGGCTTCATCACCCGTAACCGTGATTTCCATTGACAGTGGCTTTTGGTCGACAAGGCGCTCACCGCTATAGTCATACATATACAGTGTGCCCAGGTAGCACCCGGACATGTCGGCGGTCATCCGGTGTTCCACCTGCTGATAAGTCTCCGCTATCGCATTGCCTCTTGATAAAGTTCTTGTGGCTACCGCGTTTCCTTCGGTTTCACCCAAAGCCGTTTCAAGCTCTTCACAGGCCGCATGTACCCCTTTCTCGGCGGCTCTCATAAGCCATGTACGGGCCATATCCCGGTTTACCGGGAGTCCATACCCGTTACGGTAACCCAATCCCAACATATACATGGATGGACCGTGCCCCTTCATAGCTGCTTTACCGAAGCAATCCATTGCCTTTTCATAATTTTGGGCACACCCCAATCCTTTGTACAGCAAGTATCCATATTGGTAAAGACCGGTCGAATTATTCAGGCTGGACAGGCGGACGGCGCATTGGCAGGCAAGAGGCAGGTTCTGCTCTACTCCGTAGCGCCCGTCTTTATAAGCAAGAAACAGTTCTTTCAGTGCAGCCTCGTGTCCTTTCTCGGCAGCTTGCTTAAGCCAGGATATAGCTTTGGGAAAATCTTGTTCCGTCCCCCATCCTTTCAGCAGGCATCTGTACAGCTGATACATGCATTTCACGTCTCCCTCATTGGCATATTTTGAAAATACGGAAAAACCTTCTGCTTGGCAGGAAGAGCAACTTAGCTTGCGTATGTTATAATAGGCTTTGCCTAATTCCTGCAATTTAATCGAGTCGGCGGATGATTGTGCTGCAATAGTATTCGTGATGCATAGCACAAAAAATATAAATAAACTGTATGTTTTCATATGGTTGATGATTAGTAGTGTTTATTACCAGGAATATGTTCCCTGATAGCTTTTCTGTGTATTCTTTTCTGCATTAAGCACTTCATTGACACGACGGACTGCCACAGGACAAAAGTTACGATACAATTCGGCGAAAAGGGCTTTATACTTTTCCCGGTCCTCGTAAGCATAGAGGTCGAATAGTTTGTTTCGCTCTATATAGTAGTTTGTAATCTCGCGGATAGTGCTAATACTGTCCATGCCTGCCGCCAGCTTTTTCTCCTTAAGTACGCCCCAATAATAATAAGCTGATTGTGTGGACTTTGGCTGGTGCTTCAGTGTAAGGAATATATCATATTGATTCTCGGTTAGGATATTTCGGAGATGCGTGCGTTCGTGCTTCCAGAAGTCATAATGCTCATTCCTTGTCAGGAAGCTTTTCAGTTCTTTTCCGTAAGCGAGGATAGAATCAATCTGCTGGTCATTCAAATCCAGTCTCTTCCAGCTCTTTAAGACAAGGTCGTAGTTTCTTGAGTAATGGGAATGGGATAATACGAAGTTCTTCTTTTGCAGCTCATACCAGGCCAGAATCTGCTGTTGCTTTATGAAGAATGCGGAATCATTGGTTACGTATATTCCCTTGAATAAGGCGATGTCCTCATTTTTCCGGCGTATTACCGGAATAAACCGGCGATAACAGGTGTCGTTTTCATTGCATAAAGCACGGAGCTCCCGGATATCCTTTGCGATTTCGCGGTTGGCTGGCAGAAGAATATCTTCTTTAAATAATACAAGGTAGTAGAGTGGATAAGTGCTGACGCGGCTCATAGCCAACTGGAGGCTCCACTTCAAATCGGCATTGTTCAGCAGATAACAGACGAAATGTTCACGGAGGAGGGCTTTGTCTGCGCTGTCCATTACTCGTATCGAGTCAATACGTTTTAGTTGGGAGGCAAAAAATTCTTCAGCCTGAACGTCCAGAGTATAAGTCTGGGCATGAAGAATCGAACTGCTAAACATCCCCGCTACCCATAATAGGCAGCTGACAAAAAAGATTTTTCTCTTTTTCATAATTCTCATTGATTAAAAAGGTTAATATTTAAGTTTAAGACATGTCACATTTATTTTGGCTTACCAATAGCATATACTCCCTTTCCCGTCTATTGTGAATGGTCTTTCTTTTCCTTTACTATATTCTGGTATAAGCTGGTAAATCGTGTTGTCAGGCACATTGTCAAACGTCAGTCCTTTGCTGGTGTTGGCGGTTTGTGTCTCCATTTTCATCCATTTCCCATTCCAATAGTATAGTGTGTATTTCTTACCAATACGGTAATGCAGGTACAGTTCTTTCTCAGGGATGAATATGGAGATATTTCGGGTGCTGTTGATATTCTTTGTTTCCACTTTCCCGTCTTTGTGTACCAGGACGGGTGGAGCGATTGGTACGGACTGTTTTCCGGAATAAACGGTTGGCAGATAGATGACTCCGCAAGTCATCTTCCTGAAGATATATTTATTATTTTGTCTCTTCGCATAGTATACCGGACGCCATTTTGAACCGTTCAGTACGGAAGCATATATATATTTGTCATTGGTATGCGCATTGACTGCAAAATCCGTACATTTCCAATATTTTTCCGTTACATCAATAAAATTGGTGGTGCGCATGAAACCTTCTGGGATTTCTTGGTAGGACAATTCTGTTGCCGGGGTTCCGGGTTGGCGGGAATAAGTGATGCGTATCACTTTGCCCGGCTCCCTTTTAGGTTTGAACAGGCCGATGCCGCAGCCCACAAAAGGTTGGTACACATGCTTTTCGTCAATGATACAATTCCAGTAATGACGGCCGGTACTTGTTGCCCAATGGGGAGTAAAATCGAAAGTGGTGGCGACTCCTTGGGAGCGCATTGCTAATACGGACAGATTACTCAGATTCTCACAACTACCCTGCTTCCTGAATAGTAGCCGGGAGGGGGCAATCATACCTTCTGCCTGCTTGTTTTCGATGCCGTAAGTTACGAAATACCATCCCATGACCTCTCGCCCCGTTCGTTCGGCTACTTCTTTGGCTGTTTGTATGTTTGTATCATCATCCGCTTCAAATTCTTTGTTGTAGATAGGTTTCCACTTTTCCAAAGGTTCGCAGGTACTGCGGTAAGGTAGCAGATATTCACAAAATTCAGAAAAGCTGAGGTGGCTGGCCTGTGGAGTGTTCCATAGTTTGAATGATAAATCAATATTCTCGATTAACAAGGAGGCGGTTATGACTTGTATGTCGGGGATGATTTTACTCTTCAGATGAAAGTGTTCCTGCGAAGACAACCGGTTGAAGGCTGCCACTGCCGAGCGAAAATCCGGGTAATCAAGTTCATTAAAACTCACGGTTTTTCCCTCGTGCGTTTCCCAATAGAATTGCTCCGAAAAGTGTATATCCATATTCTCAATGAGAAAACAGGCTGCTTTCCATTTCAGTGAATCACGTGCTTGTGCATAATGCCTCAATACGTTTTCAAGTTCAGTTCTGTTATTTCCCGACAACTTAAGCACCCTCTCAACCTTTGTGGGTGTGGAGAATGAGAAAGACGGCTGTGCATAAATAGCTGTCGACAAAATAAGCCCCGATACTACGGCTAAAAGTTTTTTTGTATACATAATATGTATGTTTTTAAGGTCCTCTTCGTTTCAGCAAAGAATCTGCAATGCATTTGTAATAGTTAACCTTCTTTGATTCCGGTTTATTTATAGATAGGATTTCCCTGCATATCTCTTCCATTTTGGCTATATGTGATGTAGCCTTATAGAGCATCATCAGCTTAAATTTGGCATCATCATTATCCGGCACCATGTAACAGACGGTTTCTATATTTTCTATCGCTTCGTCTGTTCTTTTCAAATGTTCGAGGCAGGTTGCCTTAGCCGTAAACAGCGAAGGCGATGATGTGTATTTTTCTGCTTTGCACAGAATGCTCAATGCCTTTTCATACTTCTTTTCCTTTACTAATGCTTTGGCATATAGGCGCAGATAGATTTCCGAGCTTCCGGCTGCTGCTACATACGCCTCCATTCTCTCTGGAGATACATGATGTTCATCTATGGAAACTTTCAACTGCCGTTGTGCATTAAACATCAATAGAAAGCAGATGAATGGTACAAGTAAGGAAACATACACTATCTTAGAAAGTATGTGATTGATGAAATAATCCTTTCTGCCGTCAAAGGTCAGGAATGATGCGATTGTCAGTAATAAGATCCATATAGGCAAGGCGGTATGGATGAAGTTGATTAATGCCATTGCCCCGATGGACGATAGCGTAGCCAAAGCTATCCTGTTCTTGCACTGACAAGATTTGATGATAAGTATTATTAAAAATGCTACAAAAAAGGCTCCGCCTATAAGTCCTCCTTTAGCTGTTTGTTCTATGTATTCATTATATGCGGTATATACATGACGGGCATTTTGCTTTTCTTGAATACTACCTTCATTTTCCTTAAAGTATTTAGCTTGCCGTAAATTGTAGTTTTTGGCAAAAAGCCCATATCCATATCCTAGAACTGGTTTCTCGGCAATCATCTGCATGGTAACTTTCCAGATGAACCGTCGTCCGTCCGCAGAATCCTTTTTCAGGTGGTATAATTGGAAGGCTCCTGAAACCAGGAGGATAAGCATGCATGCTGCCAGTGCAGCACTTGCCGCTTTGGGTAATTTCCGGATATATTGAACTACAGAAGTTTGTGTATACACATAGATTAAAAAGATAACCGTAACGCCTATATATGCAGTACGGCACCTTAGGACCAGAATGGCTGCCAGTATGCATAGTATACTGCCCCATCTCAGCCACTTCTTCTTATGACTGAAAATCACAAAAGGAAGGATTGCGGTCAGATACATTGCTGTAATGTTTGGATTGTCAAAACTACCGGAGATAGGAAACACCGGATTGGCAGGAGGCAGTATATGAATGAGTTGCAGGAGGCACCATGCTGCTTCGAATATGCCGGTTACAAGAAAAATAACAGATACTTGTCTAAAAGTCAATAAACCTCGTTTTATCCAATTGATCAATGCCACCATATAAATAAAGCCAATGATAAAATATCCGCTTTGGTACCACTCCTTCTCACCGATCAATATAGTATGAACCCCGATATACCCGACCCAGATGATTACGTAAAATACCACCGGATTAATATATAACCGGTTGTCTGGAAGAATAATCAAAGAAAATAACAATATCAATGAAGCAAATGCGAACGAGAATTGCTGGAACATAGCAGAATTCACTAATGTTGTGTTTGGAAGTAGGCACAACAATAGCATAATAAACAAAGTTAGAACAATTAAATTTCTGCTAATCAACTTTTCCATAGTATAGCATTTTCGTTTTGTGTAAATGAACGAAGATTCACAAAATAACGATGTTCGCTTTTGTTTATTTATTTTTCGAAAATGTATATAAAATAGCTTTTTGACATTTTACAACAGCATTTTTAATGTGATATAGGTGATTCTTCTTTAATTTAGTTGAAAAGGTATTTATTATATACCATGCAACACGACTTGGCTGAACAATTGAGCAAAGATGGTATCGTTAAAGATAAGTTTCAGGTAAATGTTGATATTACACCCATCTCCACTACTGACCCTGAGACCATAAACATAAACAATGATTCCGTTTTGACTTTTTCCATTGATGGAGAGAACGGAATGTGTGTTCTTCCTGAACGTACTTTCCTGGAAAAAGTGTTCCCGCTACATGAAGAGTTTTCCAAACCCAAGGAACTGATTCGAGTGGAACGGATGTCACGACATACGATATACTTTATCCGGCAACTCTTAACATCATTCCTCCAGACTCCATTATAAACCAGTGGAAAGCTGACTACGAGAATATGCGTCTGCACATGATATATGGTGAATCCGTTTCATTTGAAGAGTTGGTAAACAATTTCAAGGATATGAATGACAGAATAAAAGAGTTACATACCAATTTCGCAAATTACAATAGTTTGTGTATTTATGAGCTTTGAAACGACAAAAGCAATAAGAAAACTATCAAAATATAAAGAAGGGGTTTCGGTGGAAACCCCTATTTTTGTGCCGTCAGGTATTGGCATGTTCTATAAAATAATCTATGTGAATCTATAAACTATTAAAGGCACATGAAAAAGCTTCTTGGATTTTCTATTTTTCTGGTATTAGTTTTGATTGCTTCTCTCACCGCAGAAGCAAAGGTGACACTTCCTGCTATTTTTTCAGACAACATGGTATTGCAGCAAAACACACAGGTGAATGTGTGGGGGAAAGCTGCGCCCGGAGAAAAAGTAAAGGTTAAAGCATCATGGCTGGATAAAGCTGTGACTGCCAAGGCTGCGGCCAATGGTAAATGGACCGTGAAACTGAAGACACCGAAGGCAACAACTAACCAGTCCGTTACGGTGAGCGGTGAAAATGAGATTACCATTAATAATGTATTAATAGGTGAAGTCTGGCTTTGTACGGGACAGAGTAATATGGAGTTCCCCGTATCGCGCCATCCGGATGTGAAGTGGAATACCGGAATGCTGAATGAAGCGGAAGAACTGAAGGATGCCGATTATCCGGAAATCCGCCTGTTCCATGTGAAACACCAGTTGGCGCACGAGGGCGAGTTGGACGACTGTGAAGGGGAATGGTTGGTTTGCAATCCGAAGAACCTGTATGACTTTTCGGCTGTGGGCTTTGTCTTCGGACGTAAGTTATATAAAGAGCTGAAGATGCCCGTAGGGTTGATTCAGTCTACCTGGGGCGGAACACATGCGGAGTCATGGACGAAGCTGGATGTAATGAAGAAAAATCCGCTTTATGCCGATGTGCTGAAAGACTTTGCATTGGAAGGCGTGAAGCAACAGAAAAACTATTGCAAAGTACCCGCAACATTGTGGAATGGTATGATACATCCCATTCTGGGATATACGATAAAAGGAAATATCTGGTATCAGGGAGAGTCAAACTCTATCCGTGCCGATAAATACCAGCAGGTATTCACCAATATGATAAACAGTTGGCGTAAAGAATGGAAGCAGCCGGATATGCCATTCTACTTTGTGCAGATAGCTCCGCACTACGGACAGCCGGCCACTATCCGCGAAGCGCAACTCCGGACTTGGCTAAGCGGACTCAAGAATGTGGGTATGGCAGTTATCACTGATGCGGGAGACTCGCTCGATATCCATCCCCGCAATAAAACAGTGACGGGTGAACGCCTGGCTGCTTGGGCGTTGGCAAAGCAATATGGCAAGGACGTGACTTATTCCGGCCCGTTGTTCAAGACAATGAAGGTGGAAGGGAATAAAGCCGTGTTGAGCTTTGACTATGCTGACGACGGACTGATGACTCCGGAAAATGAACCGGTGAAAGGCTTTATCGTTGCCGGTGAAGATCGCCGCTTTTATCCGGCTACAGCCGTAATTAAGGGAGGCAGACTGGAAGTTTCCGCTCCGCAGGTTTCCGTGCCGGTAGCTGTGCGCTATGCATATTGCAATTTCTTCCGCGTGAATCTTTATAATAAAGCCGGATTCCCGGCTACTCCTTTCCGTACAGATACGTGGGAGCCGGATTCGTATGCCCGTTGGTTTGCCGATTCGGAAATGGTACGTTTTCCGAAAGCCTATCAGTTAGATCATGGGAAGCGTCTGTTCTTTGGATATGCGCAGGGCGTAGGCTGCTGTGCGATGTTGCAAATGTGGAAGAAGACAGGAGAGCGCCGTTATTTCGACTATGTGGAGCAATGGGCGGATTCACTGATTAATGATAAAGGAGAAATCCATTTGTATCATGTGGAAACATACAATATCGATTATATAAATTCAGGTAAGGTTTTGTTCGATCTGTACCGTGAAACAGGCAAAGAGAAATATAAAACAGCAATGGATGCCCTGGTTAAGCAACTGAAAAACCATCCGCGCACGCTGGAAGGCGCGTACTGGCATAAACTGATCTATCAGCATCAGATTTGGCTGGATGGCCTGTATATGGCGTCTCCCTTCCTTGCGCAATATGGCGCGGAGTTCAACAAACCCGAATGGATTGATGAGGCGGTAAAGCAGTTTACGCTTTGCCAGAAACATACGTATGATGCCAAAACCGGACTTTATCATCATGCTTGGGATGAAAGCAAGAGCCAGCGTTGGGCAGATCCGGAAACAGGACATTCGCCTAACTTCTGGGGACGGAGTATCGGATGGTGGTTCATGGCGATGGTGGATGCGTTGGATTTCATTCCCGAAAACCACGAAGGACGCGCCCGGATGATTGGCTGGATACAGGGACTGGCTGAGGTGCTGCCCGCTTATCAGGATAAAAATGGTTTGTGGTATCAGGTACTCGACCAGCCGAAACGGAAAGGAAACTTCCCGGAAGCATCTGTGACCACGCAATTCATGTATGCCTATGCAAAAGCTGTGAATAAAGGGTATATTGACCCGAAGTATCGTGCTGTGGCTGAGAAGGCTTTCAACGGATTGAAAAGTAAACTGATGGTAGAACGCCAGGATGGTACGCTGACACTGACACGTTGCTGCCAGGTGGGCGGCTTGGGCGGACATCCGTATCGCGATGGCAGCTTCGAATATTATATCGGTGAGAAGATGCGGGATAATGATGCGAAAGCAACAGGACCGTTCATTATGGGCTGTCTGGAGCTGAATAAATAGTATATATCATGAAAAAGAATTTATTGGCAATAATCTTTGCTTCCTTCTGTGCCGGAACCCTTTCCGCACAAAATATAGCGTGGCCCGAAGTAACTACGGAAGCTAAACCGGGTGCTCGCTGGTGGTGGATGGGGAGTGCGGTAGATGCGGCTAACCTGACCCGCAATCTGGAAGCATATTCCAAAGCCGGGATGGGCACGATGGAAGTTACTCCTATCTATGGTGTGCAGGGTAATGATGCAAACGAGATTCAATTCCTGACTCCCGGGTGGATGCAAATGTTACGCCATACGGAAAGTGAAGCTGCACGCCTGGGTATGAAGATTGATATGAACACAGGTACGGGCTGGCCTTTCGGTGGCCCGGAAGTGGGTGTAGAAGATGCTGCCTGTAAATTGCTGATTGAAGAATATACACTGAAGGGTGGTGAACGCCTGAAAGAAAAGATAGAAGTGACGGATGAAAAACAACGTCCGTATGCCAAACTGTGTAAGCTGATGGCTTTCAGAGTGCTGACTGACGCTTCTACTTCGAAAGAACAAAAGGCTGTACGTTGCTATGACCTGACTTCGAAGATAGAGAACGGAAAGCTGGCATGGAAGGCTCCGAAAGGGGAGTGGCGGCTGATTGCCGCTTTCGTTGGTAAAACATTTCAGAAAGTGAAGCGTGCTGCTCCCGGCGGTGAAGGATATGTGATGAACCACTTTTCGGCAAAAGCAGTATCCAATTATCTGAACCGGTTTGAGCAGGCCTTCGCCGGAAAGGCGACTGATGGTCCTGCCGGAACTCCAACAGAGTATCCGCATAATTTCTTCAATGACTCTTATGAAGTTTACGGTGCCGACTGGACGGACGACCTGTTTGAACAGTTTGCCCGCCGTCGTGGCTATAAACTGGAACACTTTCTTCCGGATTTCCTTTCGAAAGACCGGACAGAGACTACCCGCCGCATTATCTCCGATTATCGCGAAACTCTTGCCGAACTGCTTCAGGAGAACTTCACCCGCCAGTGGACGGACTGGGCGCACAAATATGGTTCACGTACCCGTAACCAGGCACACGGTTCTCCCGGTAATCTGATAGATCTTTATGCGACGGTCGACGTGCCCGAATGTGAGGGGTTCGGACTGTCCGACTTCGGTATCCGGGGATTGCGTAAGGACTCGCTGACGCGCCCCAACGACTCTGATCTTTCCATGCTGAAATATGCTTCTTCGGCAGCGCATATTGCCGGAAAACCGTTCACTACTTCGGAGACATTCACCTGGCTGACAGAGCACTTCCGCACTTCACTTTCGCAGTGCAAGCCCGATATGGACCTGATGTTTATCTCGGGTGTGAATCACATGTATTTTCATGGAACCACTTACTCGCCCGCTGAGGCTGCCTGGCCGGGTTGGAAGTTCTATGCTTCCATTGATATGAGTCCTACGAATACTATTTGGCGGGATGCCCCTGCATTTTTCGATTATGTCACCCGTTGCCAGAGTTTCCTGCAAATGGGACAACCGGATAATGACTTCCTGGTTTATCTGCCTGTATACGATATGTGGGATGAACAGGACGGACGTCTGTTGCTTTTCGATATTCATAAGATGGCAAAACGTGCTCCCCGTTTTATAGAGGCGGTGCATCGTATTTATAGTGCGGGATATGATATGGACTATATTTCCGATAACTTCATCCGTAATGCCATGTGCCAGAACGGCAAGATATTGACTTCCGGTGGTGTCTCTTATAAAGCGCTGGTAGTTCCCGGCGCCCGCCTGATGCCTGCCGATGTACTGGAGAAACTGCTTCGTCTGGCAGATGAAGGTGCTACGATTGTCTTTCTGGAGCAATATCCGGAGGATGTGCCGGGGCTGAATACTTTGGAAGGACGCCGTACTGAGTTCAATAAGGCGCTGGCACAGATAAAGGAGCGGGAAGGAAAGGGACATATTCTCTTTGGAACAGACTATGCTCGTACACTGGCCGCCACTGCTGCTGTTCCCGAAGAGATGAAGACTACTTTCGGATTAAGCAGCATTCGTCGCTCGCATCCTGAAGGACACCACTATTTCATCTCTGCTTTGAAAACAGAAGATACCGAAAACTGGATACCTTTGGCTGTGCAGGCACGTTCGGCAATGCTTTATAATCCAATGAACGGAACCTCCGGTAAGGCACGGTTGCGCCAGAATAATGGCAGGACGGAAGTGTTCCTGCAATTGGCATCCGGTGAATCTGTTATCCTGAAGACGTTCGCGGATCAGGAAGTTTCTGCACCCGAATATGGATACTGGACGCCTGTGGTGCAGAACGATGTGAAGAAGACGTCTCCGGTAACTTATTCTTTTACCGGTAAATGGGGATTCCGCTTTGTAGAGGCAAGCCCTGCGGTTGCTGCCACTCCGGACAGTGTGTCTCTTGGTTCGTGGACGGAAATTCCTGCCGAAGGTGCAAAGAATGTGATGGGAGCTGCTTGCTATACCACTACGTTTACACTGAAGAGTCCTGCCGATGCCGGAGAGTGGATGCTCGACCTCGGGGATGTTCGTGAGAGTGCCCGTGTACGCATCAACGGACAGGCGGTAGCTACGCTTATTGCAGTTCCTTATCGTTGTTTGGTGGGCAAGTATCTTCGTCCGGGCGTGAATACATTGGAGGTGGAAATTACCAATCTGCCCGCTAACCGTATTGCTGATATGGATCGGCGCGATGTTCCCTGGCGTATTTATAAGGATGCCAATATTGTGAATATCCATTATAAAAAGGATAATTACGGCAAATGGGAACCGGTCCCAAGCGGGTTACTGGGACCTGTGCACTTGATTCCTATGCAGATTTTGGAATAGTATTTATAATGCCCTTGAACAACACTTGTGTGGCATAAATGTAATGCAAGTGTTACTCAAATCAAACACTTGTGTGGTACAAGTGTAACGCTTGTGTTACACAAACGGTACATTAGTGTCACTTCAAACTAAAGCAATAATCAATGAAATCGAATCTAATTATGCTCTGCTTGCTTGGATTGGCAAGTACTCTGAATGCCCAGGATCCTCGCGAGAGGCATTACTACTACGAAATTCTTGATCCGAGGCACGAATCGAAACCCTTAGTGGAAGGTTTTGCCCGGGAACGGGTGACCGAGAATCTGAGTCGTGGACTGACAGTAACTCCTGCCCGCGATGGCAAAGGTGTTTATTTCAGCTGGCGGTTATTGGCATCGGATGCCCCCGGCACTGCTTTTCATGTCTATCGGGAAGCTGACGGTAAAGTGCGTCGCCTGACTAAAAAGCCACTTACGCAGACTTGTGACTTTATAGATGCTACTCCTGCCGAAAAGGCGTCTTATTGGGTGGAAGCCCTGGTGAAAGGAAAGAAGCCCGCCCTGTCGGAGAAACGGGAAGTGATCCTTTCCGAATTGAAACCTTATACTTCTATTCCATTGAAAGAGAATGTGAAAGCCGGGAAGATCGCTTTAGCAGATTTGAACGGTGACGGTATTTATGACTATATCATCCGTACTCCCGAAACGAATGTTGACCCCGGTATGCCCGGAGATACCACCGGAAAAACATATAAAATATCCGCTTACCTGAGTGACGGAACCTATCTCTGGACTTATGATATGGGACCGGGTATCGAACCGGGAATCTGGTATTCTCCTTTCATTGTATACGATTTCAATGGAGATGGGAAAGCTGAAGTTGCCATCAAGACCGCTGCTGATGACTATGTGAAGAATGAGAAAGGCCGTGTTTGTGGTGGCAGTGAATACCTCTCCGTGCTGGATGGCATGACCGGTAAAGAGATAGATCGCGTGGACTGGCCTGAACGGAACGACCGCTATGGAAATCTGATTCGCCAGAACCGCAACCAAATGGGGGTTGCCTATCTGGATGGAAAGACACCTTATATATTGGCTGCCCGCGGCACTTACAAACTGATGGTGGTAGATGCCTGGATGCTGAAAGACGGAAAACTGCAACGTGCCTGGCGTTGGGATGGGGATGAAGAAAATCCCATTGTGCGCAGTATGGGTGCGCACAGCATGGTGACGGCTGATGTGGACGGTGACGGACGGGATGAGATTCTGTTAGGCTCGTGTATGCTCGATGATAATGGTACGTTACTTTGGTCTTCCGGCTTGGGACATAGTGACAAGGCTTATCTCTGCAAACTTCAGCCGGATATGGAAGGTATGCAGGTGTTTATGGTGAGTGAACCGAAGAAAGAGGATGGTCGCGGTGTTTCCGTGGTGGATGCAGCCACCGGCAAATTGATCTGGAAAATCGGGCAGACCACCTATCATGTAGGTGACGGTATGGTGGCCGATTTTGATTCTTCACATCCCGGTATGGAATGTTTTGCCAGTGAAGACCGTAAAGGTGGCAGTACGGATAAATACCTGCTCACTGCCGCTGGCAAGAAAATAAACACTACAAATGCAGAAGTACCCGGTTGCCGTAATTGGATATGGTGGGATGCGGATCTGCTGCGTGAGACTTTTAAAGGAGATGATAACCGCTGGGGAGCTTCTTCATCTTCCGGTGGGCGCAAACAAAGCATCTGGAAATGGCAGGGGGAAGTGTTGACCGGAGGAATCGAAGGTGATATCTTGATGATAGCTGACCTGGAAGGTGATTGGCGTGAAGAACTGATTACTGCTTTGCCGGGAGAGTTGCGTATCTATCATACCAATATTCCGGCTCGCGACCGCCGCGTAACGCTGATGCAGGATCCGCTTTATCGTAGCTATGTGGCGCATCGCAGCATGGGGTATCCGCAGGCGCCCGTACCTTCCTTCTATCTGGGAGAATAGAAATAAATATCTGATTATAAATAAAAAAGAACTAAGAATGACGAAACAATTGTATGTGATTGCAGCCGTTTGTCTGTGGTTGCTCAGTGCTTGCCAATCTTCAACGTATAAGTATGAAGCGGTATATAAAGACCTGCCTTTTGATATGCCAAGGGTAGAAGCACCGAAGTTCCCTGATCGCAAAGTGAACCTCGCTGACTTTGGCGCAGTGGGTAATGGCGAAGAACTTTGTACGGCGGCTTTTGCCAAAGCTATTGATGCTTTGGCGGAAAAGGGGGGCGGACATTTGATTGTTCCTGCCGGTGTTTGGTTTACAGGTCCTATTGTCCTGAAAAGTAATATTGACCTGCACTTGGAAAAAGGTGCTGTTATCCTCTTTTCACCTGATGTGGACCTCTATCCATTGGTAGAGACTGTATTTGAAGGATTGGATACCCGTCGTTGCCAATCGCCTGTTTCCGGACGCAATCTGGAAAATGTAGCGATAACGGGAGAAGGTGCCATTGATGGTAACGGACATTATTGGCGTCCTCTGAAACGGGAGAAAGTAACAGAAGGTGTATGGAAACAGACTATCGCCCGGGGTGGGGTTTATAAACGTCCCACCTATTGGTTCCCTTATCCACAGACGCTGAAAGGGGATACTATCAGTAATATGAATGTACCTCAGAATCTGAAAACTGAGGAAGAGTGGCAGAGTGTGCGTCATTTCCTTCGTCCGGTGATGGTGAGCCTCATAGAGTGTAAGAATGTATGGTTGCAGGGTGTGATTTTCCAGAATTCACCGGCATGGAACCTGCATCCGTTGATGTGTGAGAATGTGTTGATAGAAGAAGTGCAGGTACGTAATCCGAGTTATGCGCAGAATGGTGATGGTCTGGATCTGGAATCTTGCAAGAATGCACTGATTGTGAACTCTACATTTGATGTGGGCGATGATGGTATTTGTCTGAAGAGTGGTAAAGACGAAGACGGCCGCCGCCGGGGACGTGTTTGTGAGAATGTGGTGGTAGATGGTTGTACAGTATTCAAAGGCCACGGTGGTTTTGTGGTTGGCAGTGAAATGAGTGGCGGTGTACGCAATGTCTCTGTCAGCAATTGCCAGTTTCTGGGTACGGATGTTGGTTTGCGTTTTAAGAGCAAGCGCGGACGCGGAGGAGTTGTTGAGAATATCTGGATACGTAATATTGCCATGATGGATATCCCGACGGAGCCGATTACATTCAATCTTTATTATGGTGGCAAATCGGCTGTTGAAGTGTTGGAAAGTGGTGAGAAGGTACCTGCTAAAGTAGAACCGCTGCCGGTGGATGAAACTACGCCTTGTTTCCGTAATATTCATGTGAAGAACCTGGTTTGTGCCGGAGCCCGCCGTGCCTTATTCTTCAATGGTATCCCTGAAATGCCGATTGATGGTATTGTGTTGGAAGATATAGATATTACTTCTAAATTGGGAGCTGAATTTATATATAGTAAGAATATCAGTATGAAGAATGTGAATATTCGTAATACGGAAGGAGAAAAGATAGTGACCCGTTATTGTGAAGGAGTGGAGGAGTAATTTGATCTCTGTGCACTCTCTGGTAAGAATATCAGAAACAGCACCTTTTCAATCAAAACTAATACAAAGTATAGGGGAGGTTTCCCCTATTTTTGTATCGTCAAATTATATTTAATATCATGAAACATTGCTTTTTTGCGGTTGATTTGGGAGCCACCAGCGGCCGTACCATATTGGGAACATTCACTCCCCAGGGATTGGAATTGCAGGATGTAAACCGCTTTCCTAACCATCTGATCGAAGTCGGCGGACATTACTACTGGGATATTTACGAATTGTATCGTCACATTCTGGAAGGTTTGAAACTGGCTGCCCGTATGGATGATGTACAGATAACTTCTATCGGAATTGATACTTGGGGAGTGGATTTTGTATGCGTAGGTAAAGACGGCGGATTGCTTCGCCAGCCCTATTCTTATCGTGATCCGCATACTAAGGGTGCTCCTGAGGCATTCTTCAACCGTGTTCCCCGTAAGCAAGTTTATGGATGGACAGGCATCCAGGTCATGAATTTCAATTCACTTTTTCAATTAGATACTTTACGTCGTAATAAAGATAGCGCACTGGAAGCAGTTGATAAGATACTTTTCATGCCGGATGCACTCAGTTACTTATTGACGGGGGAGATGGTGACAGAATATACCATTGCCACCACAGCGCAACTGGTGAATGCCGAAACACGTCGTTTGGAATCGGCATTGTTAAAAGAAATCGGATTAACGGAAGAGCATTTCGGCCGTTTTGTTTATCCGGGCGAAAAGGTAGGTGTATTGACTAAAGAAATACAAACGATCACTGGGCTGGGAGCAATTCCGGTGATTGCTGTTGCCGGGCATGATACGGCTTCGGCTGTGGCGGCTGTGCCGGCACTGGATCGTAACTTTGCTTATCTGAGTAGCGGCACATGGTCATTGATGGGTGTAGAGACGGATGCACCGGTTATTAATGAAGAAACCGAAGCTTTAAATTTTACGAATGAGGGCGGTGTTGCCGGAACCATTCGTTTGCTCAAGAATATTTGTGGTATGTGGTTACTGGAACGCTGTCGCTGTGATTGGGAAGAGATCTCTTATCCCGAACTGATCGCCGAAGCGGAAGCCTGTGAACCGTTCCGTAGCCTGATAAATCCGGATGACGCTCTGTTTGCCAACCCGATGAATATGGAACAGGCAATCCGTACCTATTGTGCTGACCATCATCAGCCGATACCGGAGACTCGCGGACAGGTGGTGCGGTGTATCTTCGAAAGTCTGGCACTGCGCTATCGTCAGGTGCTGGAGAATCTGCGCAATCTTTCTCCCCGTCCGGTAGAGGCCCTGCATGTTATCGGAGGTGGCAGTCGTAATGATTTATTAAATCAGTGGACAGCCAATGCAGTAGGTATACCAGTAGTGGCCGGTCCGTCAGAAGCGACAGCAATCGGTAATGTCATGATACAAGCCCTTACAGCGGGTGCGGCGAGTGACGTTGTTTCCATGCGTCAGCTCATCAACCGTTCCATTCCGTTGAAAACCTTCACCCCGGAAAATGTGGAAGTATGGAATGCTGCTTATCTGCACTTCCTGCAGTTAGCCTGATTTCCCTTACCGCCTGAATAGAAAATACTTAATACTTAAAACTTTATAATTAAAACTAGTACCATCATGAAAGAAGAATTAATCCAGAGAGCCTATGAATTGGCAAAAGAACGTTATGCGGCTATTGGCGTAGATGTAGAAAAAGCAATGGATGCTTTGCAAAAGATTTCCCTTTCCCTGCACTGTTGGCAGGCAGATGATGTAGCCGGATTTGAAGCGCAGGGTGCGCTGACAGGAGGTATCCAGGCTACCGGAAACTATCCCGGCAAAGCTCGCAATATGGAAGAATTGAGACAAGACGTCTTGAAGGCAGCCAGCTATATCCCCGGAACTCATCGTTTGAATCTGCATGAAATCTATGGTGACTTCGGCGGTAAGTTCGTTGACCGCGACCAGGTGGAGCCGGCTCATTTTGAAAGCTGGATACAATGGGCGGCCGAAAACAATATGAAGCTGGACTTCAACTCTACCTCTTTCTCTCATCCGAAGAGTGGCAATCTTTCACTTGCTAATCCTGATAAAGGAATCCGTGATTTCTGGGTGGAGCACACAAAACGTTGCCGTGCTATTGCCGAGGAAATGGGTAAACGCCAGGGCGATCCTTGTATCATGAACCTGTGGGTGCATGATGGAAGTAAGGATATTACTGTAAACCGTATGTTATATCGCGAGTTACTGAAGGATTCTTTGGATCGTATCTTCGAGGTGGAATACAAGAATATGAAGGACTGTGTGGAGTCTAAAGTGTTCGGTATCGGTCTGGAAAGTTATACGGTAGGTTCCAATGATTTCTATATCGGTTATGGTGTGAGCCGTAATAAGATTGTTACGCTGGATACAGGTCACTTCCATCCGACAGAAAGCGTTGCCGACAAGTTGTCTTCATTGTTACTGTTTATTCCGGAAATCATGTTGCACGTGAGCCGTCCGGTACGTTGGGATTCTGACCATGTAACGATAATGAATGATGAGACGATGGACCTCTGCAAAGAAATCGTACGTTGTAATGCTTTGGATCGCGTGCATATCGGTTTGGACTATTTCGATGCTTCTATCAATCGTATCGGTGCGTATGTAGTAGGTAGCCGTGCTACACAGAAATGTGTGTTGCAAGCTCTGCTGGAACCGCTGGATACATTGCGTAAATACGAGGCGAACGATCAGCTGTTTGAACGCCTTGCTCTGCTCGAAGAAGGAAAATCTCTGCCTTGGAATGCTGTTTGGGATATGTTCTGTCTGAGAAACGGTGTACCTGTAGGCGAGGAATTCATTACTGAGATACAGAAATACGAAGCAGACGTTACGTCGAAACGCTGAAATTAGTGTACATTTGCAACGGCTAAGGATGAGGGCGATAATGACATGCGCTTCTCACCACCCCCTGACATGCGCTTCTCACTACCCATGACATGCGCTTGTCGTCGCCACTGACATGCGCTTGTCGTCACGGTATCTTCGGGGAGTGTGTAATCGCTTGATGATTAGTTTGTTGCGGATGACTCAAATAGACGAAAATTATGAATACACTGATAGGACTTTTGATTATTGCCATTGGCAGTTTCGGGCAGAGCAGCTCGTATGTGCCGATAAAAAAAGTGGACGGCTGGTCGTGGGAAAGCTTCTGGCTGGTGCAAGGAATCTTTGCATGGCTCGTCTTTCCGCTGTTGGGCGCACTGCTTGCCATTCCGGCGGGAAGCTCCTTACTGGAACTCTGGGGCGCAGGAGGTGCTTTGCCAGCTATGGTTTACGGCGTTCTGTGGGGCGTGGGCGGACTGACATTCGGATTGAGCATGCGCTATTTGGGTGTAGCACTCGGACAGAGTATCGCCCTTGGCACGTGTGCCGGCTTCGGAACACTCTTCCCCGCGTTGTTTGCCGGAAAAGATTTGCTTCATGGTGAAGGACTGATGTTGCTCATCGGCGTCTGTATCACGTTGGCGGGTATTGCTATTATCGGATATGCCGGCAGTCTTCGTTCCAAGAATATGACGGAAGAGGAAAAACGCGCTGCCGTTAAGGATTTTGCTCTGACAAAAGGGCTGCTTGTGGCTCTGTTGGCAGGTGTGATGAGCGCTTGTTTCGCTCTCGGTCTGGATGCGGGAACACCGATAAAAGAGGCAGCTTTGGTTGGTGGAGTAGAAGCGCTCTATGCCGGACTGCCTGTAATCTTCCTGGTAACTCTTGGAGGTTTCTGTACGAATGCCGCTTATTGTATCTGGCAGAATATCAAGAATAAGACGGGTAAGGAATATCTTTCTGTGAAAGGTTCAGTACTGACGAATAATCTGTTGTTCTGTGCGCTTGCAGGCGTATTGTGGTATTCTCAGTTCTTCGGCCTTGAAATGGGTAAGAGCTTCCTGACAGACAGTCCTGTACTGCTTGCTTTCTCCTGGAGCATCCTGATGTCATTGAACGTAACGTTCAGCAATGTCTGGGGAATTCTGTTGAAGGAATGGAAAGGTGTCAGCAATACTACGATTGCAGTCCTTATTTTGGGTTTGGTAGTTCTGATATCTTCTATTATTGTGGTGGCAATGGCGCAAGTGTAATAGTATATATAGCTACGAGCTACGAGTTACAAGTGCCTTTCGGTATGATAGCGCAGCAACTCGTAGCTTGTAGTTCGTAACTCGTAACTTAATTTATTATAATGAAATCAATTCTCGAAAACCGTCCGACATTGACTTATGCAGTCAATCAAGTGGCAGAAGTTGCCGGATATCTCTGGCAAAAAGGGTGGGCCGAACGTAATGGCGGTAATATCACCCTGAATATTACTGAATTTGTAGACGATGAAATAAAAGCATTGCCTGCCATCAGCGAAGTGAAACAAATCGGCGCTACTCTTCCGTATCTGAAAGATTGCTATTTCTATTGCAAGGGCACCAATAAGCGCATGCGCGATCTGGCCCGTTGGCCAATGGAGCACGGTTCTGTGATTCGTATTCTGGATGACTGTGCCAGCTATGTTATCATTGCGGATCATCCGGTGATGCCTACT
>ERZ837910.2364-NODE-2364-length-23324-cov-4.771284_pt1 | contig 23324 bp, 25 predicted proteins | sample MGYA00519940_ERZ837910 | MGnify/ENA primary metagenome ERZ837910 (study PRJEB31850, sample SAMEA3708825) | human gut metagenome | biome: human gut; feature: human-associated habitat; material: faeces | place: China | collected 2014 ... | reverse complement strand
GACCGTATTCCAGCATCACATAGTTGGTGATGTCCACGATGTTGTTGATGGGGCGCACACCGTTGGCACGCAGACGCTGCCGCAGCCACTTGGGGGAGGGGCCAATCTTCACATTGGCAACCATCCGGGAGGAATAGCGGTTGCACAGCGCGGTGGCGGGAACCTCCACGTCCAGATGCTCGAAAATGGAGCCGGCATCGCTGCCATGCACCACAGGCTCATGGTGTTTCATGGGCTTGCCGAAGGCAGCGGCGGCCTCCCGTGCCAGACCTATAATGGAGTAGCAGTCGGGGCGGTTGTTTGTGATTTCAAAATCCACAATGGTATCGTCATTGCCGATAATCAGGTTCATGTCGTCGCCGGGCTTGGCGGAGTCCGGCTCCAGAATCCAGATGCCGTCGGCGAACACGCCGGGCAGGTCGTTCTGGGTCAGACCCAGCTCGGCAAAGGAGCAGAGCATACCGCAGGACAGTTCTCCTCTGAGCTTGCCCTTGGTGATGTGGACACCGCCGGGCAGCCAGGAATTGTGAAGGGCAGCGGGAACCAGATCGCCCTCGTGGACATTCTGCGCACCGGTGACAATCTGCACCGGCTCATCCTTGCCCACGTCTACCTGGCAGATGAACATATGGTCAGAGTTGGGGTGGCGCACCATGGACAGCACCCGGCCCACGACCACGTTTTTCATTTCTGCGTCCATCCGCTCCCAGGTTTCCACCTTCTGACCGAACACGGTCAGGGTTTCCACAAATTCCTTATCGGACACATTGCTCAGGTCAACAAAATCCTCATTGAGCCATTTTCTGTTCAGTTTCATTTTGCATCCTCCTTAGAACTGGTTCAGGAACCGCACGTCATTGTCGAAAATGAGACGCAGGTCGTTGATTTTCAGCTGACCCATGGCCATGCGCTCCAGACCCATGCCAAAGGCAAAGCCGGTATACTTTTCCGGGTCAATGCCGCAGTTTTCCAGCACCTTGGGATGCACCATACCGGCACCCAGCACCTCAATCCAGCCCTCGCCGTGGCAGGTGGAGCACACCTGGCCATCCAGCTCACCGGTGCCGTGGCACTTGTGGCAGGCCATGTCCATTTCGCAGCTTGGCTCGGTGAAGGGGAAGTGGTGGGGACGGAACCGGGTGGCGGCGCTCTCGCCGTACACCTTTTGCAAAATACTGATGAGCGCGCCCTTCAGGTCGCCCATGGTGATGTCCTCGGCAACCACCAGACCTTCAATCTGATGGAACATGGGGGAGTGGGTGGCATCGGCCTCGTCCTTGCGGAACACCCGGCCGGGAGCCAGCATACAAATGGGGGGCTTGTGGGTTTCCATATAGCGAATCTGCATGGGGCTGGTCTGGGTACGCAGCAGCACGCTGTCGTCATCGGTGAAATAGAAGGTGTCGCTGCGATCCCGGGAGGGATGGCCCTCCTCAATGTTCAGACGGGTGAAGTTGTAGTCAGCCAGCTCCACTTCGGGTGCTTCGTAAACCTCGTAGCCCATGCCCACAAAGGTGTCCTTAATCTGCTGGAGTACCTGATTCATGGGATGCTGGTGGCCAATCTCAATCTCGTCGCCGGGGATGGTCACATCGATTGCCTCGGCGGCCAGCTTTGCTTCCATTGCAGCGGCATGGACGGCGGCCTTCCGCTCCTCCAGAGTCTCCTCAATGGCAGCCCGGACGCTGTTTGCCAGCTGACCCATGACGGGGCGTTCCTCGGCAGAAAGCTTGCCCATCTGCTTGAGCACAGCGGTCAGCTCGCCCTTTTTGCCCAGCAGCTTCACCCGCAGGTCTTCCAGCTCGGCAGGGGTAGAAGCATTATCCAGCGCCGCAATGGCCTTCTGGCGAATGGATTCCAGTTGTTGTTTCATTTTCTTTCCTCCTAAAAGGTTGACTTTTCTTGTAAAAAAGGTAACAAAAAAGCCTTTCTCCCGACAAATCGGGACGAAAGGCAATCCTTCCGCGGTACCACCCGCAATTCGCTGAACAATCAGCGCAGCTTTCAGGCGCTTCCACGCCCATGATGGATAACGGCATCACCCGCCTGACCCTACTAAGCAGATTGCCTTTCAGGCAGAAGCTCCTGGGAGAAAGCCCGGCATTGCACGCAAGCGGATTCCACCATCCCGCTCTCTCTCGTGTCGCAAACCAATGGCAGGCAGCCCAATCGCAGCATTTTCCCATATCGCCCTCATCTTATCACACTTCACTCAAAGATGCAAGTGTTTTTTAGTGATGCAACAGGGGGAGATTGTACGAATACGTTGCTGCCTGAACCCGTCCGGTGATGATGCCGCTCAGAAACCGTGGGATTTTTGTAGCAGTCGATTGAATGCACATACCAACGTAGGGGCGGATAGCATCCGCTCGAAGCTGATGGAATTGAGCGGTACGGTGAATGGTGTGTCGTTGGATGCTGTACCACACAACCGCGTACTAGCGAAAATCTGGGGTTGCCGGCGGATGCTACCCGCCCCTACGGCTTGGCGTGCGGTATCGTTACCGGGCGGGTCCGGGCACCGATGTATTGGTACAGGGGTCGCAGCGTCATTGGCAGTTCACAGAATATCCATTTGATTTTCTAAGGAAGGAACGTTATAATAGACGAAGGAAGACTGCATGATGCAGCCAATTTGGAAAGGATGGAGTGCGATGAAAATTTTTCATCGGTCAATCAAATGGGAGCACGTCACCTCCCTGGCGCTGGCGGCCTCGCTGTGCGCTTCTTACCTGCTGATTCCCCTGGGGGTTACGGCGGAGGGAGAAAGCTACATCTGCGGCATGGTGGAGCATACCCACACTGGGGGCTGCTATCAGCTGGTTTGCGGGAAGGAGGAGCGTTTCTCCCACACCCATGTGAAGCCGGATTGCTATGACGAGGAGGGGCACCTCACCTGTGAGCTAAAGGAACAAACCCTTCACCACCACACCCAGAGCTGCTATTCCGTGCCTCAGCCGGAATGCGGGTTGGAGGAATCGGAGGAGCATACCCATACAGCGGAGTGCTATCCCGCCGATTTCCAGCCCCAGCTGATTTGCGGCCAGGAGGATGTCCAGGAGCACCGCCATACCGGCGACTGCTACCGCCTGGTTTGCCAGTTGGCGGAGCATAGCCATACGGAACTGTGCATTGCGGTTGAACCGACAGAGGAACCTCAGGAGACGGAAGCCACCGAACCTACCGGAGAACCCCAGGAGACGGAAGCCACCGAGCCTACCGGGGAACCTCAGGAGACGGAAGCCACCGAGCCTACCGAAGAACCCGAGGGCACTGAGCCGGACACGCTTGCGGCAATGAAAAACATTGCCGATGTCCTAACGGTTGGAACCCTGACGGTTACTTACCCAAAGGAGGAAACGGTTTATCACCTTTTCAGAGTGGGCAGCATGGTCAACGGAACGCTGGTGCTGGATGAGGAGTTTTCTGGCGTAAGCACCACCGACTGGAAGCGGACGGCAAGTGTACTTTCCGAAGTCATTCAGAAAACAGGACGGGGCACGGAGCTTTCTCAGGCGGTGGTCACCGGTGGCAGTGCGGTTTTTGGAGGCCTTGGTGAAGCGGTGTACCTGGTGATGGGCGATGAAACGGTCACAAATGGCATTACCGACACACCGGTTCCCTTCCTGACGGCCATGCCCGGAACAGACGGACAGAATCAGCCGGTCTGGGATGTACAGGCGGCAGGGGAGCAGCAGGAAACCATGGATATCTCCGTCACCAAGGTGTGGGTGGGAGATCGTGTCTCCGGTCGGCCTGCCAGCATTATTGTCCACCTGACCCTGGACGGAAAGGATTACGGTCCTCTTGTCCGGCTCAATTACGCAAACCATTGGAGCTACACCTGGGAAAACCTGCCCGTGGGCAATTGGAGCGTCCGGGAGGAGTCCAGTCGCCGCTACACCACCACCATGACCCGGGAGGGCAACACCTTTATCTTCACCAGCACCTGGAAAAAGATTCCCCAGACCGGACAGCCCTGGTGGCCGGTGGCTGCGATGTCGGCGGCGGGCGTGTGCCTGGTGGGAGCGGGCTTGCTGCGCCGGAGAAAGCAGGATAAGAATGCATAAAAAAGGTTCTCTTTTGATTGCAATGGGACTGCTGCTGCTGGCAGCAGCCCTTTTGCTCACAGGTTATAATTTCTGGGATGCTGCCCGGGCAGACCGGGCGGCGCAGTCCGCCGTACAGGAATTAAAAACGTTGATTCCGACTGCGGAACCGGCCACCGTCCCGCCCACCGAGGAAATGACGCAGCCCATACCGGCGGAAACGCAGCCCCGGGAGACGGAAGCGCCGCAGGAAACACAAGTGCCGACAACAGCCCCCCTGTTTGGCGTTCACAAAGAAATGCCAACGGTGACCCTGAACGGTTACCGCTACATCGGTGTCCTGGAGATTCCGGCCTTGGAGCTGTCCCTGCCGGTGATGGAGGACTGGGACTATGACCGGCTGAACATTTCTCCCTGCCGCTTTACGGGGAACCTGTATGACGGCGACCTTGTGCTGTGCGCCCACAATTATCCCCAGCATTTTGGCAATCTCAAGGAGCTGGATGTGGGGGCGGCGGTGCGTTTTACGGATGCAGAGGGAAATGTGTTCCGGTACGAAGTCAAAACCATTGATTCCGTTGGAGGCGACGACCTGGATGGAATGCTGGGCGGGGAATGGGATTTGACCCTCTTTACCTGTACCACCAGCGGCCAGACCAGATATGTCGTCCGGTGTGCTTATACGGGGGAAGGATAAGACGGCAGTGCCGCCAGTTTCGCACACGCCAACGTAGGGGCGGATCCGCCCGTGGCACAAAGCGCCCCTACGGGGTGCTCTGTGCCGGGTCGACTGCTCGTCGACCCCTACAATGGGATGCGTGCGTTCCTCTCAGTACTTGCGAAAATCTGGGGTTGCGGGCGGCTAATAGCCGCCCCTACAGAGCGCTTACTCCTTTGGGTGCCGGGCAACCTGACGCACCCGCTGCCGAAAGGCTTCACAGGCAGCCTCACAGGCAGATTGCGTGCCGGACAGCAATGCCCCGCCGAAATTCGTCTCGCTGGGAGGTGCATAGAGCTTTGCCAGAATCACATCCGCCGCTTTCAGCGCTTCATCCAAAGCGAACATGGCTTCCAGCGGTGGGGCAATCAAATAGGCCACGGCGCTGCCCAGGGGCACGCCCGCCTCCGCCGCCAGAAAGGAACCAACGCTGCTGACGGTGTGCGCAAGGCAGGGCACGCCATTCAAATCCTCAAACCCCACCTGCTCCAATGTCCGCAGCACCGCCTCCATGCCGCTTCTGGCTGCATCGGGCGTGCGGGCGGCTAGGATACCGATGACCTCCCCGGCATTGGGGGTGGAGGCATTGGCGCTGCCTGCATAAAAGCTTCTGGCATAGGCCGCCTCCACCTCCGCCGCCTTTGTCGCCGCGTCCAGCGCAATATAAGTCGCATCATCGCAATCCGTGGTGAGCATGGCAAGGGAGGGAAATCCCGGCGGGATGCCCAGCCCTGCGCATAGGCCGGGAGCGGCATTGGCCAGATACTGCACCGCCAGCACCTGAACCGGAATCATGCGCCTTCCTCCAAATGGAGCTGCACACCGGAAACTTTTTTCCTGAGGATGGTCTCAATCAGCTCTGCAATGTGAGCCCCTGCTTCCACCGCCGGGGTTCCCTGGGCGTGGATGTTGCTGAGCACTGTCCGGCTGGATTCCAGCACGCCGGTGTGAGGCTGATAGGTCAGGTAGGCAGACATACTCTTGTCCGTCACCAGTCCGGGTCGCTCCCCTACCAGCACGCACACCAGCTGACATCCGACAATATCCCCCACGGCATCCCCCGCCCCCACCCGGCAATAGCGGACAAATACAGGGCTGCCGGTTTCAATGCCCCGCAGCTTCAATCCGTCCCGGATGGCAGCCGCGCAGTCCATGGCATTTTCCATAATGGCAGCGGAGGAAAGCCCATCCCCAATGACAATCTGCACCGCTTGGTTTTTGGGCAGCGCTTCCCGGAGCTTCCGGGCATTTTCTTCATCAAAGCAGCGCCCCAAATCCGGGCGGGTCAGATATTCGTCCTTGCTGCTGCATTTTGTCTGCACCTCTGTCATGCCGTGGTTTTTTGCAAAGTCCGCCGGCACCTGGGTGAAAACCGTATCCTGCGCTGCCGCATGGTCGGCGCGAAAGCGCAGCATGGTCAGAGTTTTGTACCGCGCCCCGGCTTTGCCGCTGCCCAGGCGGGCGGGGGTCTTCTCTTTCAGGCGGCGAAATTCCGCCTCCTTCTGGGGTGCTTCCACCAGATACAGCTTGCGCAAATCCAGCTGCGTCACATCCGGCACAAAATCACCGGGGCTGTATTCCGGTGCATTTTGCTCCGGCTGAGGCTGGGTGGGGTGAAAGCCCGCCGCCTTGACTGTCGGCTCCTGCCCCATTCCGCTCAGTATTTCCGCCACCAGGGCGGATAGCTCCTGCTTGTTCATATGCTACCTCCTTCTATGTCCCGTTTTTGCAGCACCAATGTTTTCACCACCACCGGAAAGGCCGGGCCAACCGGGGCGGCCACGTCCAGATAGTCCCCGGGGTGTACCCGAATGCGGTCAATGCACAGAATTTCCGCATCCCTCCCCAGCCGCAGCGCCATCGCCTGCCCCAAGGCCTTTGCCATGTCCTGCTCTAGGCATAGATAAATGGGCTGGGGCATCCGGGAGATTTCCGCAGCCATTTGCTGAACCTGTGCATAAGTGGGGCTTCTGACCCCCGGCAACGCAAAAAACACATTGCCCTCCTGCTGGGTACGCTGGGCTTTCTGGGTGATAACCGGGATATTTTTTAGTGGGAATTGCACATTTTGTGAATAAACCGTACTGCCGGACAGCTGGGTACTGTGGCAGCCCGCGCCGATGACCGTTGCCCGGATGGTGTTGGTTCCCAGCACATATTTTCCGCTGCACAGGCGGCTGGTGCCAATGGCTTGTCCCAGCAGAGGGCCAATATCCCCAAATTCCTGCCAGGGAATTTCCCGTTCGATGCAGTCCGCCACCCCGCCGGAAAAGGACAGGGTAAGCTTCTCCCCCGGTGCATTCAGCGGCAATGCCCCCGCTGCTTCCCGGGTGGTGAGCTGCTCCAGCAAGCCGTCGCTGGGGCGCAAACCCGCCGCCATTTCCAGCGCCTCCGCCAGCCGTACCGTCAAGCGCCTGGCTTCCTCCCGGGATAGCGCTTCCCCCACCTGCTTGTGGAAGATGCCCTGAAGCACAGGGGAAACGTAGGTGATGATGCCCCGTTCCAGCTTCACCAGTCTGCCGCCTACATTCATGCAGCCCGTGGCCGTAATCTCCCCCTTTTGAATCAGGGCAAGGTTGCTGGTTCCGCCGCCGATGTCCATGTGGAGCACGGTTTCGCCGGTGCGCCCGCTGTAGTCCGCTGCTCCGGCTCCCTTGGCTGCCAGGACGCTTTCCAAATCAGGCCCCGCTGCCGCCACCACAAAATGCCCCGCCAGATCGGAAAGCGCCTCCATCACCGCGGCGGCATTTTCCGTGCGGCTGCTTTCACCGGTGACAATCACTGCGCCGGTGTCCACCATCTGGCGGGTAATGCCCGCCTTTTCATACTCCTGCTCCACCAGACGGCGCAGCGCAGCGGCATCCATGCGGTTGCCCTCCAGCAGGGGCGTAAAGTACACCGGACTTTGGTATAACAATTCCCGCTGCCGGATTTCCATATCCGGCACACTGAAAGCGCTGGCCTGATTCTCCACCGTCAGCCTGGACACCACCATCTGCGTGGAGGTGGTTCCCACGTCCAGCCCCACGCTTAAAAGCTTCTCACCCATTGCCCCCGGCCTCCTCCAGAATCCGGCGGATGACGGATTCCTCCACCGGCACCGGATTGGTGCGGATGCAGGGATCCTCCAGCACCGCCTCCACAATGCGTGGCAGCTCCTCCCGGATTTTCACCGGTGGGATGCCCACTTGGCTGAGGGTTTCCGGCAAGTCCAGTTGCCTCCGCAGCCGGAGCAGCCCGTTTTTCAAATTCCGCACTGCCACGGCATCCGCGCTTCCCGCCATGCCTGCCGCCCGGGCAAGCTCCGCATATCGATGGAGCACCCGGCTGGAATTGCAGGCAATCACGCCGGGCAGCAGCACTGCATTCAGCCTGCCGTGGGGTACATGGAAAATGCCTCCCAGGCTATGGGAGATGGCGTGGCAGATGCCCAGCCCAGCATGGGAAAAGGCAATGCCTGCCATTGTGGAGGCAAGGTGCATCCGCAGACGCACCTCCTGCTTTCCTGCGTAAGAGGCCGGGAGCACCGCATAGGCCATGCGAAAGCTCTCCCGTGCATACATATCGGAAAATGCCCCGGCGTTGGTGGCCGCGTAGGCTTCCAACCCGTGAGTCAGCACGTCAAATCCAGAATCCGCAATCAGCCCCGGGGGCAGCTCTTTGAGCAGGTCGCTGTCCAGAATTGCCGCACTGGGGCGCAGCCGTTCGTCAACCAGGGGGTGCTTTGCCTTTCCATGGGTCAGGATGGCGAAGTTCGTCACCTCTGACCCAGAGCCGGAGGTGGTGGGAATGGCCACCAGCGGAAAGCGCCCCTGAGCAAAATAGGCCATTGCCTTGGCGCAGTCCATGGCGCTGCCGCCCCCCAGGGCAACCAACAAATCCGGCTGGAACTGCTTGAGCTTCGCCGTCCCCTCCGCCGCCAGGGAAACCGTCGGATCCGGCTGCACGGAGTCGAAGTACTCGATTTCCGCTGCACCGGACAGCCCCGCAATGCGTTCCGCCGTCCCGTTTTTCATGAAGTAGGGATCCGTCACCAGCAGCAGGCGCTTTGCGCCGAATGTTTCCAGCGCCGAAACGGCACCTGCCCCGGCATAGATTCTTGTTTCTACGGAGAATTTCTCCATTTGCCCACCCGCCTTTTCAGCAGTAGTATGTCCCGGATTTTCTGATTCATGTGTAATTTTTTGCACATACGGCAGCCATTTTCTACACGCTTTCGCAGGGGTGGATCGCATCCGCCTGAAGCCCCGGATTTTCGCTAATACCCGGATGAACGCACACAACCCGGCGCAAAGCGCCCTCGGCGCCCCCGCTGGGGGAGCTGCTGAGCGAACGCGAAGCTGAGGGGGTGCGGTTCGTATCATAGGCGTGCTCAAAATAACGCACGACACCCTCTCAGTCAGCCCGTTCGGGCTGCCAGCTCTCCCAGAGGGAGAGCCAAGGGCGCTTCGCGCCATAGGGCGTATGCAACATCTCAAATATTTACTGCAAAAAAAGGTAGGAAAACCAGAACAAATGTGTTATGATATGCTTCGAGGTGAATATCATGGAAAACAGTGAAGAAAAACAGGAGGAGGGCTATGTGCCCCGTCCGGCATGGCAGGTATGGGCAGCCAGAGTGGGCGTGGTGCTGTTCACCCTTCTGGTCATCTATCAGATTATCTGCATCTATCGGGGTGGGCTGTGAAGATTCTCGGCATTGACCCCGGCTATGGCATCACCGGCTTCGGCATTGTCTATGCCCAGCGCGGGCAATGCCAACTTCTCAGGTGCGGTGCCATCACCACACCCCCCAACTCGGATTTTTACTGGCGGCTTTCCGTCATCTACAACGACATGGTGCAGCTGCTTCTGACGGAAAAGCCGGATGCCGTGGCCATCGAGGAGCTGTTCTTCGGACACAACGTCACCACCGGCATCAACGTTGCCCAGGCGCGGGGCGTTATCCTGCTTGCCGTGCAGCAGGCCGGTGTTCCCATCTATGAATACAAGCCCATGCAGGTCAAGCAGGCTGTGGTGGGCTACGGAAATGCCAGCAAGCATCAGGTGATGGACATGACCAAACGGATTTTGCATCTCGCCGCCGTGCCCAAGCCAGACGATGCCGCCGATGCCGTGGCCATTGCCCTGTGTCACGCCCGCAGCAGCACCAGCCTGCTGGCGCAGAGCCAAAGAAAGTAGGAGATACCATGATTTATTACGTTTCCGGCAACGTGTCCATTTTAGAGCCGGGACTTGCCGTCATTGACTGCGGCGGCGTAGGCTACGGCTGCCGTATCAGCGCTTACACTTCCGCACAGCTGAAGCTGAACACCACGGCGCGGCTGTTTGTCACCGAGTCCATCCGGGAGGATGCTCACGATTTATATGGCTTCAGCTCCAAAGAGGAACAGCGGTGCTTTGAACTGCTCACCGCCATCAACGGCGTAGGCCCCAAGGCGGCGCTGTCCATCCTGTCCGCCGGAGGCCCCCAGAATTTTACCCTGGCGGTCATGACCGGAGACGAAAAAATGCTGGTTGCCGCCCAGGGTGTTGGCAAAAAGCTGGCTCAGAGAATCATTCTGGAGCTAAAGGACAAGGTGGGCGGCAGCAGCATGGAGCTGGACTTCTCCGCCGGTGTGCCTGCCGCCGTCCCCCAGGGCAGCGGCAATCTGGCGCTGGCCACCGCCGCGCTGCAAGAGCTGGGCTACTCCCCCTCTGAAATCAACGCAGCCCTGAAAGGGGTTGACCCCGCTGCCAGTACCGAGGAAATGGTGCGCCATGCCCTGCGTGCCATGGTGATGAAAGGATAAGGTAACCGATGAGCCTGGAATATTCCGAAGGGCTGGACACGCCCATTATTACCCCCAGCTTTGTGCCCCAGGATGCGGCAGAGGTGGGGCTGCGCCCCAAGCTGCTGGCAGACTACACCGGCCAGGAAAAAGCAAAGGGGAATCTGTCCGTCTACATTGAGGCCGCCCGTCAGCGGGGCGAGAGCCTTGACCACACCCTGCTCTATGGCCCTCCCGGCCTGGGCAAGACCACTTTGGCAGGGGTCATCGCCAACGAGATGGGGGTCAACATCCGCATTACCTCCGGCCCCGCCATCGAAAAGCCCGGCGACCTGGCGGCGCTGCTGACGAACCTGAACCCCGGGGACATTCTGTTCATTGATGAAATCCACCGCCTGAACCGGGTGGTGGAGGAAATTCTCTACCCCGCCATGGAGGATTTTGCCATTGACATCATTGTGGGCAAGGGGCCCAGCGCCAACTCCATCCGGCTGGATTTGCCCAAATTCACCCTGGTGGGAGCCACCACCCGCGCCGGTCAGCTGTCCGCCCCCCTGCGTGACCGCTTTGGCGTATCCCTGCGGCTGGAGCTTTACAGCCCGGAGGAGCTAAGCCGGATCGTCACCCGCTCCGCCACCATTCTGGGCATGGAGATTGACCCCCAGGGTGCCATGGAAATTGCCTCCCGCAGCCGGGGTACCCCCCGTATTGCCAACCGTTTTCTGCGCCGGGTGCGGGACTTTGCCCAGATTATGGGCGACGGCACCATCACCAAGGAGGCCGCCGACCTGGCACTGCGCCGCCTGGAGGTGGACAAGCTGGGGCTGGATGCCATCGACCGACGGATGCTCACCGCCATCATCCGCAACTATAACGGCGGCCCGGTGGGGTTGGAAACCCTGGCCGCCACCATTGGTGAGGAGGCAGTGACACTGGAAGACGTATATGAGCCGTACCTGATGCAGCTGGGATTTTTGACCCGCACCCCCCGGGGGCGCTGTGTCACCCCCCTTGCCTATGAGCATTTGCATATTCCCTATGAGGGGCAGATGCAGCTGTCTCTATGAGGTGTCGTTCTGTCCGTGCTCGACATACAATTCATTCATCCGGCATGGTGCATAAATGGGAGAAAAAATCAAATTATATTTTCATAAAGGATTGACAAACGTTCCAGGAACGTGTATAATCCCTAGCGTGACCGAAATTGGGTCACATAATTCCAGACCCTGCGTATTCAACCATTCCGGTAGACTTTCACGGGGCAATTATAACGGAGAGAGGTATTTCCAATGTACGAAGATAAGACTTTGAAGTGCAAAGATTGCGGCCAGGAGTTCGTGTTCACCGCCGGTGAGCAGGCCTTCTATGCAGAGCGCGGCTTCCAGAACGAGCCCCAGCGCTGCAAGGCATGTCGTGATGCCCGCAAGAACAGCACCCGTGGCCCCCGTGAGTTCTTCACCGCTACCTGCGCCAACTGCGGCGGCGAGGCTAAGGTTCCCTTCGAGCCCAAGTCCGACCGTCCTGTGTATTGCAGCGAGTGCTTCGCTAAGATGCGCGCCAACGGCTAATTGATTATCTGAATCGCCAACGGGACAGCTTCCAAAAGGAGCTGTCCCGTTGTGTTTTACAAAAATTATTTATAATTTGTTCTTATTTTTGTGATACCTCGTTCAAAACCCTCCGGTATTCTAAGTACATGAAAGGCAGCGGAAGCCGTGAGCCGCTCCTTTTATAACACAGATCCTCTTTTCTATCTCTCTTCTTTCTTTCCCAAAGGGAACCCCCGCAGCGATTGCCGCTGCGGGGGTTTTCTTTTTACCTATTACCTATTCACTTTTCACTCTTACTTGCGCCCCTGACGGGACTAAGTGGGATATTGAATGGAGCCAGCTCCCCGCACGGGTTGTAGGGGCGGATAGAATCCGCCCGCAGCACAAAGCGCCCCTTCGGGGTGTTGTGCCGGGTCGACATGCTCGTCGACCCCTACAGTTGGCGTGTACAAAACAGTTTCTGAGCGGTAACGAACCGGGCGGGTTAGGGCACTGCCGTATTGGTACAAGCCCCGTGCGTCATTGTCCGGCGGCACTGCCGCCACGGGCGGATACTATCCGCCCCTACAGAACGTATGTGATGCCGCAAGCGTGCAAAAAAAATACCGGGACAGCAGTTCCCTACTGTCCCGGTAAGTGTTTATTCTTTTTTACAGCTTGCAGTATTCCACAGCGGTCAGTGCAGTGAGCTTGGCGTTGTTATACACCAGCTGGATATTGGAAGCCAAGCTGTCGCCGCCGGTGAGCTCGGCCACCCGTGCCAGCAGGAAGGGGGTGGTCTCCTTGCCCTTGATGCCCTGGGCATTGCACTCGGCAATGGCCTTGTCGATGGCAGCATCAATCACATCCTTGGGCATGGCATACTCCTCGGGGATGGGGTTGGTGACCAGCATACCGCCGCCCAGCTCCATGTCGTTCTGTGCCTTGAAAGCAGCGGCCAGCTCTGCGGGAGAATCCATGCGGTAGTCCACGCCGAAGCCGGACTTGCGGGTGTAGAAGGCGGGCAGCTCACTCGTCTGGTAACCCAGCACGGGCACGCCCTTGGTTTCCAGGTACTCCAGGGTCAGACCCAAGTCCAGAATGGACTTTGCACCGGCGCACACAACCATGACGGGAGTGCGGCCCAGCTCTTCCAGGTCGGCGGAGATGTCCATGGTGGTCTCGGCACCGCGATGCACGCCGCCGATGCCGCCGGTGGCGAAGAAGCGGATACCGGCCATGTGGGCAATAATCATGGTAGTGGTGACGGTGGTAGCGCCATCCTCGCCCTGGGCACACAGCACCGCCAGGTCACGGCGGGATGCCTTGTGAATGGCGCGACCCTTCTTGCCGAAGTACTCAATCTCCTCTGCGGTCAGGCCGGCCTTCAGGCGGCCACCGATGATGGCGATGGTTGCGGGCACAGCGCCGTTGTCGCGGATGATTTTCTCCACGTTCAGCGCAGTCTCTACGTTCTGAGGATAGGGCATACCATGGGAGATGATGGTGGACTCCAGCGCCACCACGGGCTTGCCGGCAGCCAGAGCGGCGGCAACTTCGGGATTGACATCCAGATACTGATTCATGTTCATATTGTTCGATTCCTTTCTGCTTTTTTGTGAGAAAAATGAATGAAATGATGTATTCTTACCGCATCCGGCTTTGAACACCGGAAGCGGACATGGCAGGATTGATGGTTTCGGCAGATTCCATGGCGATGGAACCGGCTGCCAGACCGGCCAGGGCGGTGTGCTCCAAGTCCATGCCCTCTAAGTACGCCCACACGATGGCCGCCATAAAGGCGTCGCCGCAGCCGGTGGTGTTGACCATGCGGCCGGGGAGGTTGGGCAGAATCGCCCGTTTGTCGCCCATGGCGGCATACACGCCATCGGCCCCCAGGGAGATGAACATCCGGTGCAGCCCCATTTTCATCAGGGCATCGGCGGCCTTATCCAAGTCCTCCCGGCTTTCAATCTTCACACCGGACAACAGCTCCGCTTCCAGGCGGTTGGGCTTAAGGGTATGAATTTTGCTGAGGATGGGGGCAATCTTTTTGGCCTTGACAGTGGAAACCGGGTCAATGAACAGGGGCACGGTGCAGTTATCCGCCAGATATTGCAGGCTCTCCTCCGGAAGATTGGTGTCAGCCACCACCACCTGGGCGTTTTGCAGCAGCGGAAGCTGCGCCGCCAGGTAAGCCGGGGTGATTTTTTTGCAGATTTCCATGTCGGACACGGCCAGCGCCATCTCGCCGTGCTCATCGGTCAGGTACAGATAGGTGGAGGTCGTGCCCCCGGCCACCCGCAGGGCGTGGCTCAGGTCGATGCCCAGCTCAGAACAGGATGCCGCCACCCGCTCGCCGTTGACATCGTCGCCATAGGCGCTGAGCAGATGAACATCCGCCCCCAGCAGCGCCAGGTTATGGGCAATGTTCCGCCCCACGCCGCCCAGGCTGATGGAAACGGTGCCGGGGTTTGAGTCCGCTGCCACCAGCGGGGCAAAGGAGCGCCCGCCGATGTCCACATTGACACCGCCCACCACCACGGCATAGCTGCCGCTGCGCAGCACATAGCCGCGGCCTGCAATGCAGCCCTTTTTGGTGAGGTTGGAGATGTGAACTGCCACGCTGGAACGGGTGATGCCCAGCTTTTTGGCAATATCCTGTTGCGAAATCAGGGGGTCTGATTCAATCAGCTGCAAGACCTGCCGCTCCCGCTGTGTCATAGCGCGCCTCCTAAAGAATTGTATTGTTTCTAAGCACAAGCTTATTATACTGCTTCCCTTTTTTCTTGTCAACAGGGGAAACGCAAAATACCTCCCAAAATTGACAGGTATTTTTGTTGAAATCAGATGCCGTGATTTTTCCATTCTCCCTATTGACAAGCGAGTATGACAAGCATATAATTTGTTTTGACAATGATAGTTGTCAAATAAGCAAAAGAAATTGTCGATAGGAGGTGCTGTATGGTACTGCGAAATCGCCTAAAGGTATTTCGGGCCATTCTCAACGTAAACCAGCAGGAGATGGCGCACCTGTGCGGCGTATCACGGCAGACAATCAGCCTGATTGAGCGGGGCGACTATTCGCCCTCCGTTACCCTCGCCCTGACCATTGCAAAGGTCTGCGGCGTGACGGTGGAGGAAGTCTTTTACTTAGAGGAGGAAACGGGAAATGACAAATGATGAAATCAAAAAAGCCAATCGCAAGGCACTGCCAACATTTTTGCTTGTTGTCGCCATCTGCGCCATCATCGGCGGCATTGCGGGCTATTGCTCCGCCAGATACGGCCTGGACGGAATGACCGGGACACTGAAAGCAGCCGGAGACTTCTTCGGAACCCGCGTCGCCCCCTGGCTGATGCTGGCGGCAGCCGTCGTCCTGCCGACGGTCTGCGTCCCCATCTATCGCCGCGCCGCAGGGCAGCTTCGCAGTTGGGACGGCGAGGACGAAGACATCTCCGATTCCATCGACCGGAAGCTCTCCGCCGTCATCTGGATTTCCAGCGCAGCACTGGTGCTCTCTTATTTTCTCATTGCGGCATCCTATTCCGGCGGTTTTTCCACCTTTGACAGCAGGGAACAGACCATCGTGTTTTTTATCGGCATCGCCGGATTTTTTGGCATTCTGGTGGAGGCCATTCTCCTCCAGCAAAAGTGCGTGGATGCCGCCAAGCAGACAAATCCAGAGAAGAACGTGTCCGTCTATGACATCAAATTCCAAAAGAAATGGATGGACGAATGCGACGAAGCCGAGAAGCTGGTGGTCGGCAAATGCGCCTACAAGGCATACGCCGCCACCAATGTGGTCTGCGCGAGTCTTGGCGTTGCGCTTGCCATCTGCGCGCTTCTGTTTGACATTGGCTTTTTGCCCTCCCTCGTGGTGTGTCTGGTGTGGATGGTGAATTTGTCGGCCTATTGCAAGGAAGCCATGCGCTGTTCCAAGGCCGGGAACAAAATCTCCTGACGTGGGAGAAATGCGCAAATGGACAGCTATTACGTCATTTTATTCGTCATTGTGTTTCTGGCGATTCTCCCCCGGATTGCCCTGCGGAGAAGGCTGGTTGCAGTCAAGCAGATTTTGAAACGAAAGAAACAGAATAAGGAGCATTGCGTTATGAATGAGTTAGCAAAGCGGTTTATCGGGCAGGAGTGCATTATCTACACCATCACCTCCAACGATGGCAGCGTGCAGGGCGTGATCAAGGAAGTGACCGACAGCGGTATGTTGATTGAAAAGAAGACCGGCGAGCTGGAAATCGTCAATCTGGAATTTGTCACCCGCATCCGGGAGTACCCCAGAAAGAAAAACGGGAAAAAGCAGAGCGTGGTATTGGACTGAAACAATCTCGAAAAATCAGAAATTCCTACTTGATTTTTTACTGTCAAACACATATAATAATCCCAGAAAGCGAAGCTTTCTTTTGAGGCGTTTGTCGAAAGTGCCTGGCTAATAAAAAATCGAAGAAATTGTGAGGGGTTTGTCGGAAGCACCTGGCGAATAAAAAACCGAAGAAATTGCAATAAGGGAGGAAGGTAATCTTCCTCCTTTTTCTTTTAGGAGAAACAGAAAATGGCAATCACCTGTTGTTTTATCAAAGAGCAGTACTTTATTGACAATGCACACTTTTCTAAAATGCTGGATTCAGGCAACACAGGCAAGCAGTCCCACAGAAGTGCATTTGTGTATCCAGATAGTCGCCGACAGTAACACTTTCTATCTTCCACTACGGAATAACCTCGGTGCCGATGTTCGGAAATTCGGTCATATTGGGCATTCCGTTCCAACTCAGAATAGACCGCAAGCTGGAATTGACTACCGATATGCACTTATCGTAAATGATTCAGAATACATTGAATTTCCGTTATCGCAATGTATTCCAAAAAGCCAGTATCAAAAACTGCTTACTGACATATCTGTAATCGAAACCGAATTTGGACAGTATGTGGCTGGTTTTATGAAAGCTGCCAAGAAAAAACGTATTGCCAGAGAACCACTATACAGGGAATCTTCTTTAATCAATTTCATGAGTGAGTTGGGGCTTGCTGATACAGATACCACCCTGTAACTCATTCCTTGAGCGGTATGATTACCACCGGCAATCACACTTTTGAAAGATTCGCTGCGCCCTGCAACACCCCAAAGGGGCGCCAAGGGCGCTTCGCGCCATGTTTGATTGAAAAATAGTCTAAGATTCACAAACGCGCAGACGGCCATAAAACTGGCTGCCTGCGCGTTTTATATCCATCTCAAATGATTCCTTCCGCTTCTTCCTCGCCATCAGGCTTTTGGTCTGTACGGTCATCCTCAAAAGTGGAATCATTCAGCACGATCCTCATTCCGCAATACGGGCAGAAAACAATTGTGTCCTTCTCTGTATCCACGAATGACGGACCCTCACAGCCTGGACACACGATGGATTTCATCTTCATTTGAACAGCTCCCCGCCTTATAGATGTATTCGAATTTCACCGTCTATTTTAGAATATATATCATTCTATCAAAACAGACTATAATAGTCAATACAAGGAGGCGGTGACGGTATGCCAAAATTTGTTGCTCGGAAGCCGGAAAAAGAAGTTATTTCCATGCGCATTGATTCTGACCTGCTGAAAAACATCGATGGCAAAGCCGCCGCCGTGGGCATCAGCCGGAATGAGCTGCTGAATCAGATGATTCTTTACGCGCTTTCTAATATGGACGATTCCGACGAAACGGAATGCTGATTCATCTGTGCGGCGCGAAGCTGAGCGGGTGTGCCGCAATGAACGATACGTACCCCAGTTTTGCACAAACCACTGTAGGGGCGGATCGCATCCGCCCGCAGTCTTACGGAACAGAACGGTTGGGTGGGCAAAACAGTGTCCAACATTCATTCGCACGCCCCCCTCAGTCAAGCCCGTTCGGGCTGACAGTTCCCCCAGAGGCGGAGCCGAGGGAGCTTCGCGCCGCACAACCGGCACATTTGAATAAAAGCTCAGGCAGCCACAAAGCACTGGCTGTCTGAGCTTTTTTATTGACGTTATTCTGTTTTCTGGGTAAACACCAGCACAATCACCGCACCCACCAGGGCGCAGACCGTGCCGAACACCAGCATGGCCGGAACACCCAGCACATCCAGAATTCGGCCAGCCAGAATCGCCCCCAGGACATTCCCCAATGTCATGGAGGTGGTGTAGCAGGCCTGACCCTTGACGCTGTCCCGAGGCTCCATAATGGAATTGATGTAAAACACGGAGCTGACGGTCATCAGCGCCCAGCCGCCCATCTGGAACAGCTGCACCGCAAAAAAGCCGCCCATGGTGCTGCACAGCAGCGTCCCCGCCGTTTTCAGCAGGAAGAACAGGCCGGAAATGCGAAACCAGACGTGGCAGCGCACCTTCTTCTGCATCCGGCCAAACAGGAACATAATGGGCAGCTCCAGCAAGGAGGCAAAGGCCATGGCCTTGCCCATCTGGGCGCTGTTGCCGCCCTTATAAACCACAATCTGATAGGTGAAGCTGTTGAGCACCACATGGCTGATAAACAGGAACACCAGCCCCACCAGCACCAGGCAATACCTGGGGTAGCGGTGCAGAAAGCCGCCCTGAGCGGGGGCTGCTGCCTTTGGTGTCTCCGGTATTCTTTTCACCTTTTTATAGTCCAGGGTGACCAGCAGCAAAACCAACAGGGTTACGCCCATGCACAGCGGCACTGCCCCCGCGCCTTTGGAATCGGTCAGCACACCGATGAGATAGGCAGCAACGCCATAGCCCAGGGAGCCAAAGCCCCGGGCGACACCGAAATTCATCTTTTCTCCGCTGTTGACCGTAGCAATGCCCAGGGCATTGACCAGCGGGGTGGTCAGCTGAAGCAGCACCATGCACAGACCATAGCACAACCCCGCCACAATTTTCTGTCCGCCGGCAGTCATCAGCACCAGGCTGCCCCCGAAGCAGAGGGCAGTGAGCAGAAAGATGATCCATTTTAATGCCATGCTTTTGGGGCGGTCGGCATAGGCAGCCGCCAGCGGCTGGAGCAACGCGGAAAGCAGCCCTGCCGCCGCAATCAGCAGGCCAACCTGGCTGTTGTCAAACCCCACATTCAGCAAAAACACACTGGCAAAGCCCATGATGGAGGCATAGCCCATCCAGTAAAAGCCCTGGATGGCGCTGTAGCCCAGCGTCCGATTTTTGATGACCACAAAATCCGCCCCTTTCTTTCCTTGGGGCTATCATAGCATACCGGAACAATATTTACAAGCATGAACCGCCGCAATTGCACCGTCACTCACCGCGGTTACAATCTGCCGCAGGGGCTTTTGGCGCACGTCTCCCGCCGCAAAAATTCCAGGCAGCGGCGTTTCCAGCCGGTCATCCGTAAGCAAATACCCATTTTCGTCCATTGGGAGCGCTCCCGCAAAGGGAGCCGTCGCCGGACGGTAGCCCACAAAAATGAATACCCCCACCCCCTGGGCAGGCACGGTAGCTTGCTGTCCGGTGGCTGTGTTCTCAATCACCAGGGCTTCCACATTGTCCGTCCCCAGAATTTCCCGGAGGACGCAATTGTATTCCAGCCGAATCTTCGGATGATGCTCCAGCCGCCGGGCAATGGCGGCCTCACAGCGGAGCCTGTCCTTCCGTACCAGCATATGCACCTGCTGCGCCAGCTCGGCCAAATGCAGCGCCTCTTCTCCGGCGCTGTTGCCGCCGCCAACCACATAGACCTCCCGATTGCGGTAAAAGAAGCCGTCGCAGGAGGCGCAGTAGCTCACGCCCCTGCCCCGGAACCGTGCCTCTCCGGGAATACCCAGGGGCTTTGGTTCTGCCCCTACCGCCAGAATCATGGCATCGGCGCAAAAAACATCGGCAGCAGTTTCCACTCGCTTCTCCGCCAATCGGACGTTCTCCACCGCTGTGCATCGCAGTACCGCCCCGGCCTCCTGTGCCTGCTGCGCCATGCGCTGGGTCAGGCTGACTCCGTCAATTCCGGGCAGACCGGGATAGTTGTGTATCTCCCCTGTCAGAGCCGTCTGTCCGCCGGGGAGCTTGTGTTCCAGAATCAGCGTCCGTTTCCCCGCCCGGGCAGCATAAAGCCCCGCCGTCAGTCCGGCACACCCCGCCCCCAGGATGATGATGTCCCATTTTTCCATAAGGATCCCCCTTCCGGCTTAGGTTTCCCAAAAGCGGGAATTTTATTGAGGATATTCTTGTGTGGCGGCGTTGAAAGCGCCGGACTGTTTTATTGAGATGGGTTCGAGCCATGCCTGCCATATTCAAAAGACGGGTTATCCCGAAAAGGATAACCCGTCTTTTGGTACGCCAGAAGGGACTCGAACCCCCAACCCTCGGAACCGGAATCCGATGCTCTATCCATTGAGCCACTGGCGCATATCTCGATTGCGGATGTATTATAGCAGACTTTCCCCCGTTTGTAAAGGGGCTGTGTAAAATTTCTTTTCCCCGGGACGGCCAGCTGACCGCCCCGGGGGCATCGTAAGCCCGACACGAAATATATTTCAAACCATTCCGCTCATTTCAGCGTGCGATTTCACATTTCTTCCTTTCGTTTACAGAACCTCTTTGTCCTTGGGGTAGCTGTTGAGCACCTGGCAGCCATCGGCGGTGACACACACCAGGTCTTCAATGCGGATGCCCACCCGGCCGGGAATGTAGATGCCCGGCTCAATGGAGAAGCACATCCCCTCTTGTACAATCACCTCGTCCGTGGCAGACACGTCAAAGGGCTCGTGTACCTCCATACCGATGCCGTGCCCCAGCCGGTGGGTGAAGAATTCGCCGTAGCCTGCATCCTCAATGACCTTGCGGGCGGCGCGGTCAATGTCCTTGAAGGGAATGCCCGGCTTTACGGCGGCAATCCCCGCCAGGTTGGCGCGGCGCACCAGGTCATACAGCTCCATCTCAGGGTTGAATCCCACAAAGAAGGTGCGTGTCATATCCGAACAATAGCCGTCCACCACACAGCCCATGTCCACCACCACGGCTTCTCCCTCGTTCAGCACCCGGTCACCGGGAACGCCATGGGGGTCGGCAGCATGGTCGCCATAGGCGACAATGGTATCAAAGGAATTGCCCTGGGACATCACCCGGAACAGCGCATCGATTTCGTCCCGCAGGGCGCTTTCGCTCTTGCCCACGGCAATCATGCCCGCCACCTCAGCCATAACGGAATCATTGACCATGGAAGCGCGCATCATCTTCTGCTGCTCCTGCGGGGTCTTGATGGCCTTCACCTCGTCAATGACCGTGCCCAGCTGCAATTTCAGCTGGGGGTTTTTTTGCTGCAACCCCAGCAGAAATCGGGCAGGAAAGCTCTTATCCACCGCAACCGTGCCTTCCAGCAGACCGGCAAGTATCTCCACGCCGTCCTGGGCATCGGAGTACCACACCACTGGAAGCGCCCCATCATACAAAAACAGCTTATTGATCAGCAGGGTGCAGCCCCCGTCCTTTTTCACCACCAGCGCCAGCAGCCGCTCACCGGGAGAAAATTTCGTTCCGGTAAAATAACGGATGGCGTTTGGGTCGGTAACCAACGCCGTGTCAAAGCCCGTGGCATTCAGCCGCTGCGTCAATCGATTCATGGAATCCATTTCAATCAGCTCCTTCAATCATATCTGTTAAATCGGCAATTTTATTGACGGTAATGCAGTTTCCCGGCAGCGAGCCGGAAAGCTGCGGGGATTGCCAGGTACTGACATAAACACTGTCCAGCCCCGCATTGTGCGCGCCCCAGCAGTCACATCGGTCATCGTTGCCCACCATCACCGTCTCCGTCGGGTTCAGCTCGTACATATCCATCATCAGCTGATAAAAGCCGGTGTCGGGTTTCTTCCGCCCTGCCTCAGAGGAGAGGATGCTCCCGTCCAGTTTACAGTCAAGCCCCAGCAACGTAAGCTCCGGGCGGGTAAACAGGGTTTGGGCATTGGAGAGCAGATACACCTGCTTCCCATTCTCATGGATGGCATCCAGCAGTCTCACCACTCCTGGGAACAGCTTCAGCCGTTTCAGGGACAGCAGCCGGAAGGTGCGGGCAAAATCCGCAATTGTCCGCTGGTCTGCCTCCACCCCGGCATCCCGGTAAAGCGTGCCAAACACCGCCCCAATGTCAATTTCCGGCTCCGCGCCCTGGGGCAGCTCCAGCCGTTTCTGTTCTTCCAGTGCCTTCACGCCCTGCTCATATTTCTGACGCAGAACCCCTGGCTCATAATGAACGCCCTGCATTCCCAGATACCGGCTGCACGAACGCCAGAACGAGGGCTGCCCCTCCTCGGTGCGGATGTCCACCAGCGTGCCATATAAATCAAATACGAAATTTTGATACGGTTTCATAATCATCCCATCCAAAGGTAGTTCATAAACTGTGGAACCTGTTTTTGCCAGTCCGCCTCGCAGTGCCCGCCGAAGCGCTGGCAGTACAGGAAGGTATCCACATTCTGCTGGCGCAGCAGCGCTTCCACTGCCAGATTGTTCCGTGCCGTCTGGGTCAGCCAGTCCAGGCTTTCGTCCGTCTGAGCGCGCCCCGCCTCCTCCGTGCCCCAGCTGAGGTACATCCGGGTGTCGGCATCCAGGCGGTGGCGCAGGATCTCCCGCGCCAGGGTGGCGAAGCAGGGAGAAATGGTGCTGGACAGGCAGGCAGCCTTGGAAAAGGTATTGTTGTACGCTGCCGCAGCATACAGGCTCATGAGCCCGCCCATGCTGGAGCCGCCGATGCCCGTAGCCTCCCGAAAGGGATAGGTGCGGTAGCAGCCGTCAATCATGGGCTTTATCTCCTGCACAATCCAGTCCATGGTTCTTGCGCCCATGCCCCGGACATAGCCCCAGTGCCCCATGGAGAAGGAATAGGGGCTGTATTCATCCAGCCGCTCATTTCCCTCGTGGCTGCACTCCATGCCCACAAGAATTATTTTCTTCGCCCAGCCGTCCAGGAAGTCCTTTAGTCCCCAACTGGTTCCATAGGTGGCCTCCCAGTCGTGAAATAGGTTCTGTCCATCAAAAAAGTACATCACCGGGTAGCGTTCTTCGGAGGAGGCGTAGTCCTCCGGCAGATAAATGTGAAGCGTCCGATTCTTGCCCTTGGGGCTGTAAGGGAAATCCATTTTTTCAATCATACCCGCATCTCCTTTTATTCATATTATATCACACCCCCGATGTATTTGGCAAGCGTTGCAAAGCAACCGCCACGACAGTTGCACGAGTAAACAATTTGTAAAGGATGATAGGGCAACTCATATGCCCACGCCATGTAGGGGAGGCTCTT
>ERZ837910.2357-NODE-2357-length-23360-cov-5.038618_pt1 | contig 23360 bp, 21 predicted proteins | sample MGYA00519940_ERZ837910 | MGnify/ENA primary metagenome ERZ837910 (study PRJEB31850, sample SAMEA3708825) | human gut metagenome | biome: human gut; feature: human-associated habitat; material: faeces | place: China | collected 2014 ... | reverse complement strand
TGGGCGGCCAGCATCCGCTTCTGCACATGGCGGGTAAAGACCGCGAACAGCGGAAGCACCAGCAGCAGAACCAGCGCAAGACCTGTGTTTTTCACCGCGATCACCGCCAGAATGGAGACAATGCGGCAGGCGTCCGCCACCATGCTGATGATGCCGGAGGTAAACAGCGCCTCTACCGTATCCACATCGCCGGAAAAGCGGGCCGCCACCTCGCCGGGGTTCTGGCCCGCCAGCGTACCGGCAGGCAGCCGCGTCAGCTTCCGGGACATTTCCGAGCGCAGTGCGTGGGTCATTTTCTGGCCGAACAGCACCAGCAGACTCTCCTGCGCCGAGGAGAATACCCCTCCAGTGCAAGGCTGCCGAAGTACAGCAGCACCGCCAGAAACGTCAGCGGCAGGCCAGCGGTCAACCGGTCGATCACCCGCCCCAGCAGCAGCGGCGGCAGCAGCGATGCCGCCACGCACAGCAGCGTCCCCACCGTCAGCAGGCGGTGCGTCCTTGCCGCCATCTCGATGGCGGCAAACACGCCGTTTTGCTTTTTCTTCATGCCTGCTCACCTCCCGTCTGGCATTCATACAGCTGGCGGTACACCAGCTCGGACGCCATCAGCTCCGCGTGGGTGCCTACGGTGGTTTTGCCGTCCTCCATGAAGATCACCTTTTGCAGCTGTGGAAAATGATCCAGCCGGTGGGAGATCAGGAACACCACCTTATCCTTGGCGTAGGTCTGCAAATTGGCAAACACCGCATCCTCCGTGCCGCAATCCAGTGCGGAGAATGGGTCGTCCAGCGCCAGCACCGGCCGGAGATGGGCCAGCGTTCTTGCCAGCGCCAGCCGCTGGGCCTGTCCGCCGGAAAGGCGGGTTCCGCCGCTGCCGATGACGGTATCGGGGCCGTTTTCCATGGCCTGTACCTCCCCTTGCAGCGCCACAGCGGCCAGATACGGCGCGGCGTCCTGTTCGTCGCCGCAGAGGACGTTGTTTTGGATGGTATCGGCGCTCAGCTCCGGGTCGTGACCCAGATAGCCCACTGTCGCCGCGATCTGCCGGGGTGTCAGGGAGGAAAACTCCCTCTCCCCGAATTTCACCGAGCCGCCGTAGGGCGCTTCACACAGGAACACCCGCCCCAAGGTGGACTTGCCGCAGGCCACCGGGCCGGTAATGCCGATGATATCGCCGGGATGGGCCGTCAGCGTCAGGCCGGAGAAAACCGGCGTGTCCCCATAGGCGAAGGACAGCTTGTCCAGCGTCACGGCGGCAGCTCCTCCGGCGTTTTCATCAGCGGCCTGATGCGCTTCCACGACACCTCCGCCTTCTGCACCGCGTTGAACAGCTTGGCCACCTTGGAGGATTTCACCGTCAGCTTGGTGAAGCAGGAGAGGAACGTGGTGAACGCCGCGATATCCCATGCATTCCAGCCGGTTCCCAGCACGTTTTTCGCGCCGAACCACAGGATGAACAGCGTGCCCGCTCCCGACACTGTCAGATACAGCGGCGGCAAGGCCGACTGCCACACATTGCTGCGGACGGCGGTTGTTTCGTAGTTGCGCAGCGCATCCTCGTACCGCTCCTCGCGGGCGCTCTCGCAGCCATAGATGCGGTAGGTCACGGCGTTCTGGGCACGATCCAGCGTGGCGGCGCTGAGGGCGCCCGCCGCCTTTTTATAGGCGGCGCCTGCCCGCTGCACCGGCTTTTCATCCACGCCGCGCAGAAGTAGGACCCCGGTGTGAACAGCAGGCTCAGCAGCGCCAGCCGCCAGTCGTACACCAGCAGCAGCGGCGGCATAACCGGCCAGCGCCACGCCGGTATCGAAGATCTCGGTGGTGAACTTCCGCATGCCCTCCACGCAGTCGTCCACATCGGAGATAGCCTTGGTCATCAGCTCGCCCGCGCCCTCCTGCTCCAGCGCGACGCGGCTCTGCCGCACCAGATTGGCGTACAGGACGCCCTTCATCCGGCGGTTAATGTTGTTGGCAAAGCGGCGGACATAGAACCGCTTGATGAACCGCGCCGCCTGCACCAGCAGCGTCACCGCGATATAGGCCAGCACCAGCACCGCCATTTGGGCGGCGGTCTCGTTGCCGCCCAGAATGTCGGCAAGGCACTGGGCCAGCCGCCCCTCAAACCACGGCGTGGCCAGCAGGCCCACGTTATAGATCAACCCGGAGGCCGTCACAAGAGCCAGCAAAAGCCACTCCATGCGGAAATAGGAGCCGATCCGGTCGGGGCGGAACGTCTTACTCTTCCGCATCGTCCGCTTCGCCTCCCGCCATTTTTTGAAAGTGCGGAAAGCCCGCGCGACTCTCCTCTTTGGACGCGGTGTACAGCTTGTCCAGCGCCGCCGTGAAGGCGGCGGCTTCCTCCGGCGTCAAGACGCCGGTCAGGTATTCATAAAAGGACGCTTCGATCTCCGCCTTGGAGGCCTTCAGCCCTTCCGCCTTTTCCGTGGGGTACAGCAGCTGGCTGCGCCGGTCGTTGGGCGCGTCACGGCGGACGAGATACCCCTTCCCTTCCAGATTCTTCGTCCGTCGGGCGATGGCGGCCTTGTCCGCGTGCAGCAGCTCCGCCAGCGCCGCCTGCGTACAGCCGGGATTGTGGCGCAGCGCGTGGATCAGGTCGATCTCCGCCGTGCCCACGTCCTTTTCCCGCAGCGTCCGCAGCACCAGCTTCTCCACCTCGCGGGCGATTTTTGTGATCTTCCGCTCTGTAATATCCATGAGCACCTCCGGTTTTCAAAAGAAGTTGCATCTACATCGTTGTATATACAACCAGTATACAACGTTCTCCCCTTTTGTCAACATAAACAAAGCAGCCGGGAGTCTCTTTTGTGAGACTCCCGGCACATTTTATGAGGAAATTCACGCGCGTGGCAAGGTGATATCGGCGCGGAACAGATCGCCGTCGATGGACAGGTCAAACGTGCCGCCCATCAGCTGCACCAGACTTCCGGCGATGGACAGGCCCAGACCGCTGCCCTCGGTATGGCGGGACGCGTCGCCCCGGACAAAGCGCTCCATCAGCTCATCGGGAGAGATGTTCAGCTCATCGCGGGAGACGTTCTTGAAGCTGATGGTGACGGTTTCTTCATCGCAGGCGGCGGCGACGTAAACGCGGGTATCCTCCAGCGCGTACTTACAGATGTTGCTGACCAGATTGTCCATAACGCGGCTGAGGAGCCTGCCGTCGGCCTGAACGGATACGGGCTTCTCTGGCGGACGGGCCACCAGCGTCAGGCGGCAGCCGGCCAGCCGCTCCTGATACTCGCCCACGATCTGGTCGAAAAGCACCGCCACATCCGTAGGCTGCACGTCCACCGGCAGCGCGCCGGAGGACGCCTTGGACGCCTCCACCAGATCCTCCGTCAGCTTTTTCAGCCGCCGGCTCTGGCGATCCAGCACGGCGATGTACTCCCGCGCCGTCTCCGGCTGAACGTCCACCTTTTGCAGCAGGTCTACGTAGTTGACGATGGAGGTCAGTGGCGTCTTGATATCGTGGGACACGTTGGTGATGAGCTCGGTCTTCATGCGCTCGGCCCTGGTCTGCTCCCGCACCGCCCGCTCCATGCCGGTGCGCAGCTCGTTCATCCGCTGGCCATAGCGCTTGAAGTCGCCGATCAGCGGTCTGGTGTCGATGCTCTGGGAGTAATCTCCCGCCGCCAGCTTCTCGCCGCCCTTCTGCAGAATGCGCAGATTCAGGGCGATATACAGGATGGCAAGGAACTCCACCAGCTTCATCACTGCAAAGACACCGTCCACGTAGCCGTAAAGCATCTCTGCAAAGAACACCGCCAGCGTCACCAGCGCGGTTTTCCAGATCAGGGGCAGACCTACGGCGGTGCGGCGCAGGCCCCGGCCCACCGCCCTGATGATGCGCCACAGCAGCCGCAGCACCCGTGCGATCAGCGTACCCCGCAGCACCGTCCCAGCCTTGCACTGGGCTGCAAAGGCGCACAGGAACAGCAGAATGAAGGGAACCAGCGCCATGCAGGACCAGAGCCGCCCCAGTCCATAGTAGAAGGTGTCCCAGCCAATGAAGAACGCGCACAACAGCGCCAGCAGCCACACATCCGCCGGAATTTTGTCCAGCCACGTCAGGTGGATGCCCTCCCGACCCGCCCAGTGTCCGGCTGAGACCATGGAGAAGCTAAAGCACAGCAGCGTCAGTAGCAGAAACAGCACCGTCAGGAACACCGTCAGTCCGATGTGCTCCAGCAGCCATGTCATCACCAGATAGGAATAGCCGGGGAATTCATCCGCAGGCAGCAGGTCGGCGGCGATGGTCAGCTCCTCCTTCGTCCCGTCGGCAAAGATGAGCGTAAAGGTTCGCTGTGTGGAGTACAGCGGCTTGTCGCTGTCCGTCAGTTCAAAGTTTTCAAAGGTGATCTCTCTGGTATCCTTGTTAATGACCGCCAGATGGCAGTCGGTGTCCTCACGGGAGAAGCTTTCCGAGAAGGCGCGGGGCAGATCGTCCAGCACCTGCTGCTGTTCCTCGTCGGTGATGCCGCCGGTCGTGGTATCCGACGAGGTATCCGTGCTAGGCGTGTCATCCGCCAGCAAGCCGGCGTTGGCCATCGTGCCTCGCAGATAGTAGTAGGCGTTGTGAATGGCGCTGCTGCACTGTGATTCATACATCGTTTCCCGCATGTACGCGCCGCCATCCAGAAATACGTCGCAGCTGACCAGAATGCCGACGCCAAGGCCGCCCAGCACCGTCATGGTGCCGAACAGCAGCGTCAGGAAAAAGGACGTCAGCTTGGCCCATGTTTTATCCAGAAGTCGTTTCATGTGAGGGTTCCCTCCATTTTATAGCCCTTGCCCCAGACCACCTTGATGTACCGGGGCTCCGAGGGGTTGATCTCCAGCTTTTCCCGCAGATGCCGGATGTGCACGGCGATAGCGCCTGTGGCGTTCAGCGGCACGTCGTCCCACACCCGGCGGTAGATCTCGCTGGGGGAGAACACCGTCCCGGCATTCTGCATGAGGAAGCGGAGAATATCGTATTCTTTCGGTGTCAGCGCCACCGGGTCGCCGTCCACGGTGACGGCCTTGGCGTTGTCGTCCAGACAGATGCCGCCGATGACCAGCGTGCTGAGCCGCACCTGCCCGCCGCCCAGCTGCAAATACCGCCGCAGCTGGGAGCGTACCCGCGCCAGCATCTCCACCGGATTAAAGGGCTTGGTGATGTAGTCGTCCGCCCCTACGTTCAGGCCCAGCACCTTGTCGGTGTCCTCACCCTTGGCGGTCAGCAGGATCACCGGCACATTGCTGGTCTGCCGCAGCTGGGCCATGGCGGTCAGGCCGTCCATGACGGGCATCATGATATCCATGAGGATGAGGTGCACGTCCTCACGGGCGGCCACGGACAGAGCCTCTTTGCCGTTGCCGGCGGACAGCACCCGGTAGCCCTCGGCCTTCAGGTATATTTCAAGGGCGGAAACGATATCCTTTTCGTCATCAACCACCAGAATCGTGTACATAGTGTGTCCTCCTGCGGCAGTAAGTTTGGTCTATCTCTATCATACCCCCTCCCGCCCGATTGCACAAGGTCAATTCTTGGCGGCAGGATAGGGCAGTGAGGACAGGTTCACGCTGTGGTGGATGGGCTTCCACTCCACCTTCATGAACAGCGCCGCCATGGAGATGGGCAGGTATGTCAGCATGAACAGCGGGAAGGTCAGGGTATAGGCGATCTTCTTCCACGCCGGGGCGTGGATACGCTTCCACTCGCTGGCCACGGTAATGCCGCCCAGCACCAGCAGCGTGGCAAGGATACTGCCCATGCACTCCAGCAGCGACCGCATGGCGAACCATACCCCCACGCCCTGCACCAATCCCAGCACCGACAGCGTGATATTGGCCAGCAGGCACAGCGCCGTCAACACAAAGGCCGGCAGGATGGACATGGACATATCGAAGCAGCTCCAGCTGCCCTTGACCGCGCCCTTCAGCAGATCAGCGCCGTACCGGCGGAATACCTGAAGGTATCCCTTGGCCCAGCGCAGCCGCTGCCGCACGGACTGGCGGAAGCCGGTGGGCTGCTCGTCGTACAGCACGGCGTCCTCGCAGATGGCGATTTTTTCGCCCCGGAGAATGTGATACACAGAGAACTCGATATCCTCGGTCAGCAGATAAAACCGCCAGCCGTGACTCTCGTCCAGCACCCGCTGGGAGAACAGAAAGCCCGTACCGCCCACGGCGGCGCTGCTGCCCAACCGGTTACGGGCACCGTTGAGGTAGCGGCTCTCCCGCAGGAACCACAGGGCGTAGCCTGCGCTGATCCAGTTGCCGCCGAAATTCTTGCTGTTGCGGTAGCTGGTGACGATCTGGTGGCCGTTGGAGAACATCTCGTTCATCCGCTCTATGTAGTCCGGAGCCAGCAGGTTGTCGGCGTCAAACACGAAGTAGCCGTCAAAGCCCTCCGGATAGTCCGCACCGATGTTCTGGAGCAGGAAGTCCAGCGCGTAGCCCTTGCCCACGTTCAGCTGGTTGAACCGCTCATACACCACCGCGCCATGGGCGCGGGCAATGGCAGCGGTACGGTCGGTGCAGTTGTCCGCCGCCACGAATACCGTCACAAGAGACATGTCATAGGTCTGCGCCCGGAGACTGTCCAGCAGGCCGGAGATGACGTTCTCCTCGTTCCGGGCGGCGATCAGCACCGCGTAGCGGTGGGGTCTGTCCGGTGCGATAAGGGGCTTGGGCTTTTTTGCCAGCACCAGCGGGATATAGAGGAACTGATAGGTATAGCAGATAAAAAACAGCGCCGAGATAACGGCGTTGATGGTGCGCAGCGTGGTCTCCATAAAGGCACGTCCTTTCTTCTCTTTCTGCCATCGATTGACAAGGGTCTGCCCTTGTCAATCGATGGCACCTTTATGGTAACAAACGCCGGATTAAGAAACAATCAGGGGGAGGTTTAAGGTTTTATTAAGACGCACCCCTTCCGAATAAAAAAGAGGGGCCGAAGCCCCCTTTTTTCACCGATATCATCCGTCCCACGGATACCAGATCTCACCCTGTTCGGCCACGTACCAGATGCCGTCCCGTTCGCAGACCTGTCGCCATATTTTGTTGCACCGGCATCCCCAAAACGCAGGTCGAAGCAATTCCTATCTTCTCAAAAAGGGCTATGCTTTTTTGACAAGCTAACAGGAAACCCGCATGGTTTCCGGTGTCAAGCAGTTCTGTAACGCAGCTCTTACCCCATCAGGTGCTGGGCCAGTCCCACCACCGGCGGGATGGTCAGCACGGAGAGGGCGGTAAACACCGACACCACGCTGGAGGCCAGCCGGGTGTCGCGCTCGAATTTCTGGGCGAACATGCTCAGCAGCGCGGCAGGCGGCGTGCTGGCGGCAATGACCGTCACCAGTGCCACGGCGCTGTCCACCCGCAGGACATAGCACCCTCCCACCGTCAGCAGCGGGATCACCGCCAGACGCAGCACCAGCGCCGTCCAGGATCGGCGGTCGGCAAAGGCGTGGCGGAAATTGGCGTGGCTCAGCTGATAACCCACCACGATGGTAGGCAGCGGCGTATTCATGCTTGCCAGATAGTTCAGCGGCGTCATAACGATCTCCGGCAGGCTCACCGACAGCAGATACAGCACCATGGCCGCCGCCACGCTCAGCACGCCGGGATTCAGCAGGATAGACTTCAGCCGCAGCTTACTGGTGTCATGGGTAATCATATAAACGCCCATTGTCCACGTCAGCACCGTGAACACCACCACGTAGGCCGATCCGTAGAACACGCCGATGCTGCCCAGCAGCGCCGTCATCAACGGATAGCCCATAAAGCCGCAGTTGGAGAACACCGCGCCGAACCGCAGCACCCCGCAGGTGCCGTCCTTTCCCCGCAGCGCCGCGCAGGCCAGCAGAATGCTGACGGCATGCACCGCCACCGCCAGCAGCAGGCACACCAGAAAGTTATGCAGATCCGCCGTGTCCTTCTCCCGCTGGAAGGCCACCACCATCATGGCGGGCGACACCGCGTACATCACCAGATTCGTCATGGCAAGGCTGCCCTTGTCCCCCATCAGCTTGGCCTTACCCAGGGCAAAGCCCACCGCCATCAGGGCAAACAGGATCAGCACCTGCTCGCCCACCGTCAGAAAAGAACCGATCATTTTTCTTTGCTCCTCTTGTCAAAATACCCGGACGTAGCAAAGGCCACCACCAGCAGTCCCACCACGGCGGCAGCCACGTTGAACAGCAGCATGGCGTTCACGTCCACCCGATCCACCAGCGTGCCGCTGACGGCGGTCATCACCGCCGGGCCCACGCCGTTGGAGAAAATGTGGATCAGGCCCTGTCCCTTGGCCTGATTGGCGGCGTCCAGCGTCTCCGCCGCGTAGTACACGGTGGCAGGCAGGAACACGCCGAACTCGAAAAATTGCAGCGCCGCCGACACGTACAGCAGCGTCGGCGTCCTGGCCAGCAGAAACAGCACGTCCTTGGCCACAAAGGCGGCGGCGCACAGCAAAAACATGCCCCGCAGGGACAGCTTCTGCCGCATCCGGGAGAACAGCGTCATGGCGGGCAGCTCCATAAAGGCGGACACCGCCAGCACCACGCCCATCAGACTCTCTCCCGCGCCCACCTTGTCCACAATGTGTATCATATAGGTGTTGCAGGCGTTGTGGCCGCCCTGCAAAAGCGCGCAGCCCATCAGCATCACCGGAAAGGCCGGATACTTCTTCAGCAGCGCCCACAGCCCCAGCACCTTGGGCGGCTCTTCCTCCTGCGCCGCCGGAACAGGCGGCAGCGGATAGCGGAACGTCCAGACGGCGATGATCTGCAGCACCAGCGCCGCCAGCAGCACCGGCAGGATCACCGTCGGCGCACGCTTTTCCAGCACGAAGCCCAGCACCAGCGCCACGATGGCGTAGGTGGTGGAGCCGGTGCCCCGGCCGAGGCCGTAGTTGACGTTGACGCCCCGCAGGTGATACTCCATCACCATGCTGTTGAAAAACGGCGAGGTACTCACCAGCAGTACACCGATCACGGCGTAGGCCACCACCAGCACCGTCTTGCTGCCGGTACTCACCGTCATGACCACTGCCGCCGCCAGCGTCAGCAGCGACAGCACCAGCGCCAGACGGCGGCTGGTCCACCGGCTGTCCGCGTCCGACAGGGCGGCCAGCGCCGGCTGGAGCAGCAGCGGCAGCACCAGCGCCAGCGACGTGACCACGCCCAGCGTGCTGTTGCTCAGCCCCAGATACAGCAGCAGCACCGGCCCAAAGCCCCAGATGGCCGAGAATCCGGCGAAATAGCTGCCCTGCATGGCGGCGTGATGGATATCCACTTTTCTGGCAAGCTTGTCCATGGCGCTCCTCCGCTGCGAAACATGTTAAATAGGTGTGAACATGCTCCAGTCTATCACAAAAGTAAAAACTGTCAAGACCGGAGGTTGTGTTTTGCCGGGAAATAGACTATAATAAGATATTCTGTGAAATCTGACCCCACAAGGAGGCCGACCATGAAACTGATGGTTCTTGACGGCAACAGCATCATCAACCGCGCCTTTTACGGCGTGAAGCCCCTGACCACACGGGACGGGCTGTATACCAACGCCATTTTCGGCTTTCTGAACATGCTCCAGCGCTTCGTGGACGAGGAACAGCCGGAGGCGCTGTGTGTGGCCTTTGACCGGAAGGAGCCCACCTTCCGCCACGAGGCCGACGCCAATTACAAGGCCACTCGCAAGGGCATGCCCGAGGAACTGGCCCAGCAGATGCCGGTGATGAAGCAGGTGCTGTGCGCCATGTCCATCCCCTGCTACGAAATGGTGGGCTACGAGGCCGACGACCTGCTGGGCACCATCTCCCGCCGCTGCGAAAAGCGGGGCTGGGAGTGCGTCATCGTCACCGGCGACCGGGACAGCCTGCAGCTCATCACCGACCGTACCCGCGTGAAGCTGGTGACCTCCCGCATGGGCCAGACCTCCACCACCGACATGACCCCCGCCCTGTTCCGGGAGCAGTACGGCTTCGACCCCATTCACATGATCGACTTGAAGGCCCTGATGGGCGACAGCAGCGACAACATTCCCGGCGTGCCGGGCATCGGCGAAAAGACCGCCACGGCGCTGGTGCAGCATTACGGCAGCATCGACGCGCTGTACGCCGCCATGCCGGACGTGGAGGCCAAGCCCGCCGCTCTGCGGAAGCTGGCGGAGGGCGAGGAATCCGCACGCCGCAGCTACTGGCTGGCCACCATCGTCACCGACGCGCCGCTGGAGTTCGACCCGGAGGACGCCCTGCGCCAACCCTACCGGCCGGAGCTGTACGACCTGTTCATGAAGCTGGAATTCACCAAGCTTATCAAGAAATACGACCTGACCCCTGCCGCCCCCACACCGGAACCGGCCGCCCCTGTCCATGACGAGGACTATTCCGTCATGATCGAGGTGCCCCAGACCGATGACGACGCGGCGCGGCTCCTTGCCCAGTGGCGCAGCGTGCCCCACGTGACAGTATACGGACTGGACAATCTTCGGGCGCTGGCGGTGGAATGTGAGATCGACGACCACCACGGCCTGACGGTCATCCTGCGGACTGACCGCTTCGACGGCGACTGGGACGCTTTGCTGCGCGGCCTGTTCTCCGCCGATATCCCCAAGGTGGCCCACAACGTAAAGGACATGACCTACGCCCTGCTGGAGCGCGGCCTGCCTGCCGAGGGCTTTATCTTCGACACAGCGCTGGCTGCCTACCTGCTGGATGCCACCGCCGGAGGATACGACCTCCAGCGGCTGTTTGTGGCCTACTGCGGCGCGGAGCTGCCCGCCCCGGCCCACCTGGCCAGGGACGCCTTCGCCCCACTCAGCGACGCCGCCACGGAGGAAGCCGCCCTGTGCAGCTATACCAGCGCCGTTTCCGCCCTGTATGAGATTTTGCCCGGCAAGCTGGAGGAGCTGAACCTGACGGCGCTGCTCCACGAAATGGAGCTGCCCCTGTGCCGGGTGCTGGCGGAGATGGAGCTGGCGGGCTTCCGCATCGACGAATGCGCGCTGGCTCAGTTCGGCATCGACCTGCATGAGCGTATCGTGAAGCTGGAGCAGTCCATTTACGACATGGCGGGCGAGAAGTTCAACATCAACTCCCCCAGACAGCTGGGGATCATCCTCTTTGACAAATTGCAGCTGCCCCACGGCAAGAAAACGAAAACCGGCTGGTCCACCAACGCCGAGGTGCTGGAGAAGCTGCGGTACGAAGCGCCCATCGTCAGCAGCGTGCTGGAGTACCGGCAGTATACGAAGCTGAAATCCACCTACGCCGACGGTCTGCTGCGGGCGGTGTCGCCAGACAGCCGGGTGCGCACCCGGTTCCAGATGACCGCCACAGCCACGGGCCGTCTCAGCTCCACGGAGCCGAATCTGCAGAACATCCCCACCCGCACCCAACTGGGCAGCGAAATTCGCCGCCTGTTTGTAGCGGAGGAGGGCAATGTGCTGGTGGACGCGGACTACTCCCAGATCGAGCTGCGGCTGCTGGCCCACATGGCGGGCGACGAAGCCATGCAGCAGGCCTTCCTGTCCGGTGCGGACTTCCACACCGTCACGGCAGCCAAGGTGTTCCACGTGCCGGAAGCGGAGGTGACCCACGAGATGCGTTCCCGGGCCAAGGCGGTGAACTTCGGCATCGTGTACGGCATGTCCGCCTTCTCCCTCAGTCAGGATATCCACGTGACGGTGGCGGAAGCCAAGGACTACATGGAGCGCTACTTCGCCACCTACCCCGGCGTGAAGCAGTACATGACCGATATCGTGGCGCTGGCGAAAGAGCAGGGCTATGTGGAGACGCTGTACCATCGCCGCCGGGCGCTGCCGGAGATTCGGTCATCCAACTTTATCCAGCGCTCCTTCGGCGAGCGGGTGGCGCTGAACATGCCCATTCAGGGCACGGCGGCGGACGTGATGAAGCTGGCCATGATCCGGGTCTATGACCGCCTGTGGCGTGAAAATTTGCAGGCCAAACTCATCATGCAGGTACACGACGAGCTGATCGTGGAGTGTCCGGAAGCGGAGCGGGAAACCGTGGAAACGCTGCTGCGACAGGAGATGGAGCAAGTGGCGGCGTTGTCCGTCCCTCTGATCGCCGAGGCTCACAGCGGTAAAAACTGGCTGGAAGCAAAAGGATAAGGAAAAGCTATGGAAAAAATACACATATCGATCGTGCCCATGAATGCCGATCATCTGGACGAGATCGCGGCGCTGGAGCGGGTGTGCTTCTCCCGCCCGTGGTCGCGGAACATGCTGGCCGAGGAGCTAGAGAACCAGTGCGCCGCCTTCCTGACGGCGCTGGATGCCGCCACGGGAAAGGTGGTGGGCTACGCGGGGCTGCTGGTGGCGGCGGACGAGGGCTACATCACCAACGTGGCGGTGTTCCCGGAATACCGCCGTCAGGGCATCGCCGCCAAGCTTTTGAAGGTGTTCTGCGATTTCGCGGCGGGCCGGCATCTGGCGTTCCTGACGCTGGAGGTGCGGCCCAGCAACACCGCCGCCATCGCCCTCTACCAGTCCTTCGGCTTTACGGAGCGGGGACGGCGGCGCAACTACTACGACCTGCCGAAGGAGGACGCCCTCATTCTGACGCGGGACTTTGAGGAGGGGAACGCATGAACATACTGGCTTTTGAATCCTCCTGCGACGAGACCGCCGTGGCGGTGGTGCGGGATGGCCGCCATCTACTGGCCGACGCCATTCTCTCCCAGGCGGACATGCACGCCCTGTACGGCGGCGTGGTGCCGGAGATCGCGTCCCGCAAGCATGTAGAGGCCATCGCCGGACTGACGGATCAGGCGCTGCGCGACGCGGGACTGACAAAGCGGGATATTGACGCGGTGGCCGTCACCTACGCGCCGGGCCTGATCGGTGCGGTGCTGGTGGGCGTCAGCTTCGCCAAATCCGCCGCGTGGGCGCTGGGCGTTCCGCTGATCCCGGTGCACCATGTGCGGGGTCACATCGCCGCCAACTATCTGGCCTTTCCGGAACTGGAGCCGCCGTTTCTGGCGCTGGCCATCTCCGGCGGCAATACGCTGATCGTGGATGTGGCGGACTACACCGACATGCAGGTTCTGGGCGCTACCCGTGACGATGCGGCAGGCGAGTGCTTCGACAAGGCCGCCCGTGTGCTGGGTCTCCCCTACCCCGGCGGCAAGCCCATGGATCAGCTGGCTCAACAGTCGGCGGGCGGCGTGTACGCCCTGCCCCGTGCCCATGTGGACGGTGCGCCGCTGGACATGAGCTTTTCCGGGCTGAAAACCGCCGTGGTGAATCTGGCCCACAACGCCCAGCAGAAGGGTGAGCCGCTGGACGAGCCCGCCCTGGCCCGGGACTTCACCCAGGCCGTCAGCGACGAGTTGACGGAGCGCGCGGCGCTGGCGCTGGAGCAGACGGGCCGCAAGGCGCTGGTGGCAGCGGGCGGCGTGGCCGCCAACTCCATCATCCGCGCCGACCTGCAAAGGCTGTGCGAAAAGCGTGGCGTGAAGCTGTATCTCCCCCCGCTGAAATGGTGCGGTGACAACGGCGCCATGATCGGCGCGCAGGGGTATTACGAGTACATGGCTGGCGTCCGGGGCGACATGACCCTTAATGGCTACGCCACCATGGAGCTGGACAAGGTGGTTTTTTGAGGATATTGCGGATTTCCGCACGTCCAAGCGGCGGCCTGAGGGCAGGCCGCCCTACGCACGTCCACAAAAGCGCTTGACATTAAAAAAGGCTCTGGCCGTTGGCCAGAGCCTTTTTTACTCATTCATACACATTCACATACGTGCCGTCTCGGTACACCTGCACGGCGGAGATCCCCTCCAGCGACCGCAGGGACGTGACGATGCCACGCAGCATCTGCTCCACCGTGTCGGCGTCCACCGTGTCCAGCTCCTCCGACGGGAGGTTCAGCTGGCACACGCCGTCCTCCACGCGGGCGGTGATGCCTGTGACCCCCTCTGGGATCAGGGCCTGCAGGCCATCCTCCGTGGGGCCATCCATCAGCGCCGCGATCACCACGTCCGCCGTGGACTGTCCCTCGTACTGGGGCAGCAGCCGCTCCTCCGGCGTCAGCGTGCCGTCGGCGTCGGGGAAATACAGCTGGGCCGTCAGCATCCGCACCACGTCGTCCATAGAGGTCAGCAGCACGTCACTGGCCAGAAACAGGTTGCTGTCCCGATAGGCCAGCTCCTGCCCGTTGACGGTGATACGCACGGCATATACGCCCTCCAGCTGGGTCAGCGACAGCGCCACGCAGTAGTCGGCGATGGTCAGCGCCATGCCGCTGAGCTGGCTGTAGCTGCCGGAGAAATCCACCCACGCGGTACCGCCCTTTACCTCCACGGAATGCAGCGATGTGCCTGACGGAACAGGGCTCTGGAAGCGCTCCTCCTGACAGCCGCCCATCAGCAGCGCCAGCACGGCTTCCGCCTGTGCCGCCCTGTCCTCCTGGGGCAGCGTGTCCCAATCGACGGTGACGCTGCTGATGGCGTCGCCGCCGGGATGCTCCTCCAGCGGCACGGGATAGTACAGCCGCAGGCCGTCTCCCTCGCCGCTCTGCGCCGCGCCGCAGCCTGCCAGCAGGCACAGCGCCAGCATCAGCGCCGCAAGGCGCGTGATCCCCCGTCTCATTGGCCGTCACCGCCTTCCTTTGCTGCGCGGGGCAGGCGCACCGTGAACACCGTGCCGCCGCCCTGACGGGCCGCGGCGGTGATGCTGCCGCCCCGGTTCTCCACCGTGTCCTTCACGATGGACAACCCCAGTCCCGTACCGCCGATGGCACGGGAGCGCATCTTGTCCACCCGGTAGAACCGCTCGAAAATATGGGGCAGGTCGTCCTCCGGAATGCCGATGCCGTTGTCCTCCACCGTCAGCACCACCCAGTCGCCGTCTGTTGCGGCGGCAGCGTGGACGAAGCCGTCGGTGCCGGAGTATTTGATGCCGTTGTCCATCAGGTTATAGAGGATCTGATGCACGTCGTCCTCCGTGGCCAGCGCCACCGCCTGAGGCTCCGCCTCGTAGGACAGCGTGACGTTCTTCTCCCGCGCCAGCACCGCCAGCATCCGGGCCACCCGCTCCAGCACCGGCGCTACCGGCACCGGCGTCACCGGCGGCACAGCGCCGCTGTCCAGCCGGGTCAGCCGCAGCAGGTTTTCTGTGATGCGGGTCAGCCGCTCGGCCTCGCGGCCGATGTCGCCCACGAATTCGCGGGTGGTGTCCGCGTCCATATCCCCGGTCTGCAAGATGGAGTCCGTCAGCAGCCGGATGCCCGCCAGCGGCGTTTTCAGCTCGTGGCTGGCGTCGGACACGAACCGCCTCCGGGCGTCCTCGGTGGTCTGCAGGCGGTCGGTCAGGCTATTGAACTCCGCCGCGATCTGGCCGATCTCGTCGCTGCCCTTCACAGCGGCGCGGTGGCTGTAGGCGCCCTCCCGCACCTTGCGGATGGCGGACAGCAGATCGGTGATCTGGGCCGTCAGGATCCGGCTCAGCAGCACGGAAAGACCCAACACCGCCAGCGCGATGAGAATGGAGATCTTCATCAGGTTGGACTGGAAGCTTTTGAGAATATCCGCCTGCTTGGTGTCGTACTCATACGTATACACCGCGCCCACGATCTGGTTGTGATACACCACCGGCGAGGCCATGCGGCTGAGGAACGCGGTGGAGTCATAGTTGCAGTAGAAGGCGTCATAGCCCTCCAGCGCCTGTACGATCTCGGTGTAAAAGGCGTACAGCCCCACCGCGCCGTTCTCCTCGCGGGTGTCGTACAGGATGCGGCCCGCCGTGTCCGTCACCAGAATGCGGGACACACCCGTCTCCCGCATGGAGGTCAGCGCCTTGGACACGTTTTCCTCGTCCAGCTGCTTCAGACCGCTCAGCGATGCCTCGATCAGCTTCACGGAGCTTTTCATGGACGTCTCCTTGGACTGGAACACCATGGTCTGGGATTGCAGCAGCGGATAGGTGTTCAGCAGCACCAGCACCGCAGCGATCACCAGAATATAGCTGACGCCAAACTTAAACTGTAGGCTGGTTTTCCCCCTGAAAATAGTAACCCACTCCCCACTTGGTCATGATATAGGCCGGCTCTGCCGGCACACGCTCCAGCTTCTCCCGCAGGCGGCGCACATGCACGTCCACCGTGCGGTAATCTCCGGCGTAGGAATAGCCCCACACCAGATCCATCAGGCTCTCCCGGCTGTAGACCCGCCGGGGATTCTTCATCAGCAGCTCCAAAAGGTCATATTCCTTGGCGGTCAGGTCGATGGTCTTGCCGTCCCGGATGGCCACGCGCTGCTGGGTGTCCAGACTCAGGTCGCCCACCGTCAGCAGGGTACGCACCGCGTCGGAGCGTCCCGCGCTGCGCTTCAGCAGCGCCCGGATACGGGCCTTCAGCTCCAGAATGTTAAAGGGCTTCGTCACATAGTCGTCCGCCCCGCAGGCAAAGCCCATCAGCTTGTCCGCATCCTCGCTGCGGGCGGTCAGCATGATGATGGGCACGTCGGAAAACTCCCGGATCTTCATGCACGCCTCGGTGCCCGACAGCACTGGCATCATCAGATCCAGAATGATCAGGTCGAAGCTCTCCTTCTTCGCCAGCTCCACGGCGGCTTCGCCATCATAGGCGGCGGTGACCTCATAGCCCTCGTTCTCCAGATTGAACGTGATGCCCTTTACCAACAGCTTCTCGTCGTCCACCACTAATATTTTCATGGCGCCACCTCCTGAAAAAATGTTTACAATTGGTATCTCCCTCCCCGTTGACGGGAGGAAACATGTCGTTTATAATAGTAAGTTAGATACTGCTCGCGGATCGCTCACTGTTCCGCGTCCCGACATACGATGCCCACCCTATTATAGCACATATGGAGAAAAAGTCATTATGAAATTCCGCCGTTTTTGCACCGTTTTTCTGCTGCTGGCCCTGCTGCTGACGCAGCTCTGGCCCGTTACTGCCTACGCCGTGGAGGATATCCAGCTGGACGCCAAGGCCGCCCTGCTGGTGGACGGCGCCACCGGCACCGTGCTGCTGGATCAGGACGCCCACACCAAGCAGTACCCCGCCAGCATCACCAAGGTGATGACGGCGCTGCTGGTGTTCGAAGCCATCGACCGGGGCGAGCTGCGGCTCAGCGACTCCATCACCGCCAGCGCCAACAGCGTGGCGGGCCTGCCGGACGACGCCAGCACCGCCGACATTGTGGCCGGTGAAACGCTGACGGTGGAGCAGCTGCTGTACTGCCTGCTGGTGGTGTCCGCCAACGAGGTGAGCAACATTCTGGCCGAGGCCGTCAGCGGCAGCGTCACAGCCTTTGTGGCGCTGATGAACCAGCGGGCACAGGAGCTGGGCTGCGAAAACACCCATTTCGTCAACACCTCCGGCCTGCCGGATAACGAGCATTACACCACCGCGTGGGATATCTATCTGTTCACCCGCGAGGCCATGAAGTACGACGAGTTCATGACCATCGTCAACACCAAAGCCTACGACGTGCCCGCCACCAACAAGAGCGAAGCCCGCGAGCTTCACAGCACCAACTATCTGATCTCCAACTGGCGGGCCACCGGGTATCTCTACAGCGGTGCGCAGGGCATCAAGACCGGCTCTACCGACGCAGCGGGCTACTGTCTGGTATCCTCCGCCGTCCGCACTGACCGCCAGCTGATCTCCGTGGTGCTGGGTGCCCGGCTGATGACCGACAGCGACGGCAGCTATAAGGTGGGCAGCTTTACCGAGACCGCCCGCCTGTTTGACTGGGGCTTTGACAACTTCACCACCAAGACCGTGCTGACCGAGGACGAGATGATCCAGGAGGTGCCGGTGGCGCTCAGCAAGGAAACCGCGCAGGTGGCTGTCCACCCGGCCTACACCGCCGAGGCGGTGCTGCCCGACGATCTGGAGCCGGAGGATCTGGTGCGCACCGTCACGCTGGACGCCGATGTGGTAGACGCACCGATCAGCGCAGGACAGCAACTGGGCACCATTACCCTCAGCTACGGCGACGTGGACTACGCCACCGTGCCGCTGCTGGCGGTGGCGGATGTGAACGCCAGCCGCTTCCTGATCGTCAAGCACGCCCTGAAGGAATTCTTCTCCCGCACCATTGTGAAGGTGCTGGTGGTGGTGCTGGTCATTCTGGTGGTGCTGGTGCTGCTATTCGGCAAGACCGTCATGCGCCGCCGCCGTTACGGCAGCGGCCGTGGCCGGCGGAGACGGCACCGCAGCTACCGGGGCCGCCGGTTCTGATGCCTATGAACATACTCTATCAGGATAAATACCTTGTGGTGGCCGTCAAGCCGGTGGGGGTGCTGTCGGAGGACGATCCCAAGGCCGCCTGCATGCCCGCCCTGCTGCGGGAGCATTACCGGGCGCTGGGGGAAAAGGACTACATCGCCACCGTACACCGGCTGGATCGCGTTACCGGCGGGGTAATGGTATTCTCCCGCCGGAAGGAGATCACCGGCAAGCTGACCGCCGCCGTGGCGGCCCACCAGATCACCAAGGAGTATCTGGCGGTGCTGCGGGGCCATCCGGAAAAGGACAGCGACACCCTGACCGACCTCCTGTTCCGGGACGCCGCCCACAACAAGAGCTACGTGGTGCAGCGAATGCGCAAGGGCGTGCGGGAAGCCACGCTGGATTATACCGTGCTGGACAAGACCGACGCCCTGACGCTGGTAAAAGTCCGGCTCCACACAGGCCGCACCCATCAGATCCGGGTGCAGTTCTCCCACCGGGGACTTCCCCTGCTGGGCGATATCCGCTACGGCAGCAAGGCGGACTGCTCCGCCGCCCTGTGGTCGTACCGTCTGGCTTTCACCCACCCCGTCACCGGCGAAGCGGTGGACGTGACCTATCCCCCGCCGTGTGAATTCCCGTGGGATCAATTCAATATTAAAAAAGCGGAATGACCTTTGTCATTCCGCTTTTATTTATTCCGCCTTTTTCAGCGCCTCGGTCAATGCCTTGGCCAGCTGGTCGGGACAGGAGGTAGGCTTTCCGCCGCAGGAGATGCCCTGCATCCGCTCGATGGCGTCGGTGGCCTTCATGCCCACCACCAGACGGGAGATGCCCTGCAAATTGCCGCTGCATCCACCCTCCACCTTCACGTCCTTGATGACGCCGTCCTCCAGCTCCACCGTCATGCGGCGGGAGCAAACGCCGCGAGGCGTAAACGTATAAGTCATGATCCGTTCTCCTTTCTCACCGCTCCGGCACCGGCAGGATCAGCACGTCCTTCCTGCGCCGCAGCGCGTATTCAATGGTATAGCGGGTGCCGCCGGGGCTTCCGTCATGGACGGCCAGCAGCAGACTGCTGTGATCCACCATGTAGCGGTTGCGCCGGTGCATGCAGCCGGGGTCGTACTTCTCCTGCACCACCGTGCGGTAGTTGCACAGCTCCAGCAGATCCCGATACCGCTCCTGCTGTGCCGCCGTCCAGCCGTCACTCTGGCTCAGGCAGGGAATGGCGGCCTCCAGCGTGATATCCTGCACCCGGCAGCGCAGCTGCAGCACCTCCTCGCAGAAGTAGGTGTCGCAGCCGCGGGCCATGCCGCAGATGAAATGGCGGTAGCCGTCGGCATAGGCCTTTTCCACCATCTGGCGGATGGCGTCCTTCAGCGCCAGACACCGCTCGTCCCGTTCGTTGTCGCCCCACGGCAGCTTCTCCGGCCGATGCCCGGAAAAGCTGCAGCTGATCTGCGGCGCACGCATCCGCGCTCCCTCCCCTCATGGTTGGGATACCCGGCCGGAGCTTCCGGCCGGGTATCGTGTCATTGGTTTCTCTTACCAGCCGTCGGTGCCGTGGCCGGGCACAAAATCCCCGTTGCCGCCGGTGCCGTCGTCTGTTCCGTCGCCGGTGCTGTCATCGGCATTCGGGTCATCGGACGTGTCGTCATCGCCCCAACCGGGAGGTGTGGAGTTCTCGTCCCCGCCGATGGCGTTGCCCCAGTGGACATACTCGCTGTCCTCGGCGATGATGTCGGGGAAGTTGGCGAAGTAGTCGCGGTAGTAGTTCAGCATACTGCTACCATCATGCATGGTGCACAGCTCGGTGGGCTGATTGTCCACCGCCACCCACTCGTAGCGGACACGGCTGCCGCGAGGATCCTGCTCGCACAGGTTGCTGGCCAGCATGCCGCTGTCGGCGCAGACCGTCACCTGCACCAGATCGCTGCTGGAGAAGAAGTTCTTGTTCTCCAGTCCCGCGTGGATCTGGGACATGACCTTGTTCCACAGAATGGCCGCCGGGTTGACGCCGCCGGAGGATACCCGGCTGTTGCTCTCGTAGCCCACCCAGCAGGCGCCCACATAGTAGGGGCTGTAGCCCACGAAGTAGCGATCCCGCAGGTCGTTGGTGGTACCGGTCTTACCGGCCAGCGTCATGCCGCTGAAGTTGGCGCTGCTGCCGGTGCCGCCGTTGACCACGTCGTGGAGGATGCTGTTCATCAGCGCGGCGGTGCTGGCCTTCATGGCCACGTTGGACTGGATCTCATTCTCCAAAATCACGTTGCCGTTGCTGTCCTCCACACGGGTGAAGGTACGGGGACGGGTATAGATGCCCTCGTTGACAAAAGCGCCGTAGGCCGCCGCCATCTCCTCGGTGGTGACGCCGCGGGCGTAACCGCCCAGCGCCATAGCGCCCACCTGCTCGCTGTCGGCCTGCGTCAGCGTGGTGAAGCCCAGACGGCTGGTCATGAAGTCATAGGACTCCCACGTGCCCAGCATCATGTTCACCCGCACGGCGCAGGTGTTCAGAGACTGCACCAGCGCGCGGCGCAGCGTCACCAGACCCTGGAACCGTCCGTTGTCGTTCTTGGGATAGGCGCTGTCGTTCAGCTCCAGCACCGGGTAGTCGTCGATGGTAGACGCGCCGGTGATGATGCCCTGATCCAGAGCGGGCGCGTAGGTGCTGATGGGCTTGGCGGCGGAGCCGCAGGGCCGCACGGAGGTGGCCCAGTTCCAGCCGCGGTCAGCGGTCTTTTGGCCGGTGCCGCCCACCATGGCCACTATATAGCCGGTATAGGGATCGATAATGGTGATGGCGCCTTGCAGCTGCTCAGTCTCACCCTTGCTGTTGGTGCGGGTATAGGGGGTATTGCTGAGATCGGTGAACACGCTCTCGGCGATCTTTTGATACTCGTAGTTCTGGGTGGTATAGATCTTATAGCCCTTGTTGAACAGGGCATTCTGGGCGGTATCGTAGTCATAGCCGAACTCCTCCATCAGCGCTTGGATCACATCCTCGATCAGCGCGTCGGTGAAGTAGGAGTTGCGGGACGTGTACTGGGCCACCACCGGCTCGGTCTCCTCCTCCAGCAATGCCGAGGTATCCACCACCTCGTCGCCGTAGTAGTTGCCGGTGTTGCTCCAGCCGTTGGTAAAGATGACCTCCTCCGCCTTGGCGGCATCATACTCCGCCTGGGTGATCTTGCCCTGCTCCAGCATGGCGTCCAGGATCAGGATCTCGCGTTTGCGGTTCTGCTCCCGGCTCCACTCGCCCTCAAAGGGGCCGAATTGACTGGGATTGTTGGTAATGCCGATCAGACTGGCACTCTGGGCCAGCGTCAGCTCGCTGGCGCTCTTGCCGAAGTAGGTACGGGCCGCTGCCTCTACGCCGTAGCAAGACTGTCCCAGGCAGATGCGGTTCAGATAGGATTCCAGGATCTGATCCTTGCTGTAGCGCTTTTCCAGCTCCAACGCACGGTAGATCTCCGTCACCTTACGCTTGACGGTACTCTGGTTGTCGCCGGTCACGTTCTTGATGAGCTGCTGGGTGATGGTGGAGCCGCCCTGCACGCCCCGACCCGTCAGGGTACTGAGGATGGCGCGCACTGTACCCCGGAAGTCCACGCCGTTGTGCTTTTCAAAGCGCTTGTCCTCGATGGCGATGGCGGCGTCCTTCATATAATCGGGGATATTCTCCAGATCGATCCAGATGCGGTTCTCGCCCTTGCTGTACAGGGTCTGGTACATGACCCACTCGTCGGTCTTGGCGTCCTGATAGTACAGCTCGGTAGACACCTTGGTCTCCAGCTCGTCCAGATAGACCTCCGTCTTGCCCTTCAGGGACGTGTTGATCCATGTCAGGAATATTCCGGTAAAAATAACGGCGGTCAGCACCATCACCAGCACGATGGTGCCGATGATCTTCCCTGCCCGGCCCTTCTTTTTGGGTCGCGGCGTGTGCTGCTGCTCCTGACGCGGTTCCTCCGCTCGTTGACCGGCGCTCTGCTGTGGCCGGCCAAACAGGCCGCGGCGCTTCTTATTTTCGCTCATAACAGGGCACCTCCTTTTCCTTGTTGTATTGGATGTATCTGCCGGTGGCGCGGCGCGCCCTCACCGGTATACATACTTGCCCATTATTATGCTATTCTAGTATTGTACCACATCTGTCAAATGTTAAAAACCCCGTGTTTCGGCAAATTCCTGTCAAAATCCACCCGGATTGTTTCCATTTCTCCGGTTTCTTCCCGTTTTTTCTCCCTGTGGCGCGAAAAAAGTCACACCGGCGCATCTTGCATTCCGGTGAAAGATAGGGTACAATAAATGGTATCTTATTGGCTACCGCCGATCAACAAGGAGGCAACGGATATGAGCGAAGATTTCGGCCCGAATTTCATCACCCTGACGGATGAGGACGGCAACGAATTTGAATTGGAGTATATCGACGCGCTGGAGGTAGACGGACAGACCTATATGGCCTTCTTCCCCGCTGTGGAGGAGGACGAGGCCGACGAGGAGGATCTGGGCCTTGTGATCCTCAAGTCCATCATGGTGGACGGCGAGGAGCAGCTGTCCACGCTGGACAGCGACGAGGAGCTGGACCGTGTCTATGACCTGTTCATGGAGCAGCTGATGGCGGACGAGGAAGAAGATTCCTGAAAATAATAGCAAATTTCTCTTTTCTTTTTTCTCCCGCTGTGGTATACTATGCCCAAGGTGAAAGCGCCGCAGTGGTGTTTTCGCCCCACACATGATGTATACGGGTCTTTTTTATCCTCACATCTTGTTATAGGGGATGTCGGATCAGCATGTGGTTTGCAGGCCTCCCGACTGCCGTCTGCGGTTGGAAGATGGAAGCAGTAAAGCAAGCTGGAGACAACCCACCTGCTTGGAAACGGTGCAGGTTATAACTTGGCTTACACGGCCGGGCGGGGCATAATCCAATGCATTGCATCGGATGCCAGCCGCCGCAGCATTTTTGCTGCGGCGGTTTTTTTGTGTTTTTACGGGATCGGTGGCGGAATCGGCGTGTCCATTCTATTTAAATCTTTATCCAAAGGATTTGTAGTGGCCGATGCCCACAGCGGTCCGGTTTTTTTTTTGGGGGGAATTGGAGGTAAAATCGGCTGGTCCATGCCTCCGGCGG
>ERZ837910.2353-NODE-2353-length-23393-cov-4.663724_pt1 | contig 23393 bp, 20 predicted proteins | sample MGYA00519940_ERZ837910 | MGnify/ENA primary metagenome ERZ837910 (study PRJEB31850, sample SAMEA3708825) | human gut metagenome | biome: human gut; feature: human-associated habitat; material: faeces | place: China | collected 2014 ... | reverse complement strand
CCCAGTGGGACAAATGACCTGTCCCCTTGTCCCAGTCCCTCAGCCCCGCTTAACGAAAGGAACGCATGACATGGAAATCAGCTATCCCGCGGGATGCGACGTCATCGAGTCGGTGTTGCCCCATCGCGATCCCTTCGTGTGGGTGAGCCGCGTGCTCGAATGCGAACCCGGCGTCTCCGTCAAGGCCGAGCTCGACGTGTCGCCTGACCTGCCGCTCTTCGAGGGCCACTTCCCCGATTATCCCGTGCTGCCCGGCGTCATCATCATGGAGGCGCTGGCCCAGGCGGCATCGTTTTCCATCCTGGTCGCGCGCGAGGCGGAAGGCGCGCTCGGCTTCTTCGCGGGCATCGACAACGCCAAGTTCCGCAACCAGGTGCGCCCCGGAGACACGCTGACCCTTGAAGCAACTGTCGTGAAATCATCGCGTCGTCTGTGCGTCGCCGAGGTCAAGGCCTCTGTTGGCGATACGGTCTGCGCGACCGCAACCCAGAAGTACGTGATAGCTCCCGCCGCATAGCGTGGGCAGCAGATTCGCATAACGGAGTACCAGCGTGAAAGAACAAGCTAGCAAGGCCATGACCGATCACGGCGTCGATGTCGTGTATCGCCTCGACAGGATCGCTCTCGAAATCGCCTCGAAGATGCACGAGCAGGGATTGCTCCACGTGTCCGGTTCCGCAGATGGGGACGATGGCCTTTCCATGAACGGGCCGTCCGCCCTGGTCATGGTGCAAGGCAAGACGGCAAGGCAGGCCCACAACGCCGTCAACGAGGCTGGCATCGCGAGCGTCATGCCCCTTACGGGCGATTGGCGCCTCGACAGCAACCCCCGCTTTGCCTACGCGACAGTCGAGCTGGGTAGCAAGCCAACGCGCAGGCTGTTCACGAACGCCCATGCCGTCCTGAAGGCAGCCGAGGACGCCCAGGTGCAATGCATTTTGCTCGGTAACGATTCGCTCGCGCTTGCCGAGGACAATCGCTTTCTGCAGCGCGCTGCCGATGCGGGTCTACGTGTCTTCAAGACGCTCGACATCGACACGACCTTCGAGAACTGGGTGGAATGCGAGCCTTCGAATGACGAGGAGGCACCTCGGCCCACGAAGTGGCGTACCTGCCATGCATGCAAGCTCACCTTCGACAATGCCGAGTTCGCCGAGAACGGGCACGCATGCCCCTCATGCGACACGCTTGCGCGCCTCACATCCGACGAGCGCATCGAGCTCATCGTGGACGAGGGAACCTTCGAGGAGTGGGATGCCGATATCGAGGATGTCGACCCGCTCGAGTTTCCCGGTTATGCCGAGAAGATCGCATCGTATCGCGAAAGAACCGGCAAACACGAGGCCGTTCGTACCGGCAAGGGCATGCTCGGTGATTTGCCCGTGGCCTTCGGCTTCATGGAGTCCGAGTTTCTCATGGGCTCGATGGGTTCCGTCGTGGGCGAGAAGGTGAGTCGCCTGTTCGACCGTGCCACCGAGGAGGGCCTGCCGGTCATCATCTTCTGCGCGTCGGGTGGCGCCCGCATGCAGGAGGGCCTGGCCTCGCTCATGCAGATGGCCAAGACCGCATGCGCCGTGGAGCGTCATGATCGCGCAGGGCTCCTTTACATTTCCGTGCTCACCGATCCGACTACCGGTGGGGTTACGGCATCGTTTGCCATGCTTGGCGACATGATTCTCGCCGAACCCGGTGCGCTCATCGGCTTTGCCGGCCAGCGTGTCATACGCGATACCATCAAGCAGGACCTTCCCGAAGGCTTCCAGACGGCGGAGTTCGCCCTCGAGCACGGCCTCATCGATGCCATCGTGGAGAGGGAGGACCTGCGCGGTGTGCTAAAGGCCGGTGTCGCATTTCATCGTCCATGGCGCGGGAACGACCACAACGCGCTGTTCGGGGAGTTCAAGAGCGATTCGCTCGCGGATGACGACGCGGCAAAGACCAGTGGAGTTGCGCGCAAGTGGATAGGCGACCAGATTGACCGTCTCCCCTTCGTCGACAGCATCAAGAAGGGTGCCGAGGCGGGCATGGACAAGGTGAACCAGCGGTTCCGCGGCAAGCGCGATGATACCGAGGCCGGGCTTTCGGCAGATGCCGAGCCCGGTAGCGCGTGGGAGAGCGTCCAGATAGCTCGCAACGTGCATCGCCCCACGGCAAGCTCCTACATCAAGGTGCTTTCGCCATCGTTCCTCGAGCTGCATGGAGATCGCGAGTTTGCCGATGACAAGGCCATTGTCGCCGGTCTTGGTCGCATTAACGGGCGTCCCGTCACCATCATCGCGCAGGAGAAGGGCTCTACCCTCAACGAGCGCATCAAGCGCAACTTCGGTTGTCCTCAACCCGAAGGCTATCGCAAGACGGCGCGTCTCATGCGTCAGGCCGAGAAGTTCAACCGCCCCATCGTCTGCCTGGTCGACACGCAGGGAGCGTTTTGCGGCACGGAGGCCGAGGAGCGAGGCCAGGGCAACGCCATAGCCGAGAACCTCGAGCTCATGGCTGGCTTGCGCGTGCCGGTTGTGAGCGTGTTGCTCGGCGAGGGCGGCTCGGGCGGTGCGCTTGCGCTCGCTCTCGCAAACCGCGTGGCGATGCAGCAGCATGCCGTGTATTCGGTGCTATCACCCGAGGGCTTTGCCTCGATTCTGTGGAAGGACGGATCGCGTGCATCCGAAGCCGCCGAGATCATGGGCATGAGCGCCGGCGATGCGTTCGAGCTCGGTGTTGTCGATGCCGTGCTGCCCGAAGGCGAGGGGGCCGCGCACGAAAACCCCGAGCAGGCTGCCGACGTCGTCTTCGCCTACGTGAACGAGACTCTCGAGGAGCTGAGCACCCTCACTCCCGACGAGCTGCTCGCCCAGCGCCAATCCCGCTTCGCCCGCTTCTAGAGGAGACAGCCTGGTCTGACCTGGGACAAATGGACAGGTCATTTGTCCCACCATGGGTCGGCACCGGTAATTTATGACAAAGGCCCTGGCGTCTTAGCTAGCAGCTAATGAAATCAACAGCCTTTGTGGATAGACTCCCCAACGGTCACGCAATAATCGCGTATCGACATGTCAGCCGAGCGTGTCGAATTTACCGTATGAGGAGAAAGCCATGAATAGCGCTCAGACAAACACCAGCAAGCCAAGGTCCGGTCTTGCGATTGCTGCCCTCGTTTTGGGAATCGTTGCCGCGGCAACATCGTTCATGCCCATCATCAACAACATCTCGTTCTTCATCGCCCTGATCGGTCTTGTTCTCGCCATCGTGGCCATGGTCGGGATTCGCAAGGGCAAGAACAGCGGCAAGGGCATTGCCATCGCTGGCCTTGTTCTTTCCATCGTCGCGGGTGTCATGGTCTTGGGCACGCAGGCGTTTTATTCCGCAGTTCTTGACGAGGCTATGGATCAATCGACCCAGCAGCTCAACAAGATGACGGGCGATGCGACTGATGATATCTTGGGTGTTGACGTCGAAGTCACTATCGGCGACTACTCGATTAGCAAGGATCAGTATGGTTTCGTGAAGAGCGACCTTCCGATCACGGTGGCAAATCTGCTCAACGAGCCCGCTTCATATTGGATCAACGTCGAGGCTGTGGATGCAAGTGGCGCGCGCATTGACGATGATACCGTCATCGTCAATGATCTTGGGGCAGGACAGCGCACGAAGCTCAGCGCCTTCGCCTACGTAAGTTCAGACGATTATCAGGCCATGAAGAACGCGAAGTTCAACATCATCTCGATTTCGGAGATGTAGTAGATTCACTTTGGTGAAAATGCGCTTTGTGGAGGGTGGCATACGGAATATGCTGCCCTCGTTGCAAAATGAGATGGATGGAACCATGGACGAGAAAATTACGGAGGAGCTTCTCGCCGAGCTCCTCTCGGCCCCGAGCATAGAGGCTTTTCTCGATGAGAACGATGCAGACGAGGTTTCCCTGTCTGCTTATTTGCAGAAGCTTCTCGACGAAAAAGACCTGAAGCGTGCTGAGGTCATACGCATGGCAAATCTCAATGCGACGTTTGGCTATCAGATATTCACGGGCGCACGAGGAGCGGGGCGTGACACGATTCTGCAGCTAGCTTTCGCCATGCAACTCACACTACGTGAGACCAATCGACTGCTGCAGGCTGCCGGGGTAAATGGTCTTTACTGCAAGAGTCGCCGTGATGGCATCATCATTTTCTGCATCGAGCACTCCCATTCGCTGCAAAGGACGAATGAGGAACTGTATCGTTTCGGGGAGAGTACCATTTGCTGATATCATCACCTTTCGATGGATGATGATCTCACGACATACCTTGATACGATCGAGCGTGGCGAATGCTATCGCGTTGATGCCATGCTAAAAGAGAGCGCCCTGGAATCCACGGAGCGCGTCTACCTCATCGTTGCCGACGGCACGGAGCGCGGCCCCTTCATTCGCAAACGCATGAAAACCGAATCCGGATTGGGCGAGGCGTATGAGCGTCTCTGGCAGGCGCAAAAAGCGGGCAAGCGCTTCATGCACTTGCCGCGTATCATGGAATGCGGCGTAGACGGGGATGACCGTGTCGTGATCATGGAATACGTGGCCGGCAAGACCCTAGACGAACTTGTTGACGACCCGGGCTATACGGACGAAAGCGCGGCGGTTATCGCCGTCCTCCTTTGTGACGCGGTCATGGAACTGCACGAGTGCTTTGATCCGCCAATGATTCACCGCGACCTTAAACCGGCAAACGTCATCATCTCTTCGTCAAACCTTACGCTCATTGATCTCGGCATCGCCAGGACTTTTGACAAAGATGCGGCAAGGGATACGAGAAGTTTTGGCACCCGGGGTTATGCGCCTCCAGAGCAGTTTGGATACGGGCAGACCGACGAGCGCAGCGACATATACGCGTTGGGAATGCTGATTGCATATTGCTTTCTGCGCGAAGACCCCGAACGCCGCCTTGTCGAAAGCGAATTTGCAGATGAGCGTATTCCTGAGTCACTCAGGCCGACGCTAGCGCGCGCAACCGCCTTTGACCCGGGAAGACGGTACGGAAGTGTGCGTGCCATGAAGGATGATCAGGGGGTTTCGGCCATGCTCATGGAGGCGCATTTGGTCGATGGAAGTGATGGTGCAGAAGGCGAGGTGCACATAAAGAACGATGCGCCGGATGCCCCTACCACTCCTCCTGCGCCCAGGTCGGTGGGCGAAAGCAGCGCGAGAAGCAACGGCACCTTTCTCGGGAGAATCCCCCGATGGGTTGGCATATGCTGGAACGTCCTGGTGATTCTAACTTGGGCGGTGTTTGCGGCTGCTGCCGTCTCGGTCGCCTTCTTTCCCACCGAGGGGGATGCCTTTGCCTCGCCCGTAGCCAGGGCAATATCCTCCATAGGCATCTTTGCCGTCGGGACCGCCTTGGCAGCATTTGGCTTGCTCGACAAGCGCCGTCTAAAAAGGCGCCTATCCTTTCTGGGAAGATTTCCCTGGTGGCAGGTACTGCTGGTCTGCGTAGCCGCCAGTCTTGCAGTTGCGCTTGTCTCTGCGATCACCGGGGCTGTCATGAACGATGCGGCAGTGTTCAGCATGAGCACAGGCGCCATCGGACGATGAGACAGAATCACCCGGGTACCTTCGCTTCAATCCCGCCGCTCCGCTAGCAGCAAATCCACCATGCGCCCGTAGCTTTGCGTGCCATCGACCTGGTCGTTGGCCCTCAGATACGCATCGTTTGCCTGCTGCGCAAACGTGCGGAACGGCCCCTCGTATTCGGCCCAGAACTCCATGCTTTCCATGCGGTCGGCTCGCACCTCATCCGAGAGTTGCGCAGACACTGCACGCGCGGCGTCTTCGTCAGTCCGTGCCAACGCCGAAAGTGCATACGAGTACGCGAGCGAGTACCCGCTATAGCGGATGAGCGCATCTCCGCTCTGCTTGCACGCGAGGTAGGCAATGAAGTTCGCCTCGTCCTCGCGCATGTATCCGCACTGATGTGCGAGCTCATGACCCATGGTCGCGGGGATCGTGTAGAAGGGCGGCAGCGTGTTGATGTTGCTCTCCACCGTGAACGCGAAATACATGCCCGTTATATCCCCATAGGACATGAGTTGCGAGAACAGCGTGACCGGCTTGGGCTGCGAATAGACGGGGCGCTCGAGCGTGGGGTATTGCTCCGCAATCGTCTTCATCTCGTCGACGCTGCGCACGGCGTATCCCGCAAAGTCTCCTCGTTCGTCGATATGTGCCTGCATGTCATCGCCGATATCCGCCCTGGCGGCATTGAGTTCGGTCGCAAGATCGTTACATAGGTCGGTGAGCTCCTGCGTTGTGGATTCCCTGACCTCGAAGCCCTCGTTTTGCGCGAACGTGTGGCGATAGTAGTTGAGTCCGCACAACATGGCGTACAGGAAGAAGGCGATGGAGATGATGCCGAAAGCGCTCGTAATCAGGCGGTAGAGATAGCGCAAGCGCTCGCCGCGGCGCGTGATGATACGCATGATGTAATGCACGATCATGCATATGATAAGGATAACAGCTACAATGACGACCCATTGCGCCATCGAGAAGCCAACGAGCGATGGCAGGTATCCCCACACGCTCGAAATCCACGGATAGGCGCCGCGACTGAAGAGCTCCTCGCATGCGTCAGGATTTGCACGCGCGAGCATGGTGAGCACGATCGCGACAACGCCCGGCACGAGCAGCAACAGACGCCAGAGGTCCCGAAGCCATGCAGCCTTGGCTGCATCCTTTCGTGATGTCCTGTTGCTCGTCTGCTCCATGATTCCATCATAGCGAATTGGGGCGACTATAGTCCCATTACTCCGAGGCGTGCGTTTGCACGAAGTCCCATGTAAGAAAATTGCGATTATGTGAAACTAACTCCGCGGCGACGAATGAAATTTTCGATTTTGTGAGGCGCAAGACTTAGAAGTGTCGGTTTTTTGCGATTGTGTGAAGCCGGTATGCCCTTTTGCTTCACACAATCGCAAATTGTCTGCACAGGCCTTCGATGCACTACACACAATCGAAAAAAATATGCATGTTACCGTCTCTAAAGCGCCGCGATGATCGCGTCGACGCTGTCTTTGGCATCTCCTAGCAGCATGTCGGTGTTCTCGTTGTAGAACAGCGGGTTGTCCACGCCGGAGTATCCGGCCGAACCCATCTTGCGCTTGGAGACGATGACCTTGCCGGCCTCCCAGACATGCAGCACCGGCATGCCGGCGATGGGGCTACCCGGCTCAGTTGCGGCCGACGGGTTCACGGTGTCGTTCGCGCCGATGACGAGCACCACGTCCACGTCGCCAAAGTCGTCGTTGATTTCGTCCATCTCGTAGACCGCATCGTAGGGCACCTTGGCCTCGGCAAGCAGCACGTTCATGTGACCGGGCATGCGTCCGGCGACCGGGTGGATGCCGAACTTCACGTCCACGCCGCGCTCGATGAGCTTGCGGGTGAGGTCGGCGACAGGGAACTGCGCCTGGGCCACGGCCATGCCATAACCGGGCGTGACGACGACGCTCTTGGCGTTGCGCAGCAGCTCGGCGACTTCTTCGGGAGTCGTCTCGGTATGCTCGCCGCCCTGCGTGGCGCTGCTATCCGAAGATGCGGCGGGCGCGGAGCCAAAGCCGCCCAGAATGACCGACACGAACGAGCGGTTCATGCCCTGGCACATGATCCACGACAGATAGGCGCCCGACGATCCGACGAGCGCGCCGGTGATGATGAGCAGGTCGTTACCGAGCGTGAGGCCGACCATCGCGGCGGCCCAGCCTGAGTACGAGTTGAGCATCGAGATGACGACGGGCATGTCGCCACCGCCGATGGCCATGACCAGGTGCAATCCGAGCACGAGCGACACCGCGGTCAGGATGCCGAGCGGCAGCAAGCCCGCATCGACGCCTTCGGTATTGGCGAACCAGACGATGAGGGCAATCGAGGCAATGACCATGATGAGGTTGAGGATGTTGCGGCCGGGCAGCGTGAGGGGCTTGCCCGAGATGCGCGCGGCGAGCTTGAGGTAGGCGATGATCGACCCGGTGAAGGTGACCGCGCCGATGAAGACGGCAAGACCGGTTTCGGCCATATGGAAGGCGTTTTCCGCACCGCCCGCCAGGTTACCCGGCGTCGTGAAGAACGAGCCAAATGCCACGAGCACGGCTGCCGCACCCACGAACGAGTGCAACATCGCAACGAGCTGCGGCATTGCCGTCATCTGTACGGTTTTGGCGCGCCAAATGCCGATGATGGCGCCAATGATGATGGCGGCGGTCATGAAGCCAACGACGGGACCAAGGGGCTGCGTGGACGAGACGAGCGTCACGAGTATGACGGCAACGAGTGCGAGCACCATGCCCGCGATGCCGAAGAAGTTGCCGCGCTGAGCGGTCTTCTGTTTGGAAAGCCTCGCAAGTGCGAGGATGAAGAGGAGTGCCGCGACCAGGTACGCGAGGGACTCGAAATGCGCGAGAGCGTCGAGAATCGTGGAGTTCATCACTAATCAGAGCTCCTCTCGAACATCTTGAGCATTCGATGCGTCACCAGAAAGCCGCCGAAGATGTTGATGGAGGCCACCGCCATGGCAATGAATGCCAGTATGGTGACCACGAGGTTTGATGAGCTGATGAGCAGGATCGCGCCCACGATGATGATGCCCGAAATTGCGTTGGTCACCGACATGAGCGGGGTGTGCAGCGTGTGCGAAACGCCGCCGATCACGTAGAAGCCCACGACGATGGCGAGCTCGAGCACGACGAAGTGAGAGGTCATGGAAGGCGGCGCGAGCATGACGACAACCGCGCCAAGCAGCACCGCGGCAACTTTCCACCACCACTTGGCGAATGCCGATTTCTTCTTGGGCTCCTCGACCGGCATCGCCTCAGCCGGCGCCTCCTCCTTCTTGGGGGCGGCCGAAACGCTGACCGCGGGTGGCGGCCACATGCCCGTGCCGTCGAGTGTGACGGTGATGCCGCGAATGACCTCGTCATCTTCATCGAGGACAAGCACACCGTCCTTGTCCGGCGTTGCGAGCTTGAAGAAGTTCACGATATTCTGGCCATACAGCTGTGAAGCTTGCCCTGGCAGACGTCCCGGCAAGTCGGTGTAGCCGATGATGGTCACACCATTATCGGTGATGATGACCTCACCTGGTTTGGACAGCGCGCAGTTGCCGCCCAGAGGGCTTGCGCCCATGTCGACAACAACGCTACCGGGCTTCATGCCGGCGACGGTTTCCTCGGTGAGCAACAGCGGAGCAGGGCGTCCCGGCACCTGTGCGGTCGTGATGACGATGTCGTTCTTGCCCGCCTGTTCCTCGTAGACCTTGAGGACGCGCGCCTGCTCGTCCTCGTCGAGGGCCTTGGCGTAGCCGTCCGAGCTTTCCTGCTTGACGGGAATCTCGACGAAGGTCGCACCGAGCGACTCGACCTGGTCGGCCACTTCGGCGCGCACGTCAGTGGCCGATACTTCGGCGCCCATGGAGCTTGCAGTGCCGATGGCCGCAAGACCCGCGACACCAACGCCGATGACATAGACGCGGGCCGGGGGCATCTTGCCCGCGGCCGTCACCTGGCCGGTGAACAGGCGTCCGAAGACGTTGGCGGCCTCGATGACAGCGCGATAGCCGCCCACGTTGGCCATGGACGAGCGCACGTCGAGGGATTGAGAGCGCGATAGGCGTGGCACCATATCCATGGCGAGCGCCGTGATGCCCATCTCCTCGAACTTGGCGATGTCTTCCGGATGCGCTCCCGGGTTCATGCGCGCGATGAGCGTGGCCCCACGCTTGATGAGCGCGAGTTCGGGATCTGGCGGTGTGTCCAGGCACACGACGATGTCGGCACCCCACGCCTCCTCGCGATTCGCGATCCTCGCGCCGGCTTGCTCGTACGCATCGTCGAAGTAGCTGGCCTTTTCGCCCGCGCCGGACTCGACGACGACCTCATAGCCGAGCTTGATGAGCTTCTTGACGCTATCGGGTGTACTGGCCACGAGCGTCTGTTCGGGATTTGGCTCCCGGGGTATGCCTATGAGCATTTTTCCTCCCCATTGTGAAAAAGCCCGTTATATATACAAATGCGTATGGTAATGCATGCGTGCGCACATATATATACCGAATGTGGGTGATGGGAAAATTCGGTCACGGGGTATGACCTCGTTCCCGGAGTACGATTCGCATCTCTCTTGCGTTTGCGTCCAGCTCGGGTAGTATTCGCTTTCAAGGCAAGTATCGAGTGAGACAGATGTACCTGTCCAATCTGTCTCACTTGGCGGGAGGACGTCATGAGCAGGAAGATCGCCATATTCGATACCACACTGCGCGACGGCGAGCAGTCTCCGGGCGCGAGCATGAACGCCCAGGAGAAGCTCGTCATCACGCGTCAGCTCCTGCGCCTCAACGTTGATGTCATCGAGGCGGGCTTTCCCGTGTCGAGCCCTGGTGACTTCAAGTCCGTGCAGGATATCGCCATCCTTGCCGGGGACCAGTGCATCGTCGCCGGACTCACGCGCGCCATCGAGCGTGATATCGACGTGTGCGCCGAGGCGCTCGAGGTCGCAGCGCGCCCGCGCATCCACACGGGTATCGGCGTGTCACCCGAGCACCTCAAGTACAAGTTCAAGGGGATGACCCTCGACGAGGCCATCGACCAGGGCGTTGCGGCAGTGCGCCATGCGCGCAAGTACGTTGACGACGTCGAGTTCTACGCCGAGGATGCCGGTCGCGCCCCTTACGAGGATCTCGCCCGGATGCTCGAAGCGGTCATCAGGGCCGGCGCGACGGTCGTGAACATCCCCGATACCACGGGCTTCAGCGTGCCGTGGGAGTTCGGTCAGCGCATCCGCTATCTCATGGAGCACGTTGCGGGCATCGAAGACGTCTGCGTCTCGGTGCATTGCCACAACGACCTGGGCATGGCGACGGCGCTTTCGCTCGCGGGCGTGATAAACGGCGCCACGCAGGTCGAGTGCACCATCAACGGCCTGGGCGAGCGAGCGGGCAATACCGCCATGGAGGAAGTCGTCATGGCGATCAAGATGCATGAGGACGAGCTCGATGCGCATACCGATATCAACACGGTCGAATTTGCGCATGCAAGTCGTCTCGTCTCGTCCATCACCGGTATCAACGTGCAGCCCAACAAGGCAGTGGTCGGCGCGAACGCCTTCGCGCACAGTTCGGGCATACACCAGGATGGCGTCATCAAGAATCGCACCACCTACGAGATCATCGCGCCCGAGGACGTGGGCGTTTCGGGAAGTCAGATAGTGCTCACCGCACGTAGCGGGCATGCCGCATTGCGCAAGCGTCTCGAGGACCTGGGCTACGCCGGCATTCCCGATGACAAGTTCGAGCAGGTTCATGCCGCCTTCCTCGAGCTGGCAGACAGCAAAAAGGAGATATATGACGATGACCTGCACTCGCTCATGGGCGAGCAGGACCGCAACGAAAACGCCATCTACCGTCTCGATGCCGTCCAGATTTCCTGTGGCCAGCCGCTTGTGTCGACGGCTACGGTGACCATCACCGATGAGAACGGCGAAGTGCACACCGCGTGCGAGATCGGATCGGGTCCCATCGATGCGATGTATTCGGCGATCAATAAAGTCGTGCAGGCCGAAAACGACCTCATGGAATACTCGGTCAACGCCGTGACACGTGGCATTGACGCTCTTGGTGAGGTGACCGTGCGCATCATGGATCGCGATGGCGCGATCTTCATCGGTCGTGGTAGCGATCGAGACATTACCGTGAGCTCGGGCAAGGCCTACGTCAACGCCCTCAACCGCATGATTGACCAGCATCGTCGCAACATGCAGCGTACCGAAAGCGGTTCCGACGCCCCCGCCCACATCTAGAGATTGGGACAGTTTGGTCTGACCGATCTGTCCCATTTTGCCGCTCAAGAAAGTTCGCAAATCCGTTTATAAGTGGAAAACCCGGCGTTTCCCCCTTGCAGGGGCACCTGCGTCTCCACATGCCCTGTTAACGCGTCCAAATGAGAAAAACCATGTCTCACCAAACGGGTATGGTGTGACCCCCGAGAGGACCACGAGACAGAAAGACGCGTGCGCACCCATGCCAGAGCTTGCCTACACATCGAATGCCAGCAGCCCCGTCGAGCGCATCATGCCGCAAGACATCGATGCGGAGAAGGCGGTGCTCGCCGCCATGCTTCTTGGCCAGGATACCGAGGTCGTCGAGGAAGCGCTCATGAAGCTCTCGGCCAAGGAGTTCTACCGCCCCGCGCATCGCAAGATCTTCGAGGCAATGGAGGAGCTCTACAACAAGAACGCCCCCATCGACCAGCTTTCCCTGGCAGACCGCCTCAAAACACGTGGTGACCTCGATGCCGTGGGCGGCAAGCCCTATATCGTCGAGCTCGGCAACAACACCTACGCACTCGCCAACTGGGCCCACCATGCTGACATCGTCAAGCGCGCGGCAATGTTGCGTGACCTCATCGGCGCGTCCGTTCGCATCACCGCATTGGGTTACGACGCCCCCGATGATCTCGATGAAGTCGTCGAAACCTCCGAGAAGCTCCTCTTCGACGTCACCAACAAGCGCGTCGCCACCAACTTCAAGTCGATGGAGTCGCTCGTCGTCGAGACCTTCAACGAGCTCCAGGAACTCGCCAACACCAAGAGCCGCTACAACGGCGTGCGCACCGGCTTCAAGGATCTCGATGACCTCTTCGGTGGCTTGCGCGGTGGCGACCTGGTCATCCTCGCCGCACGTCCGTCCGTCGGCAAGACCGCGCTCGCGCTCAACATCGCGAGCCGCGCCGCCCAGCTCGGCAGCTCGGTCGCGTTCTTCTCGCTCGAGATGTCGGCCACCCAACTCGTCCAGCGCGTGCTCTCGACCGAGACGCGCATCAACTCCAAGAAGATGCAGACCGGTCAGATGAGCGCCCAGGACTGGGTCACGCTCGTTAACGCGTCCGACACGCTGTCCAAGCTCCAATTGTGGGTGGATGACACCCCCAGTGCCTCGATTCTCGAAGTACGCGCCAAGGCACGCCGCCAACTGCGCGGGGTCGAGCCGCAAAAGGGTCTCATCATCGTCGACTATCTGCAGCTCATGCAGCCGCAAAACACGCGCACCGAGTCGCGCCAGGTCGAAATCGCCGAGATTTCCCGTGGCCTCAAGATTCTCGCAAAGGAAATGGACATGCCCATCATCGCGCTCTCGCAGCTCTCCCGTGCGGTCGAGTCACGTCAGGGCAAGCGCCCCATTCTCTCCGACTTGCGCGAATCCGGTGCCATCGAGCAAGACGCCGATATCGTCATGTTCCTCGATCGCTCGCTATCAGAGAAAGAGGCCGAACAGGAGGATCGTCCGGCGCTCAACACGGCAGACGTCATCGTCGCCAAGCATCGCAACGGCCCCACCGGCGTCGTGAGCCTGGCGTTCCAAAGCGAGTTCACGCGCTTCGACAATCTCGCCCGTCACGAGGACAACAGATACTAGAGCGACTTCGCATTCCCATTCGTGCCCGTATGGCCCCTCATATTCGATACAATGATGTTTCGCGCGCGAACGCGCTGAGCCTCTCATAAAGGAGAACCACATGTCGGGCACCATATTAGTAGGCACTCAATGGGGCGACGAGGGAAAGGGCAAGGTCACGGACCTGCTCGCTTCCGGTTACGATTACGTCGTTCGCTTCCAGGGCGGCAATAACGCTGGCCACACCGTCATCTACGGGGATACCAAGCTCGCCTTGCACCTCATTCCGTCGGGCATCATGTACGAGAGCGTGACGCCTCTCATCGGCAACGGATGCGTCATCGACCCCGAGGTGCTTTGCGGCGAGATGAAGGGCCTCGAGGAAAAGGGCATTTCCACGGAGCGGCTTCTCATCAGCAGCAACGCCCATGTCATCATGCCCTATCATCGCGTCCTCGACGGGGCCACCGAAGCGCGCCTGGGTGCGAACAAGATCGGCACGACCAAGCGCGGCATCGGCCCGTGTTACCAGGATAAGTACGCGCGTATCGGCATTCGCATCCAGGACCTGCTCGACAAGAAGATCTTGCACGAGAAGCTCGAGACGGCACTCGCCATCAAGAACGACATACTCCAAAACGTCTACGATATGCCCACTTTCACGGTCGATGGCATCATGGACGAGTATCTGGGCTATGCAGACATGATCCGCGAGCATGTCGTCGATGCAAGCCAGCTGCTCAACGCCGAGCTTCGCGCAGGCAAGTCCGTGCTCTTCGAGGGCGCCCAGGCGACCCAGCTCGACATCGACCACGGCACCTATCCCTTCGTCACCTCGAGCAACTGCACCGCTGGTGGTGCCATGACGGGCACCGGCGTGGGCCCCACGCGTATCGACCGGGTGCTCGGCATCGCCAAGGCGTACATGACCCGTGTCGGCAGCGGTCCGTTTCCCACCGAGCTCTTCGACGAGTACGGCAAGACCCTGGGCGAAGCCGGCCATGAGGTGGGCGTCACCACCGGGCGCAAGCGCCGCTGCGGCTGGTACGATGCCGTCATCATCCGCTACGCGGCCGACGTCAACGGCCTCACCGACATCGCGCTCACCAAGCTCGACGTGCTTGGCGCCGTCGACAAGATCCAGATCTGCACGGCCTACGAGGCGGACGGCGTCATCTACGATAACGTGCCCACAAACCAGACGGCATTCCATCATGCCAAGCCCATCTACGAGGAGATGCCCAGTTGGCAATGTGACATTTCCGGCTGCCGCACCTACGAGGAGCTTCCCCAGGAGGCCCGCGATTACGTCGAGCGCCTTGAGGAGCTCGCAGGCGTCCCCATCAGCATCGTCACGGTCGGCCCCGACCGCGACCAGACCATCATGAGAGGATGGAACTAGCATGAATATCCTGCTTCTGGGCAGCGGTGGCCGCGAGTGCGCCATCGCCACGGCGCTCGTCGAGTCACCCAAGTGCGACCGGCTTTTCATCGCTCCCGGCAACGGAGGCACGGCCGAACTCGGCACCAACGTCGCGCTCGACATCGAGGATGGTCGGGCCGTCGTCGACTTCGCCCGCGAGAATGACTGCGAACTCGTGGTTATCGGCCCGGAGGCCCCGCTCGTCGCCGGCGTCGCCGACGTCGTGCGCGATGCCGGCATCGACTGCTTTGGTCCCGGTGCAGCCGGCGCCCGCGTCGAGGGGTCCAAGGACTTCTCCAAGCGTCTCATGATGAAGTACGATTTGCCCACGGCGGCATACGGCACCTTCACGGACTGCGACTCGGCGCTTGCCTACCTTAACGAGCAAGGTGCGCCCATCGTCGTCAAGGCCGACGGTCTGGCGGCTGGCAAGGGCGTAACGGTTGCGCTCACCAAGGAGGAAGCTGACGAGGCCATTTGCGAGTGCTTTGACGGACGCTTTGGCGAGGCGGGCTCCACGGTCGTCCTCGAGGAGATGATGACCGGCCCCGAATGCTCGATGCTCGCGTTCACCGATGGCGTCACAATGATTCCCATGGCGCCCTCCCAGGATCACAAGCGCGCCTACGAAAACGACGAAGGCCCCAACACGGGCGGCATGGGCGTGTACTCGCCGGTTCCCATCGTCACCGACGAGGAGCATGCGACCATGGTCGACATCATGGAGCGCGCCGTCGCCGGTTTGCGCGAAGAGGGCATCGATTATCGTGGTGTTTTGTACGGTGGCTTCATGCTCACGCCGCAGGGCCCCAAGTTGCTCGAGTTCAACGCGCGTTTCGGCGACCCCGAAACGCAGGTCGTCCTGCCGCGTCTCGAGACCGACCTGGTCGATGTCATGGTCGCGACGGCCCAGAGGCGTCTGAGCGAAATCGAGCTCTCCTGGCGTCCCGAGTGGGCCGTGAGCGTCGTGCTCGCAAGCGAGGGCTATCCTGGCGATTACGCAAAGGGCTTCGAGATTACCGGCATCGACGAGGCCAACGCGCTGCCGGGCGTTCACGTTTACCATGCCGGCACCAAAGTCGAGGACGGTAAGGTCTACACCAACGGCGGTCGTGTCCTCAACGTCACCGCGCTCGGGGGCACCTTCGAGGAAGCCCGTGATCGCGCTTACGAGGCATGCGACCTCATCGATTGGGATGGCAAGTTCATGCGTCGCGACATCGGCGCCCGTGCCATGAGGGGCCGCAGCGCATGGGAGAGCTGATAGAGCACTTCGAGGATCCCTCGATCAGCGAGAGAATTCTCAGCTCGACGCGCAGTTTCGAAGGTCGTCTGCTCAAAGTTGACTCCGTCGACATCGAACTGCCCAACGGGCACAGGACCACCCACGAGGTGGTCAGGCATCCGGGTGCCGTGTGCGTCGTGGCTCTCGATGACCAGGGTCGTGTGCTTGTCGTGCGCCAGTATCGTACGGCGCTCGAACGAGTGACCGTCGAGGTTCCGGCGGGCAAGCTCGATCCGGGAGAGGATCCCGAGGACGCCGTGCGCCGCGAGCTCGCGGAGGAGACCGGTTACGTTGCCGGAGAGATTCGCCGCCTTGCGTCCATTGCCGTCGCAGTTGGCTATAGCGATGAGATCATCCACCTCTATCTGGCAACCGATTTAGAGCCCGGCTCGGCTCACCCAGACGAAGACGAGTTCATCGCAGCCGAATGGGTTGGCGTCGAATCGCTCATCGATTCCGTCCTCGATGGCCGCATCGAGGATTCCAAAACCGTTATCGCGGCGCTCATCTGCGATGCGCTGCGCCGCAGAGTGTGAGGGAGAAACATCATGTCCAACGATAAGCCGCTGGTGGGAATCATTCTCGGGTCCAAGTCGGATGCCCCTGACTTCGAAGGCTGCAAGGAGATGCTCGAGAAGTTCGGTGTGCCCTACGAGTTTGTCATTCACTCAGCCCATCGAAATCCCGATGACGTGCGTGAATGGGCCGTTAGCGCCGAGTCTCGTGGTCTCAGGGTCATCATCGCCGGCGCCGGCAAGGCGGCCGCACTCGGTGGTGTGGTTGCGTCGCATACACCGCTGCCCGTCATTGCCGTTCCCATGAAGACGAGCGACCTGGGCGGCATGGACTCTCTGCTCTCGACGGTGCAAATGCCCACGGGTGTGCCCTTGGCCTGCGTTGCCATCAATGGCACCAAGAACGCGGCGATTCTGGCAACCCAGATCCTGGGCACCGCGATACCCGAGTACCGCGACGCCATCGTCGCGTACAAGCGGGAGCTTGCCGGAGCGTAAAGGTCGGTAACGTCTTCACATCCCCTTCACAAATCGTTCGCCTCCTGGCGCTCACTCCATAGAAAAACACTGCCAACCCCGTTGACATTCACAGCCCCTACACATTTCCTTGCGCTTTTGGCGAAGGTTCGGCTAGGGTCTTGGACCGTTGCAACGCAAAACGAAGCACGATGAAACGACGAACGTGGAAAGAATCATGAAACAAAACGTAGCAAGAACGCTGGCTGCATTCGGGATGACGGGTGCGCTTGTACTCGGCTTTGGCGCACCCGCCCTTGCGGCCGATTCCGGCATGACGCTGAACGACTACGTGGTCAGTGCCGTGTCCCGTACGCTCGATGACGTCACCCTCGCGGCGGGAGGGGCCCTCGACGCCGAGAGCTATCTCGTCAAGCTCGACGAGTCCGTCGAGTGGACGACCTGCGGTGTCAGCACCTACGGCATCGGCGATGGCCTCATGGGGTCGGGATGCTCGGACGGTACCATCGTGACCGAGGAGTCCATGGGCGTGGCGCACAAGACGCTGCCCTTGGGCACCCAGATCCAGATCGTCTACGACGGTACGGTCGTGAACGCGACCGTACACGATCGCGGCCCCTTCGTTGCGGGTCGTGACCTCGACTTGCAGCCCGCCGTCGCCCGGGCGCTCGGCTTCGACGGCGTGGGCATGGTCCAATATCGCGTCGTGGGCTAGCCCGATCATGGAACCGATCGAAATCCGACGCATGCGCGTGCGCAGCGGCGCACTCGACCTCGAGGTCGGTTTGGCGCTCGACACGCTGCATGTGGATGCTGGCCAGGCCGAGCGCATTCTCGGCCTGCTGCCCAATCTCGTGCGCCATGTCTGCGTAAACGGGAGGAGCGGTGGCTGCTTTGGTGACGAGATCGTGGGCACCGAGCTTGCGCATCTGCTCGAGCACGTCATCATCGAGCTGCAAGGTAAGGCATCACCGCAGGCGCGCGAGCTCGCCGGGCACACGTCGTGGCTCGAGGAACTCAGCGTCACCGCTCCGCGCGGCTATGCGCTCATGCGCACGACTGTATCCTTCATCAATGACTTCGTTGCGCTCGGGGCGATGAACTGCGCGCTCGAGATTATCGACTGGTCGATCGACCCGGACTCGCGCGAGGCTCCCGACGTCGATGGGATGATTGCCCTCCTTGCCGCGATGTAGGTGCAACTCTATACTTTTCCCAGAAGCGTTATCTGCGTTCTGAGGAGGTCACCATGCACTGCGAACAGAAGCTCGCCGACGGCCTGTTTTGGATTGGCGGAGACGACAAGCGCCTCGGGCTCTTCGAAGGCTGCCATCCCGTGCCGCACGGCATGTCCTATAACAACTATCTGTTGCTCGACGAGAAGGTCGTGCTCTTCGACACCATCGACCGTGCGGTCGAGGAGCGCTTCTTCGAGACGCTCGAATACCTGCTCGATGGCCGCGAGATTGACTACATCATCGTCGATCACGTCGAGCCCGACCACAGCGCGACCCTTTCCGCGGTGGCGGATGCGCATCCACGGGCAAAGCTCGTATGCACCAAGATCTGCAAGACGCTCATCGAGCAGTTCTTTGGGCCGGAACTCGAGGCCCGTTGCATGGTCGTGGGCGATGGGGACTCGCTTTCGACCGGTGCGCATACGCTTGCGTTCGCGACGGCGACCATGGTCCATTGGCCCGAGGTCATGGTCACCTACGACGTGGAGGACAAGATCCTGTTCTCGGCCGACGCGTTTGGCGCCTTTGGTGGGCTGGACGGCAAACTTTTCGACGACATGTACGATTTCGAGGAGGAACTGCTCGACGAGACGCGTCGCTACTATGCCAACATCGTGGGCAAGTACGGCACGCAGGTCAACGAACTGCTCGACAAGGCTGATACCCTCGACATCAAGATGATCTGCCCGCTGCATGGCGTCATCATCCGCGACAACATCGATCTGATCAAGGAGAAGTACCGTACTTGGGCAAGCTACGAGTCCGAGGACGAAGCCGTCGTCATCGCCTACGCCTCGGTATACGGTGGTACGCGTGACGTTGCCGAGAAGCTTGCGTTCAAGTTGAGCGATGCGGGCATTCACGATCTCGCGCTGTTTGACCTTTCCGTGACCGACCCGAGCTACGTCCTGGCCGATGCCTTTCGCGCGAGCAACATCGTGCTGGCATCCGTCACCTTCAATGCGGACGTCTTTCCCAAGATGAAGGAACTTGTCGATTGCCTTGTCGACCACAACCTGCGCCGCCGGCGTTTCTCGTTCATCCAGAACGGGAGCTGGGGTCCCATCGCCGGCAAGAAGATGATGCAGGCGGTCGAGGGCATTCCCGAGCATGAGGTCATCGGCGAGCTGTTCACCATCAAGTCACGCATGACCGACGAGCAAGATGCCGAACTCGACAAGCTCGCACAGGCCATCGTCGACTCGATTCGCAATCCGGAAAAGCCCGTCATGGCTGACGTGCAACATGTCGCGCCTGAACCCACGCCCATCGTCGGCGCCGTCAAGCCGCGGGCGACTCCGCCGAGCAAGGAACCCGTGAGAACGACGGGCGGCATGCCCATCGCCCCGGGGATGGAGGGCAAGGTGCGGCCGCTCGACACGCCTGCGGGACCTGCCGAGGATGACGAGCCCGAGACAAAGGTCATCCAGATCTGGCGCTGCACCTTCTGCGGTTATCAGGCCGAGGTTCCCAAGGGCACCGATATGGACACGTTCGTGTGCCCCGTATGCCTCAAGGTCGGTCCTGGCCAGTTCATCCTCGTGCGCGAGAAGATCGTTCCCGTCAGATGAGACAGTGTCTCTGAGCAACTGTCTCATTACTGGCTGGCTCTTGCAGATAATGCGACAAAAGAGCTCTGACGATGCCTGCCTCATTATTTGGACGTTCGATAAAATGCGGGTTTCTCCTCCCCATATGCATACGGGGGTGGTACTCTAACCATATTGTGTTTCCGCTTGAATACATTGATTGTCACCAGCAAACCCAGGAAGGGCGTGGTTATCATGAACAAGCCTCTCGTCTTCACTTTCGGAGCAGCCGTAGGCGCTGTTGCTGCCCTGCTTCTCTCGCCTAACTCCGGCGAGCGCAACCGCGAGATCGTCGCGGACAAGGTCGATTACTACACCTCTCATGGCGAGCAGGTCCTTCAGCAGACGGCAGACACCGTGCGCAGCAAAGTCCGCGGCGTGGCCGACACCGCCGGCAATGCCGATGCCGATGACATCCGCGAGAAGATCAACGAGGCGCGCGATCGCATCGCCGAGCAGATCACCCGCAACAGCACGGTTCCGAAGGATGTCGCCTCCGACGTTTCGGACGTCGCTCTCGACGCAGCCGCCGGCGTTTCCGAGGCTGCGGATACCGCGGCGGATGCCGCCGAAGCTACGGCCAAGGCCGCAGCTGATGCCATCAAGTCGAAGTAACGCGCGTTTAGCTGCAGCGCAAATCGCATATGCCGTCTACTGACGATGCACATAAGCTGCACGTCTACGTGCGCAATTCCAAAGGCGATCCAAAGCGCTTCGGGCGCGTTCGCGCGATCGTCTTTCATCCAACCGAGCTACGTGCCATCGGGTTCGTGATCAAACGCCCCGATGCGCTGCTCATGGTCAAGCGCAAGGAGCGCTTTGCGGCAATCGACCGCATCGAGTCTGTCGAGGGCGGCGTTTGCGTCGTCGATGCGGCGGATTCCTGGGATGCCGAGGCATGCAAGCGCCTTGGCGTCGACTACGACAGCTGCGTTATCTGGGAGTACATGCCCGTACGCACCGAATCCGGGCAGGAAATCGGGCTCGTCGGCAATGTCGTCTATGACGAGCACGATTATGTCGTCGAGCACATCGACATAGCATCCGGCTCCGCAAATCGCCTGCTGCTCGGCAGCTCGCTCATCCCACGCGCGAAGATCATCGGCTACCGCGATGGCGCCATTGTCGTCAAAGATGAGGAAGCCGACCTCGAAGAGACGGGTGGTGCCGCCGCCAAGGCCGGTGTTGCGTGGGCAAAGACCAAGCATGCCGCCGCGCAGGGGACGAAGAAGGCGGGCGACGCAATCAACGACGGCGCCTACAAAGCCGGCGAGGCAATCGGCATCGTGCGTGACAAGGCGAGCAGGGCAGCCGAGGAGCACGAGGCCAGGAAACGCGAGGCCGAGGCAAACGGCGAATACACGGGTGTCGACAAGGCTGCAAACCTCTTGGGCAAGCAGCTGGGGCGCGCGTCGGGAATGTTCAAGGGTTTCAAGGACGAATTCGACAAGGCCTCTCGCGGCGATTAGGGGAAGGCACATGGCACGACGCAGGTCCCATAGAGGCTACGGCGCATCTCGCAGGTCGAGCGTCGGGCCCATTGGAACGATCGATATCCATGCACGTGGCTACGCCTTCTGCGATACCGACGAGGGGAGCTTCTTCGTCCCCCGCTCGGCGCTTGGCGGCGCCATGCCCGGCGACAAGGTGGAGCTTCGGGTGAGCTCGCGTGACGTGCCCGATGGAGGCAAGCGATCCGCCAAGGTCACACGCGTGGTGAGTCGCGCGACCGAATACCTCATCGGTACGCTCGAGATCAACGACCCTTTGGCCGTGGTCGTCGCACAGGATCCGCGCGTGCGGCACGACCTCTTCATTACCGATGGGCATACGGGCGGGGCCCATGACGGCGACGTCGTCTTGGCGCGCATCACGAGCTATCCCGATCGTCGGCAGCCGATGCAGGGATATGTGGTCGAGGTGCTCGGTGCGGCGGATGCCCCGGGCATGGATGTCGACATCATCATCCACAACCTCGACCTTCCCACGAAGTTCAGTCCCCAGGCGCTCGAGCAGGCCGAAGGCATCGAGGTCGACGTGGAGGCGGCCCTTGCCGAGCCCGGTCGGCATGATCTGCGCATGCGCGACATCTTCACCATCGATCCAACCGATGCCAAGGATTTCGACGATGCCATCTCGCTTGACGAGGTTGATGGCATGTTGCGTCTGGGCGTCCATATCGCCGACGTCTCGAGCTATGTCGCCTGGGATAGTCATATCGACATATGCGCACGCGATCGTGCGACAAGCGTCTACCTCGTTGACCGGGTGTTGCCAATGCTGCCCGAGAAGCTCAGCAATGACGTCTGCTCGCTTAGACCGGGCGAAGATCGCCTGACCATGACCTGTGACATGTATCTCGATGCATCGGCGAATGTCAGACGCTACGAGATATACCCGAGCGTCATCTGCAGCAAGCGACGTTTCGACTACGATGAGGTGCAGGATATCCTCGACGGGAAACGTGATGACCCGTATGCCGCCAAGCTCGCGCGCTTCGATGCGCTTGCCAAGCGACTGCTCTCGCTGCGACTGGCCCGTGGCGCGATTGACTTCGAGACGGTTGAGGCCAAGCCCGTCCTTGACGAGCGTGGCATGGTCATGCGCGTCGACTTGCGCCACAAGACCGATGCCACCTCGATGATCGAGGAGGCGATGATTCTCGCCAACGAGACGGTCGCCCGTCACGCGCATGCCAATGACGTTCCCTTCGTGTATCGCGTGCACGAGCCACCGAGCGCGGCAGCGCTCGAAGCGCTCCTGCCGCCGTTGCGCGAGCTCGGCTATAACGTGGCGGAGCTTACCACGGGCAACCCCGCGGCCTTCCAGGATGTGTTGGACGAGGCGCACGGGACGAGGGAGGAGCCGCTCGTGAACTATCTCGTACTGCGCTCCATGGAGCGTGCTGCCTACAACACCGAGCCTATCGGCCATTTTGGCCTCGCATCCACCTTCTACTGCCATTTCACGAGCCCCATCAGGCGCTATCCGGATCTCATGGTTCATCGTCTGCTCAAGGATTCCCATGCGATGGAGACGCACCTGCAATGGCTCGCGAAGCATTCTTCCAAGATGGAGCGACTTGCCGAGCGGGCAGAGCGCGACAGCGTCGAACTCAAGCTCTGCGAGTATTTGGCCGAACGCATAGGCGAAGTCTTCACGGGAACCATATCGACCGTCGTGGCGCGTGGGCTATACGTGCGCCTCGAGAACACGCTCGAGGGATTCGTGCGCTTCGATTACCTGCATGGCGAGTATCACGAGTTCGATCCGCTTGCCCAGACGCTGGTGGGCGAGGAGACGGGTCGCACCTACCGCATCGGCCAACAGCTGCGCGTGCGCGTCGAAGAGGTCGATCCACGCGAGCGCAGCGTGTCGTTCTCGCTCGCGTAAGCGCGAATGCGATGATGTGGTACGCGGCGATGAGACAGTTGCTCGGGGACGCTGTCTCATTTGTGAA
>ERZ837910.2336-NODE-2336-length-23500-cov-30.935594_pt1 | contig 23500 bp, 17 predicted proteins | sample MGYA00519940_ERZ837910 | MGnify/ENA primary metagenome ERZ837910 (study PRJEB31850, sample SAMEA3708825) | human gut metagenome | biome: human gut; feature: human-associated habitat; material: faeces | place: China | collected 2014 ... | reverse complement strand
AACTTTTCTGCGGCTGTGGGGTTTGAGATACTGGAGAACAGCTTTGCGGAGGCGGAGCAGTTGGTGAAGGATTTTGTGGAGTGTGAGGGGAAGGAGTATCAAAAGAGAGCTGACTCGGTAGGATAAGACTGCTTGATAGATGACACAAAATTGGCATTTTAATTGTCATCTATTTCATAGTCACAACACAAACCATAATCCCGAAAATGACGTATCTACGTTGTTTTCGGGATTCTTTGTTGTGTCGAAAACAGGCTTTGTCCGCTGCTTGTCCGCTATTGCGAATTTGTAGCGGACATTCTTGTTTTAAGTTGTTGTATCCTGCGGAAGAAAGCTAAACGCACCGTCCATTGCCTCTGCCACTCTTGCCTGTGCATTCTGGAACATATGAGAATATACGTTCAAAGTCGTTCCTGAATTGCAATGTCCTAATGCCCCTGAAACGGTTGTCACATCAAGCCCTGCGGAAATAAGTGCCGAAGCTGCAAAGTGACGAAAGCTATGTATGCCGTAGAAAGGCAGCTCGTTCTTTTCGCAGAACTCTTTCAGCCAGCCGTAGGGTGTCTGATTGTTCATCGGCTCACCGTTCCATTTCACAAAAAGCCTGTCACTATCCACCCACTTGTCGCCAAGGCGAAGAGCTTCCTCGTCCTGTTCGTCTTTCAACTCTTTGAGAATGCCCATGATGTAAGGTGAGATCTTCAGCACACGCTGAGAGCGTTTTGTCTTTGTGGTGTCGGTATAGATGCCACGCTCTGCGGTGTAGTTTGATGTACGCTTAACTGTAATGATATTGTTCTCAAAATCAATATCTTTCCATTCCAGACCGAGCATCTCGCTCCTGCGAAAACCGCTGTATGCGATCAGAAAGAAAAAAGCTCTGTATTTGGTCGGTTCACCACTTATCCTTGTAAGGAGCAGTGCCATTTCCTCCTGAGAGTATATCTGTTTTTCCTTGACCTCACCTTTCGGGATAGTCACTTTTCTGCATGGATTATCTGACAGCAAGTCCATTTTCACCGCATAGCTGAACACATCACTGATGAAACTGAGATTGTGACGAATGGTCTTAGGTGCAAGCGGCTTCCCTGTCTTTTCATTTGCACCCTCTTTGGCGAGAGAATTCACAAAGCCCTGCAGCTGTCTTGCGGTGATCTTATCCATACGCAGATGACCGATAGCCGGATAAACTCTGTGTGTCAGTTGTCTCATTCGCTCATAGGTGGTACTGCGAAGATTGAGCTTTGCGTATTCCTCAAACCATTCCTCTGCAAACTCCTGAAACTTGACAGCCGTTGTCTTGTAGCCATGTGCAACTGCTTCTTCAAAAAGCACAGCCTGTCTTTGGAGTTCCTTTTCGATCTGTCGCTTTGTCATACCCGGTTCAGGCTTCCATGTCATTGCCTGTTCCTTATGTTTTCCGTTTGTATCGTAGCCACAGCTTACCCGGATAGAATAACTGTCACCACGTTTTCTGATAGTAGCCATAAATTACCTCCTAAAATTTATGACATACCCTTGTATCGTTATTATGTTAGCGCAATATTCCGAGCTTGTCAAGAGATTTACCGTACTTTTTTGTGGTATGTCATAAACTTTCTTCTTTTATTCTAATGTATTCTTTCTTGAAGTGCTGTTGTATCTGAACTGCTGATAGTCGGAATTCAATCCGCAGGCAGAGATAAAAGCCTCAGCCTTTTTTAGTTTGCGTGAAAGCTCGTCCTCACGGCTGATACGCTTTGCTTCCTTGTTTAGTTTCTCACGAGTGAAAAGAGCCTTTTCCTTTTCAGCTTTCTTGTAAGTATCAAGCTCCGAGGAAACAGCCGACAACTGCTTTTTCAGCTTGTCACGCTCCTGCACTGCCGTGTCATGCTCGGATCTGAGCTTCTTGCTAGTCTTGACCATTGCCACATACTTCTTTGCCGTGTCGCTGAGCTTGTCATAGTCCTCTTTTGTGAGAGTAACTTTCTTTCCAAACATCGACTCCTTGGCTTCAATGCTCTCGATCTCATCGAGCTTGACTTTCTTCTTTGCTGCCTTGTCAAGCTCCACACGGGCTTCGTCACGCTCAGAAAGAGCCTGCTCCTTTTCTTCATTCAGCCGCCTAATTTCGTCTTGATGCTTGCCGTACTCCTCAACCGTATAGCTGTACCCTCTGGACTTCTTCGGCTCAGAGATCTCAATACCATGAGAAGTACATATCTGGTGCAGGACTTCCCATTCCGCTAACCGCCAGCGGTTGATCGCATTTGCACCTTTGCCGTGTCCCATTTCTTCGAGAGCTTTCGCCATAGCATTTCGAGTATCAAGCCCCCTGTCGAAATGTCCGACGGGGATATAGTCGATGTGTAAATGCGGCGTAGCTTCATCTAGGTGCATCACAGCATTGAACACATAGAAATTTGGATTTCTTTCTTGAAAACTCTCCATGTATTCACGCAGGAAGGCAACAGCGATCTCCGCATCGGGAGTACCTACCCCCGTATCGTCTTTCGTGCCGATCTGCACTAAGTCCTCATAAAAGCTCTTTTGCTTGTTCGCTCCCGTGATAACGCTTGCACTCGGTTCACGGTTGAACAGGTGCTGAAAGTAGTCTGAAATCTTCCTGTCATTTCTTTTCTGACGAGCATTATATCTTTCTACTGCATCGCCAAAAAGCTGGTCGTAGACTTTGCCCAGTTCCTGCTGAACAAAAACGATGTTATCCGCAGTGCGTGAGCTGTCAATATTCTTGGCAGTGAAATCCCGATTGTTATGTGACAGGCTGCCTTTCCCCTGACACATCGAGATAGTCTTTGTACTCATAAAATTAGTCTCCTTTGTTTCTATATTTGAACCCTCTGATGAGGGGATTGCTGACGCAAAGCCCTGACGGGCAATTGGCTTGCAACGATACGGAGATCGGCAAACCAAACGGCTCGGAGAGCCGAATTACCTGCGGAATGCCGCCGGTAACCCCAAAGCACTTTCGACAGCCTGATCGGACTATCAAAAATGCTATTGTGGCTCTGCGAGGCTATCGGCTGACAGAGCAGCCGAAAATGCGGTCACATTTATTCAAAAGTCCGCATTACAATAGTCCGCATTACAATTTTGAAAGTTCGCTATCTCACCAACAATATTTTTCATCAAAAGCCGACCGTCTTTCTCTCCGTTTATGAACTCCTGACAGAGGTGCTCCGCATAGTCGAGATGATGCAGAGCATACCAAAAACGCTTGTCCGCAATTTCATCGGGCGAAGCAGGAGCAAGCTCTCTCCATTCACGCATCAGCCACAGGTAGCTGTTCAGCGTTCGCCAAGCGGACTTCTCCCATTCTTCATAGGCACGTTTTTCGGCGATACGCTTCTGATATTCAGACACTTCTTTTGCAGTCGGAGATCTGCCGATCTCAATATGCAGACCAAAGTCCTCATTCAGCTTCTTGACCGCATCAATAGGCTTGTCCAAGCCGAACATTTTCTGCGTGAAGCCGATAACGTCAACGTGCGTTCCGCAGCCAAAGCAATGCAGATTATCGGGATATATTTTCGCAGAGGGAGTTCTCTCCTCGTGGAACGGACACAGGCACATTCCGCCGCGGTCAATATGTAAGCCGTACCCCTCTGCCACCGTCTTCATATCAACAGCAGACCTTGCTTGCTCGAATACCGTCACTGCTGAAAGTAGGCAAGCAGGTCAGCCTTGTTGACAAGTATCTTTCCGTTCCTGCCCTCGCCTGTGCGGACGGACTTCACCTTGCCTTGCTTCACGAGCTGACGGACGGTGTGTTCGGAAAGTCCGCTGATGAGTGCGGCACTCTCCTTGATAGTGAGCATCTCCACCTTGTTGGCAGTCGGTGCGTTGGTTGTTTGCGGAGCGGAGTTCTCTCCGTCCTCAGTGAGCTGAATCAGAAGCTCAAGAATGTTGTCAACGATAGCTTTTTTCTGTGTAGTCGTCATAGTGTAAACCTCTCTCTTTCTATGGTTTGTGTTGTGAACTTTCCGCATTTTCAGCACATTCAGGACAGAAAGTGCGGAAAGTGTTGATTGTGTATGCTTTACTGTCTGAACATCAAAGGATTGATGTAGAGCATCGTGCAGCCTTTGGGGTTGTTGTTTGCCCCGGGGATAGTCTCACTTTTGAGATAGCCGTATTCTTCGAGAACAGCTATTACCTCGGCGAACTCCTGTGCGTTCTTGAACAGTTTGCATCTGCACAGCTTGTACAGGTCATTCTGCCTGATCTGCGAGATATTCTTCGAGCGTATCTTTGCGACTATGCGCTCCGCCTGCAAGGTCTGATTGTCGGTATCGCCCAGCCCGTAGGCATATATCGCCTGCAAGCGGAAGTAGTGACCTATCTCGATAGCGTTGCACATCGTATCGTGCGATACTTTCACTTCATCAGGCTTCTCACCGTTCAGAACCGTCTTGATACAATGCAGGATACCGCATATCCTCAGCACCAGTCCATGAAACTTACCGCCCCAGTCGGCACAGAATGCCATATCGGTGACAAGCTGTTTCTCAACAAACTGATCGTGCAGGAAGACATATTCATCTTTTGCTTTTTCATCAAGGAAAAGAAGTTTTTCGTCCGCCTGATGAAGCTCAAAACGCTGAAATTTGTAGTTCAGCAGAGCATATATCAGCTTGTGATAACGTTCGGACAGCTCATCGGGGATAGGTTCAGTGTTGTACTTGCGTGTTCCTCTCAGGTCTTTGGGAAAGCAGTACACAAGCCTTGCAAGGAAACCGCTGCCCCTGAACGCCATATTTCCTATCATACTGTCCCATATGTACGGCTGACACGCAAGGCATATCGACACATAGGGCTTGTAAAGGATAACGTTCTCACGGGTGATACGGTCGCTGATGAACGTTTCTCCATTCCATGATTTCAGGAGCAAGTCGAGATTCGGTGCACCGTTGGCGCTGTATCTGCCGTTGAAGTTACCGAGTGAGCCTGCTTCATCGGACATCATAAGAAGTGTGCCGTTTATCGCAAGCTGTCTGACGAGGGACTCGGGCGTAATATCATCAACGATGATACGGCGGAAGTCCGCATTTGTGATACTGCTCAGTTCCATAGCAAGGTCGGACATCTCTTTTGTATCGGCATCGGCTTTCTTTTCAAGAGCCGCCAGCTTGTTGGCTATGACTTTTTTCTTTGCCTGATTTTCCAAGATGAGAGCCTTGTTCTTCTCGTTGTACTCCTGCACATAGTCCTGATAGGGCTTTGCAACGAGCTTCATCACAGGCGATTTCTTGAAACTCGCTTCGGCAACGATAAGGCTGTCGATAACAAGAGGTTCGGAGTGATCTTTCTTGCCTACGATACGGAACTGCCCCGAAAAGCAGTAGCTCACAGAAGAAAGAATAGCCGTACTTGCCATCGAAACATCTGTTGATGTTGTACTGGCTATTGCCTGTGCCATCGTTCTCAATATAGGCGGCAGTGCGTTTACGGGAAAGTCTATCAAGTTAGACCTGTTCCCCCTGAGTGGTGTGGGCTGTACCCACGATGTTTCATTGTTCAACAATTCTTCATCAGCCTTTCTGAAATGATCTATAAAAGTGCTTTTATATGTATAGTAGTCAACATCATCGTGTTGTTCCGCTATCAAATATCTTTCACACCTGATATGGATATTGTAGCATTTCCTTTTGGACACTTGTGCGTGTATTGCGTATTTACGCAAACAAACACTCAAAACATTTTATTGTACGAAGTATGTTACGCTATAATACGCATTATAATTGACGTTCTGCGTATGATATGCTATAATGGAAGAAGATACCGAAAGCGAGGAGAGCATATGGAAACTACGACAATTTACCGTATAAACGAAACAGACCGCACGATAAATATCGCACAGTCTGTTAATGATTCCGATGAAAGCATACATGGTGCTGTCTTGAATACGAGGACATTCACCTTTGATGAGCTGATGAATCAGCATAGGGTGTTTTGTGAGCATACCGAGCCTTATGATGCGTTCAGGGACAGGCTTCACAGCGCCTTGCGTATCGGCAGGAGCATTGAAGTCAGCACCGAGGATATGATAGCAAGGTTTATTGCTGAGTATGGGAAAAACATCTTCTTCCGGGGATATGTGACCTCGGTCATAGAGTTTTACGATAAAGAGCGTTATGTACTTCTGAAACCGAATGATGTTGTTATCGCTAAGTTAGACAAGAGAAAGATACAAGACGAGGTATCACAAAAGCTTATGGAGTATATAGATAGGCAGTTTACGCTTATGTGCAGTGATGCGTATTTCAGCCACAAGGCTAATATGGAGCATTTTATGATACAGCCCGGAAGAACGATCATTGCTGCCGACAATTACACCTTTAATGTATTCCATGAAAGCGACAACTGCCTGCTGACTGTCCTTGCAGAGATAGGACAGCTCGTTCACAGAAACAAGTGGACAGTTTGCCAGTGCGGATTCTGTCACAAGCTGTTCCTCGGAACGGAAGGCGAAGTGTGCTGTCATTCTGCTGAGTGCATTGAAGCTCAGAAGCAGCAGAAAGAAGCGATCTACAAAGAAAACACCAAGGAATATTCCGATGTAAAGCGAGATTATGATGCTTATGTCCGCAGATACAAGAAGATGCTTGTGGAAGCTGGAATTGAGAAATATCACCCTACCGAGTTTGACGAGTTCATGCAGGCAAAACAAGAGCGTATGGACGCTATGGACAAGCTCAAAAGACGCCTGATACGCAACGGTTTACCAACTACGGAGCTTATTGATCTAAGTGCGAAGTTTAAGGCAGAGATCAAGGCGTTGGCGGAGGAGATGGTTGAGAGGTTTTGGAGGAAGGTTTGACTTTGAATCCGGTGGGGCCAAAGTTAAATGCGTTATTCGGTTTTACTAATTATTCATTCTCGATTTTTAGCATCAGTCGTCAATTTTTATAGAAAAGCTATTGAATAATTCGTCAAAATGTGGTATTATTAACTTGATTATATTATACGAAAGGACGATGCTGGATGAGTGAACCTATTACTTCTATACCGAGCGCCAATATCCTGCTTTCTTCACTTCGCTCTGTTGGATATACTCCTGAAACTGCAATAGCAGATATTGTCGATAACAGTCTGTCGGCAAACGCTTCAACTGTTTCCATAGAGTTTAACTGGCAAAATCAAGTTATTATCATTTCAGATAATGGTGATGGTATGTCTAAGCAGGAGTTATTGAAATCTATGAATATAGGTTCTTCTGATCCGTTTGATTTGAGAAGTATTTATGACCTTGGCCGATTTGGTATGGGAATGAAAACTGCCTCCTTTTCTCTTGGAAAGAAACTGACTGTTCTTGCGAAGGCCGGCGAAAGTATCAATAATGCAAGCTGGGATTTAGACTATGTAAGAAAAGAGGATCAATGGCAGATACTTGTTGAAGATAGTTCTTCCTTGTTTATCCAGCAATTATCCGATAGGCTTTCAAAATATGACAATGGAACGGTGGTATGCATATCAAACATTGATAAGGTCATATCATCTGATTCTGCTAATGAAAAGAAAAAATTCTATAAGATGATAGATAATGTAAAAAATCATCTTTCACTTGTGTTCCATAGGTTTATGGAATCAGGGAAAATATCTATTATTGTAAACGGAACGCCGCTAACTCCATGGAATCCATTTGTTCCTGACAATAATGCACGTCAGGAATTGGAACCTGAGGAAGTAACCGAAAATGGGCATAAGGTTTTAATACGTCCTTATATCCTTCCACATAAAACCAAGTTTGCAAACGATGATGAAGTGAAGACGGCAGGTGGATATAAAGGCTGGTTGCATCATCAGGGATTCTATGTTTATCGAAATGAACGTCTAATCATATATGGAACGTGGTTTGGCTTATTCAAGAAAGAAATGTCATTTAACCTTGCGAGAATACAACTGGACATATATTCAGACAGCGACTTTGACTGGCAGATAGACATAAAAAAATCAAAAGCTGTTCCGCCTGCGTATACCGATGATATTATTCGTCTTGCTGCTGAGAAAGCAACAAATCAGTCGGTTAAGGTGTATAATTCAAGAGGTACATATTCTGACCGAAAAGGCAATGCAAATGCTCCTCAGCTGAGTTACGTTTGGGAACAGCGAAAGGATTCAAGAGGATCGTATTCTTTCATCCTTAATAAGAAACATACTTTGCTAAACAAGCTTAAAACGTCTCTGGCTCCTGAGCAAAAAGAGCTTTTAAACGCTTATCTGAACCTTGTTGAAAAATGCTCCCCTATGGAGCTTTCAGGCGTGAATGATATGTTGGTAAGCAAGGGAAGTCTGCCTGAAAACGAATATAATGATCTCGCATATCAAGCAAAACGGTTAATTACGACCTTAATAATCAATGGCAGCTCAAAAGAAGAAATAAGAAGCCTTTTGCAGCAGTTGCCCGATTATACTGTCTTGATGGATGATTTTGATAATATATATACGGAGGCCTGCAATGGAACAAAATGAACTAAGATTTTACGAAGCTGCTTTTACATTATGTCTTGGAGACAAAGAAAAAGGTCTTGGTACTATTGAAGCCATTAATAACGCTGTTAAGACGATGGAACCTCTTGTTTCTGATGCTGAGGATTTAAGAGAATACCTTTACAGAGAAGTTAGTTTTTCGAGCAATGACATAGCATCAATGCTTAGTGCTGATGATCGCAAAGGCAAGGATAAAGAATGGTGGAATAACCTCAGACAGACTTCCGGTTTTAAAGGAACTTACTGGAACCGATATAAAGCATATTTATCAGGTACAAAAAAGTGGAGCCAAAAAACGATAGAAAAAAGCATTAACGAACCTACTGATTTCGTTATGAACTGCATATCAAACCCAACCTCCGGTGTTTCTGAAAAATCATACGGTGCAGTATTCGGTTACGTTCAGTCCGGTAAAACCGCAAACTATATTGGACTTATAAACAAAGCTGTTGATGCAGGATATAAAATTATAATAGTTCTCGCTGGTATGCATAATAACCTAAGAAGTCAGACACAGATGCGTATTGATGAGGAAGTACTTGGATTTGAAACCAGCATCGAATATTTACGACAGAAAGCTGGACTGGTCCCCTCTATAATAGGTGTAGGAACTCTAAACTTCAAAATGGATAAGTCGATTGAAGCGCTTACATCCAGAGACGAAAAAGGTGATTTTACTAAAGGCAGAGCTGGAGTCAGCAGGCAATACGATCAGCCTAAAATCTTTATTGTAAAGAAGCAGAGCAAGGTATTGCAGTATGTCTATGATAATTTATCAAAAAATCACGCAGCCGTTCAAAATTCTGACGGTACAAGTCTGTTTTCTTGCAAATACTCTCTGCTTGTAATAGATGATGAGGCAGATCAGGCTTCTGTTAATACAAAATACAAGACTGATCGCAGCGGAGAAATCAGCGATGATTCAGAAGTGTCTAAGATCAACGAGCTGATAAGAAGGATACTGTCTCTGTTTTCGTGTCGTTCTTACGTTGGCTATACAGCCACACCATATGCAAATGTCTTTATCCCTCCGCAGATTAGTGATGCCGAACTGGAAGACGATCTGTTTCCAAAGGATTTTATTGTATGCCTTCCGAAACCTGCTGGTTATGTTGGTGCCATGGAATTTTTCGGAGAAGATGAAAACAGCGAAACAATGCCGCTCCGCAGAAGAATAACAACCGAACTCGACGATTTTATTGATTCAAAGACCAGACAAATAATTTCGCCGCTCCCTGATGAATTGAAGAAAGCGATTCTTTGCTTCATAATTATAACTGCAGCGAGAAACGTAAGAGGTCAGGTCTTGGAGCCTAACTCTATGCTGATTCATGTAAACAGACTGAATGATGTTCAGTCCTCCTTGAAATCAATGGTTGATGATTATTTTGGTGAAGTGCAGTCGTATATTAACGGTGGAGATACAGAAATACTTGATATCCTGCATGATTTGTGGGACAGTGATTTTGTTCCTACAACAAAGAAAGTGCAGCAGGATTTCTCTGCATATATGGAAGGTGTAAACTACTCTGATTGGAGCGATATTGAAACAGAGATCAAGCGCCTTATCGGTAATCATCAGATTAGAGTGTTTGAAATTAACGGAAAAAGCGATGATGTTCTCTGCTATAAGGAATTCAAAGATGAAGGTCGTCAGCTTAATGTCATTGCTATTGGCGGAGACAAGCTCTCACGAGGACTAACGCTTGAGGGATTGACCGTAAGCTTCTTTATGCGTTCTTCGCAGATGTATGATACACTTATGCAGATGGGCAGATGGTTTGGCTTCAGACCGAAATACACTGACCTTTGCCGTCTTTTTGTTTCTGATGAGCTGTTCCGATGGTTCATGGTTGTTTCTTTTGCAACAGAAAATCTCCGCAGCCAGATTCACTATATGAACGAATATAACCGTACACCTATGGATTTTGGTTTAAGAATTGCGTCTTACCCTGATATGCTGATCTCTGCAAGAAACAAAATCAAAACTGGACAGGAGTGTACACTTACATTTAGCAACACTGTAAGCCAAACAAGATCAATTGACAGAAATGCAGATACATATAATCTGAACTTTGAAGCAGTAGAAAGGTTTATTTCCAATCTTGGAGAGAATAGTTCCGATCACTGGGATAAACTCGGCAGAAAATCTGGCACAGATCATATCTTTTGGGATGATGTTAACGGAAGCATTGTAGCTGACTTCCTGTCTGAATATAGAACATCATCAAAGGCAAGTAAAGTTAAGTCTCTGTTTTTAGCAGACTATATTCGTGATCAAAATCAATTAGGAGGACTAATGAAATGGACAGTTTGCCTGAAAAATACTGGACGGAAAAATCCTCCATTAACTATAGGTGATTTTAGCATCGGTCAAGGATTAAAACGAAGCGAAGGTCAATATGAGGCAGATGAGTCTATATGCTCCATAAAATCTTTAAAGTCCAAAGATGAAGAGTATCTTGATTTCTCAAAAGAACAGATGGAAGAAAAGGACAAGATGAAAGCAAATGGAGACAGTGATGATAAGATAAGAAAGCAGCTTAGAACAAGAGACCGTGGCTTGCTTATTCTTTGTCCTCTTGATGCAGAAGAAATAGCCGGATTGAAAATAGATGGGAAGACCTATAAGACACCTTTCGGCTTTATAGCTGTATTTCCGGATAATGAAGGAAAGGGCAGCGGAAGGACATACCGATTAAATCCTATCGCAATTGAAAATGGTGATGAATTTTGAGTAATGCTATTAAAATATATCAGGAGATCATTGCAGACTTCAATAAGGAAGACAATCCCAGTTTAACGGTCTTAAATAGAAGTATTCTTCTAAAAAATAAAATAAGAATAGTTTATATTGTTGCTGCGAAAGATCTCCAGAGAATTATTGCGGTGATGCTGCCTAAAGACTGCAGCAAGGAACCGCTGAACCGTTTTCCAAAGTGGCACGGAATAGAGTTCGCCTATGATCATATCACTGAATATCAAAATCCTAACAGCGAGAATGAGTACATAATCATTTCTCAGTCAAAAGACTATGACAGCGGCATTTTTGAGATAATAGCTAATGATATAACTGATCAGCTTGAAAAGATAAGTACACAAAAGAAGATGATAGGATGCTTATCAGACACTTTGAGCAAGTGGAAGAAGTTTTTTGCACTCAATTCTGATGTGATTATGTCTGAGCAATTACAAGAAGGTCTTTTTGGTGAACTGCTTGTTCTCAAAAAACTGATATACAATTTTGGCAATGAGGCTGTATCCTTTTGGAGCGGAGCTGATAAGGAAACTCACGATTTTTATGTGAATGGATCTGCGATAGAAGTAAAGACAACATCTGCAAAATCAAATGAAAAGATAAGAATCAGCAGTGAACATCAGCTTAATCCTAAAGATGTGGAGAACACATTGTTTCTGTATGTAAATATGGTAAGAAAGAGCCGCAGCGACGGCACAACATTGCCGGAGATCATTAAAGCTATACATAGCGGTCTATCAGAACCATATAGTTCTCTTTTTGAGGAGAAATTGTTTAAATACGGCTATATTTCCTCGTGTGAAGAACGATATACGCTGGGATTTCATCTGAGATCACACCAAACTTACAAGGTAGAGGAGAACTTTCCGAATATTGTTCCAGATAACCTTGATAATGGTATATCTGATGTAATATACTCACTTGATCTAAACGCCTGCACAGATTTTGTGACCGAGTGGAATGATATAATTAACGTTTTGAAAGGGGGCATACTAATTGGAGAATCGTGAATTAGTTGATTTTAATCAAGAGCTAATAGAAGAAGTCAAAGAATATGCCTCGGAGCATTCTGAAAATACAGAAAGCGCCTTCACCAGCGTTTTTCTATCTTATCTCGCTGATTTTGGAGAATCAAAAACCGCTGATGCAGAAGTAAGCTACTGCATGAAAGAATCAGAAAAGTTTAAGGTTAATGCGTATGCTTTCAGCGAATATTTTCAAAGCCTCACTCTCATAGTCAGCTGCTATGAAAAGAACGGCAAAATTGAAAAGCTAAACAAATCGGAAACAGCCAAGATATGCAGACAAGCGTCTAAATTCTATAAATTATGCTGTTCAAGCACGAGTGTTCTTGATGAAATGGAAGAATCATCAAACGAATATATGCTTTATGAGTTCATAAAGGAGAATAAAGATAAAATCGAAAATCTTTATGTTGTTCTCCTTACTAATAAGCTTATTAACAGCGATTTGCCGGAAGATGCCATGATTAATAAAACCACCGTTAAATATGATGTGTGGGATATTGAACGTCTTGTTCAGGCTGTCTACCAGAGAAAAGGAGCAGAAAAACTTGTAATACGTTTTAAAAACAAATACAAGTATAGACTGAAACTTATCAAGATACCGCAGGAAAGCAATGTTTATGACTGTTATGTTGGTTACATATCAGGAGAATGCTTAGCGGAAATATACCGTGATGAAGGCCAGCGGCTTATTGAGAAAAATGTTAGATCGTTCCTGCAAGCGACAGGAAAGGTCAACAAGGGCATACGGGATACATTGAGGAGCAATCCTGCAATGTTCATGGCATATAACAATGGTATCTCAACGATTGCTGAGCAAGTAGTCATAGACGAGAATGAAAGCACCGATGATTTTATTCTTATAAAGGAGCTTGTCGGCTGGCAGATCGTTAACGGCGGTCAAACAACAGCATCAATATATGCTGCTTTTCAAAACAAGGTTGATCTATCCAATGTTAACGTTCAGATGAAGCTCACTGTAATTAAATCTGATGAACAGATGGACACAGTAATAAGCAGCATATCAAGGTACGCAAACAGCCAAAATAAGATCACCATGTCTGATTTCAGTGCTAATGATGATTTCCACATTAAACTGGAACAGTTGTCACGACGAGTTTTTATTCCTGTCGAAAAGGGAAAACCGTCTCAGCGATGGTTTTATGAGCGTGCAAGAGGACAATACAGTGTGGAAGTCAATAGACAGCTTACTGCCGCATCAAAAAGAAAGTACAAAGAGCAGAACCCTAAGAATAAGTGTATCTCTAAAACAGTGGCAGCTAAGTGCGCAATGTGTTGGCTGAAACACCCTGATATTGTCAGCAAGGGATTGGAAACCAATTTTATCAGATATTCAGAAATGATACAGGCTGGTGAAATCGGAGAGCCGGATGAAAAGTTTTATTGTAATATTATCGCTCAGGTTATTCTTTTTCAACAGTGCGATAAGATAGTAGATGCGCAGAACTTCGGCGGATATAAAGCTCAGATTAATTACTATACGATTGCTCTGCTGTCAGAGTATTATAGTAATAAGGTTGATTTCAGCTATATATGGCAGCATCAAAGTATATCCCCTGAAGTATCACAGCTCATAGAAGATATCTGCTATAAAGTTTGGAATCATTTTATGAATCCAAATACGAATAACGCAAAGGGCGTTAACGTAACTCAATGGTGTAAAAAAGAAGACTGCTGGATAATGCTTAAAGAGCGTTTCCAGAATGATTCTATATAATATGCCGTCAGAATAGGAGAATTAGTGAAATGCATAAGGTAATTGATTTGTTTGCCGGTGCCGGAGGCCTGAGCCTGGGCTTTAAGAAAACAGGCAAATATGAAATTGCTGCCGCATTTGAAATAAATCAAAATGCACAGAAAACTTATAAAAAGAATCATCCTGGAACGGAAGTGTTCTCAGATGTATGTTCAGCTGACTTCGCAAAACTCAGGAAGAAGCTTGGAAAGATAGATGTGGTTATAGGCGGCCCACCTTGCCAGGGATTTTCAATGGCTAACAGACAAAAGAACCATGTTATAAGTCAAAATAATATGCTCGTGAAACAATATGTAAGAGCTGTTATGGAATTGGAACCCAAAGCATTTGTCATGGAGAACGTTGAAATGCTTAAATCTGACGTTCATAAATTTTACTTGCGTACAGATGAGACAGAGATAATTGACGAATATAATATTGAAACTACTCCATCAGAGATTCTGCTCTTAGAAGAAAAATATTTTTCCGAGGAAATCGCCGAGGATATTCACAGTTTGCATGAAGTCGAGTCAAGGCTTTGGCCTGAGGAAGATTACAAGCTGCTTAACATTGCATATCGTCAGCGAAAAAACCTGAAGAAGTGCAGAGAAGCTTTATACCGCTATCAGAAAAAGTATCTTAAACTTGCAGAAAAGATAAAACAGGCTGATAATAATGGAGTATATGAATGTTTCGACGCAGCAGCAGAGGCCATTTTTGACTTCTTTGATGAAATAATAGATGCAGATCAGGTAGTAAAACGCATTGAGAAAACAATTATGATTCAAAGATGTCTCTCACGAATAAAGGAAATCTATGATAATGAACTGCAAATAGATGAGATTATTTGCCAGAACGGTATTACAGCTGTTATACAGTCATATTCTGTTCTTGAATATATCACTAAGATGCTTGGAAACTACACTTTTAACATGGGAGTACTGAATGCATTAGAATTTGGCGCGCCGCAGAGAAGAAACCGTTTTGTATTTATTGGAATAAAGAAGAAGATAGCAAAAACAATTGAAATGCCAATAGGAACATTTACAGAAGATAATTACAGGACAGTGAAAGATGCCATAAAGGATATTGAAAACGTACAAACAGTGTTTGAGCCATCAGAAGATAATGGAGTTGAATTAACAGACGATTTTGAACCCACTTCGCTCACTCCTTTTCTCAGAGACAGCAACAGACTTTACAATCATATAATTACTCAAACAAGAGCAGTTGCAAAAGCGCGCTTTGAGGCACTTAGTCAGGGAGAGAATTTCCATTCCCTCGATGCGGAATTAAAAGAAAACACATATACAGACATTAGCCGTACGCAGAATACTATTTACCAGCGCTTAAACTATGAAAAGCCGTCGGGTACAGTTCTTAACGTTCGTAAATCTATGTGGATTCATCCCACTATAAACAGGGCTGTTAGTGTAAGAGAAGCTGCCAGACTTCAAACATTCCCTGATTCTTTTGTTTTCTGCGGAACAAAAGATTCACAGTATCAACAGGTCGGCAATGCAGTCCCTCCGATACTTGCCAAAGCTATCGCTGAACATCTTGCATTATACTTGGATAAAAAGAAAAATGGCTGATAATCATAGTAAAGAAGTCCGCAGTAAGAATATGTCTCATATTCGGAGCAAGGATACCAAACCTGAGATCATAGTTAGATGTTTCCTTCATCGCAATGGCTTTAGGTTTAGAAAAAATGATAAAAGGTATCCTGGAAAGCCTGACATTATACTGCCTAAGTATAAGACAGCTATCTATATCAATGGCTGCTTTTGGCATATGCACGATTGTGATAATTTTGTATGGCCTAAATCAAACACAGAGTATTGGACTAATAAACTCATAAATAACAAGAACCGTGACAAAAAATATCATGATCAAATGAGAGAAAAAGGCTGGAAAGTTATTGTAGTTTGGGAATGTGAAATCAACGAGTACAGGCTAACTCATCTTATTTCTGAGATTAAAGGAGAATAGATATGGCATTAATAACAAAGGATAATATAAAAAAGCTTGATAAAGATAGAAACAGTGTACATAGCAAAGTTCGAGCAACGTATACTATATTTACAAGCGATGGAAAGAAATATTTTCAGATTGATACCTATGGAAGTCCTACAAGAGAAATGAAGGACAAAATAAGTCAGTCTATTCAAGTTGATAAAGAAATGGCCAAAGAGCTAATTAAGCTTATGATGGATACATTTGATATACTTGACTAATTTAATAGGAGTAAAACCATGACCAAAGAAATGATACTCGACCTAATCTCACAGGGCGAAGGTGTAACAATAGAATTCAAGGAATGCAAGAACGAAGTCGCATCGGAGGTATATCCCACTGTATGCTCTTTCTCTAATCGTTTCGGTGGTCATATTCTTATGGGCGTTTCCGATAACGGTGAGATCATCGGTGTAAATCCCAATACCGTCAAGGGAATGCGCAAAAATTTCTCGAATATGCTCAATAATCCGCGAAAATCTCCCCCACGCTTTATCTTTCTGCCGAGGAAGTTGAGATTGACGGCAAAATCATTCTCTATGTGTATGTGCCGAGAAGTTCCCAGGTCCACACCTGCAACAAGATCACTTATGATCGCATTGGTGATGCTGATATCAATATCAGCAATAACACCACACAGATGTCCGAGCTGTATATGCGAAAGCAGACTGATTTCACCGAGAAGAAGATACTTCCCTATCTCACCATCGACAATCTTGATATGTCGCTGATGAAGCGTGTACGCAATCTTGCGAAAAGCAAGGATGCTAATCATTCTTGGATTGAGCTTAACGATATGGGCATACTTCGCAGCGCAGGTCTTTATGAGCGTGACTTTACAACGGGACAGGAAGGCTTTAATCTTGCTGCTGTTCTTCTATTTGGAAAAGACGAAACAATACAGTCCTGTCTGCCTGCATACAGAACAGATGCTATATATCGTGAAGTGAACATGGATCGCTACGATGACCGTGACGATGTGCGAACCAATCTGATTGACAGCTATGATCGCCTTACGGACTTCGTATGCCGTCACATAGATGATAAATTCTTTCTTGACGGAACACAGCGTATCAGTGTTCGCAGTATAATTTCTCGTGAGATAGTCAGCAATATTCTTATGCACCGTGAGTATTCAAATCCCTACCCCGCTAAGATAATAATAAAAAAAGGCGGGATACTGACTGAGAATGCAAACAAGACCTATCATTACGGTCGTATTCTCGCTACGACCACACCTTATCCGAAGAATCCTGTTATTGCTAAATTCTTTAATAACATCAGAAGAGCTGATGAACTTGGCTCGGGTGTTCGTAATCTATATAAGTACACAAAGATGTATTCGGACAGCGAACCTATTCTGTTTGAAGATGATGTGTTTAAGGTAGAAATACCGCTGTCAGACCGATAAACCGCCGATAAATCATCAACAAGCGCTTATTCTTGATTATATCAAAGAAAATGGTTCTATCAGTAATGCTGAGGCTTGCGGATTACTTGGTTTAAAACCTACCAGAGTCAAGGAAATTCTTAGAGAAATGGTGGAGATTGGGATGTTATCTGCTGTTAGTGAAAGGAAAAATAGGAGATATGTATTTCAAAGTAAAAATATGCATGATGACAAATGAGGAAAGATAATGAAAAAAATAATAGAACAGATTGAAAAAATACGAGAAATCAATAAACAACACAAACTTGTGATTTTTGTAGGTGCAGGTGTATCGCGCAACTCAGGTGTGTGCTCATGGTGGGATTTGGTAAAGAAAATCGCCATAGAGATAGGCTATAACGATATATGTGAGAAATGTGAACTTAAATATCTAACAACTACAGAAGGAGACGAGAGTAATGTATCTTGTATGTTTAACAATCGTCCATGTCAACATGAATTCTCCTTTTCAAGTGAAGAATTCTTGAAAATACCTCAATACTATTATGAAAAAAAGGATAAAACTGAATATTTGAAATTATTGCATGATGTTTTTTGTAAATCATATGACCCAAATGAATTAGATGAACTAATAGTTGCACTTGAACCAGAACATATTATAACAACAAATTATGATCATCTTATTGAAGATGTTAAGAATCCGAATATTAGTAACTATACAGTTATTAAAAGCGATGATGATCTACTCGAAAAGGGAAGACACGGTAGAAAGTATATTATAAAGATGCATGGTGATATTGATAATCTGGATAATATAGTTTTAAAAGAAGATGATTATCTTACCTATTCATTAAATCATGAATTGCTTGAAATATACATAAAATCCATTCTTATAGACAAAACTATTCTATTTATTGGTTATTCACTAGGCGACAATAATCTTAAATTAATAATGAGCTATATTAACTATTTTGCAAACACTTTAAAAATAAAACGTCCTCCCCATTACTTAGCTGTAAATAAGATAGACCACGAAGTGCGAGAGACAAATTATTGGTTCAATAAAGGTGTTGAACTTGTTGATTTATCATCCGTATCCGATTTTATGAAGCAGAAGACACCTTGTGATCTTAATAGGTTTGGCAAGCCTCTTTTTTCTTTCCTAAGTTATATAAAAGATGAACGTCTTCCATATTATATGGCTGGTATTATTGAGTTAAAAAGATCATTATTAAGCAATATTGGATTAATAGAGCCATTTAATCGCATAAGTTATTCGACTTTACTTTCAATCTGTGCTTTTTCACATGGTGCAGAATTACAGAATGGTACATTAAACATAATTGATAGTTCTGATTATGACAATCTATTTACCATTTTCAAACAAGGTGATGATGAGAGTAGCAAGATAAAGGAGTGTTTTATTAAGGCGGGGATCAATTCTATTTATCATAAGCCTAAGTTAGCTGAGCCTATTATTTATAATTTAACTTCAGAAAAAGAAATAACAGATGAGTTGTTCACTATGTCAATGATATGGGCTTACAATGACATTATATATCGTTTACAATTAACTAATGATAATACGTTCGAAAAAGTATACTATAAGTCAATGATTTATAAAACAAAAGACAATATCTGCCTTGAGTTATTATCAAATATCGAAGCAGAAATAAACAAAAGAGATTTCAAATACTTAACACTTAGGGATAAGTATCAAATAGCAATACTGAAATTTAATCTAATAGCAATTAGATTATTAAGTTTCAATAGCCAAAAAGAAGAGCTGGATAATCTTAGAACTCTCCTTGATTCAGCCGCTGCAGAAAGTGAAGCATTTGAATTCATAAAATTACTCTTCAATGACAATGATAAAGCCATAAACACGTTGAACAATCTTTTGATAAAACATGAAGAATACTATATGCGTAAAACCACAATGACAAAATATGGTGGAACAATCTATGGGGATTTATTCAAACTTCAGGCTATTGTATATGACTATTATTATTTCTACAAGAAGAACTACCTGATGCTTGATTGGTTTAATAATGTTTCAAAGATGTGCGAGCCTTACATAAAAGCTATCCTTTGCACATATTATCCAGATGAATATCAATTTTCAAATCCTGCATTAGGAAGAACGCAGGTAAAACCATATCCATTAAATCTAACAGATGTTAATTTGATAATACGCCATGTAAAGTACAAAGACTTTATTTCATGGCTATCGTATTATAAAGTATTTAGCTTGTCATTAATTGATGAATTAAATATTACTGAGATATTTGATAATTTCTGTATATCAATACGTTCTTTTTGGCTTACAGAATATGCAGAGTATATCAATCTGTTCGGCAAGTTACTATCATTGGTTGAACTTTCAAAAGATGAGCGCCACCAAATACTGCTGTCATTTTTAAAACTTGTAACACCTGATTATAAGATAAGTATTAAAATGTTGCGAAATTGTTTAAAAGCATTATGGCTATTTGCAGATAAACATTATAATGCTGATGAGTCTTCTTACTACCAGTTGTTGGAGCTCCTTATAGATGAGTGTTTATTGACTGATCCTCTTGATATGAGAAATGATTACATCAATCTAATACATATACTTTCATCACAAGCAGATAAAAAAATATATGATAAATGTTGTGCTATAATTGATAAATGTGATTCAGAACGTAAAAAAGCATATTATCCGTATGTTTTTAAGGACATTCTTTTAAAACATGAGCCTACCAAATGGACTAAATGGATAATTGACAATCTTGAGCATAATTGGGCTGAAGAAGTATTTGATTATCTTGAAAAAAAGATTATTCCTTATAATGAAGTTGTTTCAAAGTATTTTGAAGAAAAACTCAAAGCAAGAAAAGAAACTCCTGGTGTTATATTGTACCCTGACAATAAATCAGAGCTTGTTAATTCAATAGTTGTTCTTCATATACTTGGGATTATTCCTGATTTGGAAAGTATGATCTATCTCACACAATATTGTGAAGAGTATCCTTATCTTGATTTTTTGTTAAATCCAGAATTGTTTGATTATAGTAAAATTAATACTGCTGATTATATGTGGTGTAATTTTATAAATTCAAATAAGTATCGAGATACGATTCTTAAACATAAGTCTGATTTTTGGACTAAAGAAGATGAAAAAAGGATAGAGTTAGGTTTTGGCAGCTCATTTGAAAACATGGTTGCATACAAATACCTATTTGATTAAAAACGGCTGTGCCTAAAAGCACAGCCGAAAACAATCAAATATAAACCATACACTCAAAGATAATCTCTCTCGCCATGTAGACAAAGCAGTTCTCCAGACCGAGTACCTTTTCAGCATCACCGCTGAGAACGGCAGCCTGATAGCAACTGTCGGTCTGCTTCCAATTAACAAATTTGGAAATCCTGTCAGGATAATGAATATCAGTATCGAAGTGAGTAATCGTCACAGTATTGGTGTCAAGTCTCCAAATTGGCACAGTCTTTTTTCTGAGGAGTATGTGATCTATTTACTCTTGTATCTGCTCCTAAAATTATCCTCCATATCGAAATATCATACAAGGGTATGTCGGATATTTTGTCCGCTGTTTGTCCGCTAAGGCGGCAAAAAGTTAGCGAAAAACAGTGTAAATGAATTTTTGTAAATTGTTCTAAAATGCCGTATTTTCGGGCTTTTCTGCATATCCCGACAAGTCGCAAAAAGTGCACCGAGATTTTCAATTCCCGTACGGGTCACCATTCAACGTTCTCGGAAACAGCGTAATATCGCCGTTTCCGAGTTTTTATTTATTCGGAATTTGTTCTCAACCACTTATCTGCCACTTGTTTTGAAAATCACTGTTTAAAGATATGTTATTGTGTCACTCGCAGGACGCTGTCTTGCGGGTGATTTTTATGTCACAAAAACTTGTCCGAGCTGTTCTTCCTCTTGCTCGTCCTCATTTTCAGATATATCTTCATTGCTGTCCTCGGCAGGCTTTTCTTCCTCTGTGTTTACCTCGTTTGTGAAGCTCAGCGCATTGCTTATCGCATCGCAGTTTCTTGCTTTAGCCTCTTGGAACATATGACTGTACAAGTTCAAAGTCGTTCCGACGACGCTATGACCCATATCTTCTGATACCGCTACAACATCCACGCCCTCAAAAATCAGAAGTGAGGCGTGCAAGTGACGTAGAGAATGAATATTTCTAAACGGTATTCCTATTCGCTCGCAGTAGCCTTTTAGCCACTCAAAAGGAGTCTGCGGATTCATGGGCGCGCCGTTCCATTTGGTGAACAGCCTGTCGTAATCTTCCCATTTCGTTCCAAGCCGCCTTGCTTCTTCATTCTGATCTGCTTTGAACTGCCGGAGCAAGTTCATTATCGAAGCAGGCATTTTGGATACACGTTTTGATTTTCTTGTCTTGGTGGTGTCGGTGTATATCCCTTTTTCCGAAGTGTACTGCGAGGTGCGACGAACGTGTATCAGATCATGCTCAAAGTCAATATCCTTCCACTCGAGTCCTAACATCTCGCTGCGACGATAACCGCTGTATATCGATAGAAGCAGGTACACCTGATATTTCATAGGCTCGCTTTTCAGATTTTCATAAAGTATCTTTACTTGCTCGATCGTGTAGATCTGCTTTTCCTCCTGCTCCTGTTTAGGCACGAATACTCGCCTGCAAGGGTTGTCGCACAGCATTCCCATACGTACAGCGTAGCTGAATACGTCGCTTATGAAGCTTAGATGATGCACTGCCGTTTTCCTCGACAGCGGCTTACCTGTGTTCATATTCTTGCCGTTGACAAGCATATCTGTCACGAACTTCTGAATATCACGAGCAGTTATCTTATCAAGCCGCTTGTGACCGATCGCAGGATATACCCGCTTGGTAAGCTGTTTCATTCGTGCGTATGATGTAGGGCGAAGATTGACTTTTGCATATTCCTCAAACCACTGCTCAGCAAATGTTTCAAACTTTACTGCCGCAGTTATCTGTCCACGCTTGCAGTCTTCTTCGAACAGTATAGCCTGCCTTTGCATCTCCTTTTCTATCTGCCTTTTCGTCATACCCGGTTCAGGCTTGTAGCTTTTGTACTGGTTGCGCTGCTTTCCGTCCACGCCGTAACCGCATGACACTTTAATTTCGTAAGTCCCGTTGGGACGCCGTCTTATTGTCGCCATATATAAACCTCCGTTTCAAAACTATGGCGCATTTCTGCAACCGACATTATACTACATCTCTGCGGAAATGTCTAACAGAAATGCGCCTTCGTTATTAAATTCTACCTAATCAACAAAATTTCTCACACAGTTTCGCCACGGAGATAACTCAAAAACTTATCCCGATTGATGAGATACTTTTTTCCTGCCATGATGTGTGGGATCTGATTGTTGATACACATCTGGCGGACTCTATACTCTGTCAGTCCTTCGACAAGCGCTGCCGCCTCCTTGATTGTAAGCATTGTGATCTTTGTGTTGTTATCCATTCTGTTATCCCCCTCCTTGTTGTCTTTCCGATTGTTCTGCCTTTGATTTTTCTTCCGATCATTTTAAACAGTCCTTTCCTGATATTCTCTTAGACGTCATCGACAACGCCTGTAATCACGCCGATTTTACGCACTTTTCAGCCCTTGCGACCCCTGAATCATTCAAAACTCAAACTTATGACCCCATAAAAATTATGCACAATCATTTTGCTGAAACTGCGTATTTTCGGCACTTTTGCGGCGAGCTTTGCTCGTTCGCTGTGAGTGTTTCGGGGGCTGTGACCCCGAAACTTTAACTTGCAATGAAATATTTCACTTTCTTCGTTATACGGCAAATCGGGGATTTGTGCATAACTGACATATCCGGTTTCGACGTGCTTTCAAACTGATTTCAGAATTCTTCGGTTATCTACTCGTACACCGCTCACAAATCGGCGTGTGTTGCCCTCTGATGCCCCGAGTGGTATGTTTACCCTACCGCAAATGAGGAGGGCACAAATCGCCCCACATTCGCTAACTCTTAAATGGCGGAACTTCAATGCCTTGACTTGCAAGTGTGCTTCTGATTTTTCTTGCGGATT
>ERZ837910.2333-NODE-2333-length-23517-cov-11.792643_pt1 | contig 23517 bp, 26 predicted proteins | sample MGYA00519940_ERZ837910 | MGnify/ENA primary metagenome ERZ837910 (study PRJEB31850, sample SAMEA3708825) | human gut metagenome | biome: human gut; feature: human-associated habitat; material: faeces | place: China | collected 2014 ... | reverse complement strand
CTGCTGATCCATTTATATACGGCTGCTCCCGCATCTTTCAGGCATGAGCCGCCTCTTTCAAGAGCGACCAGACCGGTGCGGCACATTTCCATGATGCCATAGGGTTCCAGAAGCTCAATAAAAGCGTTGATCTTAGAGGACTCGCCACGGATTTCGATGACCAGTGCCTCCGGGGAATAGTCGGTGATCTTTGCACGAAAGACATCGACTACGGACATGATGTCCTGCCGCTTGTCTGCTACATTGTTGATCTTGATGAGCAGCAGTTCACGGATGACGGTCTGATCCCGTTTCATGACCTTTACGGTCTTGACATCGTACATCTTTTCCAGCTGCTTGACGATCTGGTTGCAGATGCTGCGGTCGCAGTGGGTGGAGATGGTGATGCGGGAGAATTCCGGCGATTCGGTCTCGCCCACAGTCAGTGTATCAATATTGAATCCTCGTCTGGTGAACATCCCGGAAACACGGGACAGCACACCGGAATGGTTTGCAACGAGGACGGAAATAACAAAGCGTTCGATTCTATCCATGATGGCACACCCCTTTACATTGCAGAAATATCAACGATGATATCGTCGATGCAGCCGCCCGGCGGCAGCATGGGCAGTACGAATGCGTCGCAGTCGATGGCACAATCCACCAGGACCGGACCGTTTTCTGCGAATGCCTTGGGCAGGACTTCCTTCAGCTCCGCCATGTTCATGGCACGATAGCCCGGCATACCGAATGCCTCAGCCAGCTTGACGAAGTCGGTCTTGCGCTCCAGGGTGGTGTTGGAATAGTGCTTGTCGAAGAACAGGGTCTGCCACTGGCGTACCATGCCCAGAACGCCGTTGTTCATGATAAAGACAACGACCGGGGTCTGGTTGGTGACTGCGGTAGCCAGTTCGTTCAGATTCATGCCAAAGCTGCCGTCGCCGGTGACCAGAACAGTCTTTCTGCCGGTGGCAGTTGCAGCGCCGATGGCTGCGCCCAGACCAAAGCCCATAGTTCCCAGACCGCCGCTGGAAATAAAGTGTCTCGAAGGGGTAGTGCTGTGCCACCCACATCTGGTGCTGTCCCACGTCTGTTGCCACGATAGTGTCCTTGTCTGCCACGGCAGCGATCTGGTCGATGGCGGTGAACGGTGTCAGCTCGTCCGGATCCTGTGCCTCCAGCTTGGCAGTCTCTGCCTGGAGTTCTGCCACACGAGCCATCCAGTCCGGGTGGGTCTGCTGGGGCAGCTTGTCCATCAGACGGGTCAGGATCTCCTTCATCGAGCCGGCAATGCCCAGCTCCACGCTGATGTTCTTGCAAAGCTCGGATGCGTCGATGTCGATGTGGATGATCTTGGCGTTCCGTGCATACTTTGCGGTGTTGCCGGTGCCTCTGTCGCTGAAGCGTGCGCCGGCGGTGATGATGAGATCTGCCTCATTCTGTGCGATAGAGGAGGCATAGTGAACGTGCATACCCTCCATGCCCAGCCAGCGGGGATTGGAGGTGGGAACGGCGGAAATGCCCATCATGGTGCAGCCGATAGGTGCGTCGATCTTTTCTGCCAGTGCCAGAACCTCTGCGCCGGCGTTGTCGCTGATCTCACCGCCGCCGATGTAGATGTAAGGCTTTTCCGCAGCCAGGATCATTTCCGCAGCCTTTTCGATCTCGCTCTCGTTTGCTGCCGGAACCGGATTCTTTGCAGCCGGTGCCTGTGCGGTGTATTCATACAGTGCGTTCTGTACATCCTTGGGGATATCCACCAGGACAGGTCCGGGTCTGCCGGACTTTGCGATGCGGAATGCCTCACGGATGGTGTCCGCCAGATCTTCCACACGCTTTACCAGGAAATTGTGCTTGGTGATGGGCATGGTCACGCCGGTGATGTCCACTTCCTGGAAGCTGTCCCGTCCGATCAGAGAGTTCGGCACGTTGCCGGTGATGGCAACCAGGGGAACGGAGTCCAGATATGCGGTAGCGATACCGGTGACCAGGTTGGTCGCACCCGGACCGGAGGTGGCGATGACTACGCCGACCTCACCGGTGGCACGTGCATAGCCGTCCGCAGCGTGTGCTGCGCCCTGCTCGTGTGCTGTGATGATATGGTGGATCCGATCCTGTGCCAGATACAGGGCATCGTAGATGTCGATGACCTGGCCGCCCGGATAACCGAATACCGTAGATGCGCCCTGTTCGATCAGGGTCTCTACGATGATTTGTGCGCCTTTCAACTTCATGTTACTTTCACCTTTTATTTTTGAATTTCAGATTATATAAGATACAATAGATACAGGGAGATACGGGACAGACCCGAAACGTATGCCGCCCGGCACGCTTTTCATAAAGAACCGCACCGCCGCCGCTCCTGTCCGGCAGCTGTGCCTACAAAAAAAGCCCTCGGCTGCAAGTACCGAAAGCTTCCAATCTTCATGCAAGCGTTGCGGCAGAATAACAGCCGTTCGCACTTTTCTTTGGAACACCGGTGTGTGCAGCACAAATTCCGCTTCGGGTCAAAATGACTCGAGCGCCTAGTTCCACGATAATCACTCGTGCTGCCAACCGGCACATAGCGTCGCTGTACATCGCCGTACACTCCTTTTCCAAAAAAATCCCTGCGAACCCTGCCGCATGACGGTGCAGATACACCGCCGCTGTGATTCGTATGTGTTTAGTATAGCACTATGTTTTCGCAATTGCAAGTAGCTGTCTTTTATTTTTACATTTTAGATACGTTTTATTCAATAAATTGACAGGATACAAAGAAAAAACCGGCGGTTTTGGTGAAATCGAAAGAAATTTCGCAAAATTGCTTGACAAACAAAGGGGAGAATGCTATAATGAAAATAATCACAGTGCCGGAGAACGGCGCTGGTGTATCATGAAGAAAAAGGCTTTGACAGGAAGATAAGAGAACGCAGACTGTGTTTCAGAGAGCCGGCGGCAGGTGTGAGCCGGCAGCAGGGCGTTCAGGATAACTGGTCCTTGAGCCGCAGGCGGAACATACGGGCGCTGTCCCGTGTCAGTAGGCTGTGCCGGACACTCCCCGTTACCGGAGTACACATTGTCAGATGTGATGAGCGGGCGCATCAGCTGCGTCAAAAAGAGTGGTACCACGGAGAATATGGATCTTCGTCTCTTTTGTACAGATAGGTTGTCTGTATGGAAGGGGCTTTTTTTGTAGACAGAACAGCCGCAGATCACACAAACAGGAAAGGAATGTATCTTATGAAAAACGTAGAACAGTACGCACCGCAGTTTTTTCCGGTAAAGAATCCGCCCATGCGCTGGGCATCCAAGACCATGATCGAAAAAGCACCGGTCTGGTGCAGCGTTGACCTGCGCGACGGCAACCAGGCACTGGTTGAGCCGATGGTCGTAGAGGAGAAGATCGAGATGTTCAACCTCCTGGTAAAACTTGGATTTAAAGAGATCGAGATTGGCTTCCCGGCAGCTTCCCAGATTGAGTACGATTTTCTGCGCCAGTTAGTAGAGCGCAAGCTTATCCCGGACGACGTAGTTGTACAGGTTCTGACCCAGTGCCGCGAGCACCTGATCAAGAGAACCTTTGATGCCATCCAGGGTATTCCGAAGGCGATCGTACATATTTACAATTCAACTTCTACCTTACAGCGTGAGGTTGTATTCCATGCAGACCGCGAGGAAGTAAAGCAGATCGCGATCGATGGTACCCGCATGGTAAAGAAATATATGAAAGATTACGACGGAAAAGTAATCCTTGAGTACTCTCCGGAGAGCTTTACCGGAACCGAGCTTGATTTCGCATTGGATATCTGCACCGCTGTACAGGAAGAGTGGGGCGCTACACCGGACAATAAGATCATCATCAACCTTCCGGCAACGGTTGAGATGACGACTCCGAACGTATATGCAGACCAGATCGAGTGGATGAACAGGCATTTTAAGAACCGTGACAGCATTATTTTAAGTATCCATCCGCACAATGACCGTGGTACCGGCATTGCAGCGACCGAACTGGCGCTCTTAGCAGGTGCAGACCGTGTCGAGGGTACACTGCTTGGAAACGGCGAGCGTACTGGTAATATCGATGTATTAAATATCGCTTACAATATGTTCTCCCAGGGTATCAACCCGGAGTTAAATCTGGAAAATGTAAAGGAGATCACCGAGGTTTGTGAGCGCTGCACAAAGATGACCGTTGACCCGAGACATCCGTATGCAGGCAAGCTGGTATTTACCGCATTCTCTGGTTCCCATCAGGATGCAATCAGCAAGGGTATGCAGGCGCTGCAGAAGAGAAACGACGGCATCTGGGAGGTTCCGTACCTGCCGATCGATCCGAGTGATATCGGACGCGAGTACGAGCCGGTTGTCCGCATCAACAGCCAGTCCGGCAAGGGCGGCGTAGCCTTCGTCATGGATTCCTTCTACGGATTCCGTCTTCCGAAGGGAATGCACAAAGAGTTTGCTGACATTATCCAGAAGATTGCAGAGAAGCAGGGCGAGGTAGCTCCGGAGCAGATCATGGACGAGTTCCGTGCAAACTACCTGGACAGAAAAGAGCCGATGCACTTCAAAAAATGCCAGATCACAGACAAGGAGTACGAGGGCGGCGCATTCGCAACCGTTGCAACTCTTACCTTTACCGCTCATGACACCGAGCGCACCGTTGAGGGCGTAGGTAACGGACCGATCGATGCGGTACAGAGAGCGATCGAGGAGGCACTTGGCATCGAGATCCGTGTTCTGGACTACAACGAGCATGCACTTCGTTCCGGTTCCGGCGCACAGGCAGCGTCCTACATCCATCTGATGGATGTAAAGAGCGGCCGGGCAACCTACGGTGTCGGCATCAGCTCCAACATTACGAGAGCATCTATCCGCGGTATCTTCAGTGCGGTAAACAGATTGTTCTACTAAAAAATAAAATGAATCAATTCAGAGTGACTGCTTGTGTGTGGACAGTCGCTGGTTTGGGCGGTATGCAGAAATGTGTGCCGCTCTTTTTCTGCCTGCTCATCTTCTTTAAAACAGGTTTTAGCGGATACTCCGCATTCCAATATTGACAAGAACAAAATTCAAGTGTTACGATATAGAAAACTGAAAAACTGCATGAAATGACGATATTCGACTGAAAATTTCATGCTTATGAAAAAGAGAAAGGAAGTCCGTGAAAATGATTCTAAGGGCGAAGTATTTAATTACCGGAGATGGCAGAACCTGTTTGCAGGATCAGGCGGTGTATCTGGATAAAGAGGGAAAAATCGGCTGGATAGGAGACGCTGCGGAAGCGGCGGGGCGCTACCCGGAAGAGATGGTAAAGGATTACGGCGAGGCGACGATCCTGCCGGGACTGTTTGATATGCATGTGCATTTCGGCTACTACTACAGCCAGCCGGATCTGGATAATTATGACGATTATATGGTGGCATACTATGCGCTGGAGCAGGCGAAACAGTCGCTGCGGCTCGGCATCACGACGGTGCGCGATCTGTCCTGCCCGCCCAATCTGATGAAGCAGCTGCGCCTGGCAGGCCAGAAGAGATATGTGACGGTCCCGCGTATCATCCATGCGGATGCAGGTATCTGCATGACCGGCGGCCACGGACATCAGGATGGGGTCGAGGAGGCGGACAGCCCGTGGGGCGTGCGCGCCGCTATCCGAAGACAGCTGCGCGCGGGAGCTGACTGGGTCAAGATCCTGACGAGCAACCGCGGCGATATTCCGGAATTTACCCAGGAAGAGCTGGATGCAGCGGTGGATGAGGCGCACCGCCAGGGGGTGAAGATCGCGGTTCATTCGGGTACGCAGCCGTCGATTCAGATGTGTATTGACGCGGGATTTGACACGATCGAGCACGGAACCTTTTTAACAGAGGCGCAGGCGCGCCAGATGGCGGAAAAGGGAATCGCCTGGACGCCGACGATCACGGCGTACACGTATTTGTATGAGCAGACGAAGCAGATGATCGAGGCGGGTGTGGACATGGACAACCCGATCGCCGCCAGAGCCGTTCACGATCAGGCATTTTTCAAACCGGCGTTTGAGGCGTACCGGGACAATTTCAAAAAGCTCTATGACACGGGAGTTACGGTGCTGGCAGGCAGCGACATGGTACTCTACAAAGCACCGCCGCTTCCGATTCATCAGGAACTCGGCTATATGGTAGACTATGGAATCACGCCGGTGGAGGCAGTGAGAACCGCAACCTACAATGCGGCGAGCGTGCTTGGAATCGAGAAGGAGACGGGTAGCCTGAAAGAGGGCCTGGCGGGGGATCTGCTGGTTGTAAAGGGAGATGTCTCAAAGAATATTCGTGCGCTGGATGATGTGCTGGAAGTGTATCTGGCAGGAAAAACGGTGTATACGGTGTAAAAGATATGAAAAAGCTGTCTTTTTCAGAAATGCAGGAGTTTTTGTTTCCTGAGATGGGAAAAACCAAAAAGAAAATAAAAACATCTTGAAATTCTAAAAGAGACAGCTTTTATTATGTTTCTATACCGCGCAGACTATTTAAAATACGACTTCATTCCCATGAACAAACGGATTCGGCGTGTGTACGGTCAGAATCTTAACGACACGGTTTGTGTTGTTGACCCAGTCATGCGGGGTCTGGGAGTGGATCTGGATGCTGTCGCCCGGATTCAGGCAGTATTCGCTGCCGTCCAGATATACGGTCAGGATACCCTCCAGAACGTAGATAAATTCTTCTCCTTCATATACCTTATTTAGCTCATATTCTTCATTTTCAATCTTCTTTTCTCCTATTCTAGCAACTATATTTTCTTTATTAAATTTATTTATTTTTATATTATTTTCAACTACCTTTATTTGAAAATTTACTTTATATTGTTCTTTTTCTGGTGTTTCTGTTATACTTATTAATTCTATTTCTGGAAAAATAGTATCTATATTTATTTCTGCTATTAAAATTGTTTGTTCTACTATGTATTTTGCATAATTTTCTTTACAAAATACTATAATAATTACACAAAAAAGAAATGCTATTTTTCTTTTCATTCTTTCACCTCTTTTTTATTTTTTTGTTCTGAATAAACTTTTATTTCTACATTTTGTAATATATCTTCTGATATTTTTTTATTTAATAGTATTTCTATCTTGTAATTATCTTGTTGTTTATTTTCCTTTGTTAGTAAAAATTTCTCTGTTTTGTTATTATTAATATTTAATTCTTTTTCTTCTTTATATATTTTAAAATTAATATCATCATTTTTTTTAGATATAATTTCAATATAATATTCTAATTCTACCTGTGTTATTTGTTCATTTTCATCATAATTTTTTACAGCTAGATTATATACCTTATTTCCCTGATTGTTGTTTATAATAAGTTTTTGCTCTCCTTCTAACTTTATAATAGGAATCGCTACACCTGAATTTACATTTATTTTAGTTTTATTAAAATACTTTCCTAAGCTTATTGTTGATAGTATTATTGTTAATACAAATGCTACTACTATTATTTTTATTATTTCTTTTTTCAATTTAACTCTCCAATTATATTTAAGTGAGGAAAAACCTTTTTCCTCACTTTGTATAAAGGTTTATATATTCATTTTCATATTCTATAATTTTTTTATAAGCTAACTATTTTTTATATTTGTTCTCCACTTACGTTAATTACAAATTTATAATCTTGAATTGTTTGTGCATCTTTTGTGTCTAATATATCATTGTTAGTGATTTCTTCGATTGTTGAACCACTTTCATAATCCCATTTCCATTCTATTTTTAAATTTACTACTTTTTCAGTATTATTAGCATAAATAATTCCTGACAATTTTTCTTCTAATTCTTTAAATGAATTATATTCTTTTTCCTGATATATAAACTTAAGATTATGGGGCTTGTTTTTTTCTTCTTCACATTTTATATAATACTTAATTCCTACCTCTGTATTAGTAGCATCTATTAAAATATCAAAACTGCCGTCTTGTTCCAGGGGCTATTTTATGATCAAGAACAGCTTTATTGTCTATTGTAGATACTAAATCAATTAACTGATTTTCCTCCTTTTTTTCGTTTATTATAAAATTCCATGTAGCTATTTCTGATACATTTTCTTCTTTCATTAAGGTAGTATATTTATTGAAAACTTGTCCGATCAAAAATGAAAAAATACTAATTATTATTATAATGGAAATCTTTAGAATTTTTTTCTCAAAAGCATACCTCCTTTTTTCTAGTTTATTTTAATTGGATTTTTTATTAGATAAAAAAATAATTGATTTAAATATTCCTATTTTAGGAATTTCTATAAAAATTATAGATCCTATGAAAATGTATTTTGATTATAATTACAAAAAATGGAATTGTCAATTGTTTTTTGTGATTTATTTTTATTTTTCATCGCAAAATTCGACAATTCCTTTTTCATTACTTTATATTAACTCCTATAACTCCTCCTAATATTCCAAAAGTAGTTCCTACTAGTATCATAATAATACTTTGTATATTTAAATTAAATTTCCAATTTAAAATGCTGGAAATTGTATAAATAATTAATAAATATATTCCCCCAATTGCTCCTCCATTTAATATTCCATTTTTTTTAATTTTTCTATTTACAATTGAGCTTCCGAAATAATATGCTAATCGCTGTAACCACTATAATTACAGGTGTTATTGTGTTTTCATTTACATTTGTATATGCTAATATAAGTGAAAATATGAATAATAATATTATTGTTAATATAAGTGATATTCCTACTCCTTTAAATATATTCTTCGTGCTTTCCATTTTTATATTCCTCCTCTTATTTTATATTTTTTCATTTTTATGTTTTTCTTTTATATTTATATTGATATAAAAAAAGAAATAGAACTTTTAGTTTTCTATTTCTTTTATAATATTTTTATTAATTAACTGTAAACTACGGGTCGAAATGCAAACTAGTTAATATATTTCAAGTAAAAATTTAAGGCCTTCAATCTCTTGAAAGTCCTAATATTATTGGCTTGGCTGGCTAGATTCGAACTAGCGCATGCCAGAGTCAAAGTCTCTATAAGTATTTGTTTTATACTATTTATTATTGTTTTTTAACAATACTTAAAACGTTGATTTTTAGACTGCTTTTACTATTTATGAACCAAAAGAAAGAATAATTGTAAGCCAAAGCATGCAAGATAAAGTCATTAATCATTTAGTCGCAAGGCATATTCTCTACCTCGCTATTTTACCTTGTCTTTTAGATGTAAATGTTGCTAGTAGAAAAGGCTTAGGTACAAGTGAAGGAATTAGATTAGCTATGAATTTCCATAGAATTTGTAAAGTAAAATATAAAACCTATTATATTTTAAAGTGTGATATTAGTAAGTTTTTTGCAAGTATTGACCATGATATTTTAAAGAAAAAACTAGAATTTATAAAAGTACCAATAATTTTATTTTTCTAGGAAGAAAACAAAATGGCAATTAAGCTAAATATAGAGATGTTAGAAGAAAAATTAAAAAAAAATTCATTTATATCAGACAGGTGAGATAAAGCTTACTGGTGTAGTTAATAGTATAATCTGCTATCAAAATTTATGTAAAAAGGGTAGTAACTACTAGAATTACTACCTTAAAAATAGTCCTAAAATATACTCCCTTTCGAATATAATAAAATACCTACTAACAAATATATTTATCTATTTTTACTTTATAACTAAATTTGAAATTTAGCTAAAGGACATAGTCTGTTTCTATATTATCTCTTATACAATCTATGATTGCATAACCACATTTTATAGAAGTTACGGGGCGGAAAGCATTGCTAGGCGAATTACTGTTCACACTACCGTCAGAATTCACATTGCACAAGTCGTTGTTGTTCGTGTTGCCGCTAGAGTTCACATTGCGAGAAGCCAGCCATACAACTATGCCCTATTAATTTATACTTTTCATCCAACCTGTTGTATATTTTATTATATCATCTATTTTTTTCGACAAATTTAATATGTTTTTTATTATTTATTATCATTTTGTCATAGCTCAAATTTATTAAAAAATCTATTACTTTTATTTTTGCAATTATTTTCTCTAGTAATATTTCTTTATTTTCTATATTACTTGTGATATTAGCCTCATAGGATAATTCTAATATTTCTTCCATTGAATTTATAATTTCTTTAAAACATTCTCTATTTATATTGTTTATTAAAAATTGATTGATATTATTTATTCTTGCTACTTTGTTTATATAACACTTTGACTCATTATAAAATTTATTATATGTGTTTAGGTTCTTATTATTGTATATTTCTTCTATGTCATAATTATTTCTCTTATCTAAAATCAAATAATTTATTTTATTGGTTTCTAATTTTGCTACTATTCTATTAATGCTATTTATTGGAAAATCACAAACATTCATATTTTCTATTTCTTTGATTTTATATCCAAATAAATATGAAATTATATAGGCATCCTTGCCATATATGTGATAAAAACTCCCTTCTTTAACTAGCACAATATATTCTGTATGAACCTTTTTTTACTGCTTGTATTATATTTTTTAATCCCATAACAATAAGTTCTCCTAAAATACTTTTTCGCCGAATCTCGGGAAGACACAAGGCCTTCCACGATTATCTTTCTCTACCATTTCAACTATTCTATTACATATGGATTTTCACTACTTCCATCTCCCCCACTTATTATGACACCAGATGGTAGAAGGAATACGGGGCGGAAAGCATTGCTAGGCGAATAACTGGACACACTACCGTCAGGATCCACATAGCACAAGTATTCGTCGTTCGTGTCGCCGCTAGAGCTCACACTGCGCACATCGAAACACGTGTAACTAGAATAAGAGCTCACATAGCGAGAAGCAAGCCATGAATCAGTACTTATATTTAATCCAAGCGAGTTAAGCTTAGCAACATCTTCTTTATATTTAGTATCACTTGTTTTAAATTTATCATTCCACCCATATTTTTTTAAATATTCATAACTACGAGACCAATATCCAGCAACATCTTCTGCAAATACACCGTTAGTCGGAACTGGGTCACTTCCCAAACATCTAGCATCTAGCGCTGTACTATTTTTATATGTTTTTGCTTTATTATTTAAGGTGGTTACTGCTTTATTGTATGATGTTGCTGCTAATTTGAAGTTATCATTTATAGTTACTGAACCATCATATTCAAAATCTGCATTTCCAACCAATGTATCTCCATTACCTAAAGTCACATTTCCTACATTATCAGCAGAAATTATCTGAATTCCATGTGTGTCATCATTATATAACACTCTACAAAGAATATTATTATATAAAACATATGGGCTCTTATCTTTTGCTTCTGTCGCTGTAGAGTCCGTTTTTAAAACTTTTTTAGCGACTATTACAGGTGTTTCTTTACTCCATATATCTGATGCCAATATTTTATAATTCTTACTTGTAACAATATATCTATTTCCTTCATCATCTATTCTTATTGTTCCGTCTTTGTCATAACTTTTTAGTATTCTATCTAAATCTTCTTTTGGTAATTCTCCATTATTTTCTGACTGTACTCCAACTATCTCTACTTTTGCTCTTTCTATTATATCTGCTTTTTCCGTTTGTTCTTTTGCGTTTCCTGCTTGTGTTAGTATTCCATTGTCTCCTGTCAATGTAGCAATTGTTACTCCCGCAAGGATTAGAAGTACAATTATTGTAATGACAAGGGCTATCAAAGTTATACCCTTACTGTTTTTTTGCATTCTTTTTTGTTGCATTTTTTTTACCTCTTTCTTTTGTTTTATTATTAGCATTTTAAAAAATACTATTCTATTTATATAGTACCTTTACATGACGTTAAATGTCAATACAAATTATAATATTTTATATAAAGTTTTCTATATTTAAAAAATGTTAGCAAATTTTTGCATTATAACTTTAGGAGCTGATTTACCCTGAAAAAAATGGATTTAGAGCGAAATGAATTAATCTATAATTTGTATTTTAAAGATAAACTAACCGTATCAGAAATTAGTAAAAAAGTAAATTTATCTATTAGTCAGATTAGCCGTATTCTATCTAAGTCCTCCCTTTATCAGCAAGAAAAGTCTAACAAAAAGAAGAAAATCGTAAAAAACACCAAGAACAAGCAAAAGAAATTATGAGGAAAAAAAATAAACAACTTTCGAAAACTGAAAGTCGCTTATATGAATGGCTGGGCTGGCTAGATTCGAACTAGCGCATGCCAGAGTCAAAGTCTGGTGCCTTACCGCTTGGCTACAGCCCAATATTTAAAATTAAATGGGGTGGAAGATGGGACTCGAACCCACGGTCTCCAGTGCCACAAACTGGCGCGTTAACCAACTACGCTACATCCACCATTGTTTACGTGCACTTTAAACCTCGAGCACATTTATTATTATAAACAATTTCCACCCTATTTGTCAACTCTTTTTACAAATTTTTTAATATTTTATGTTAGCACTATTTTTAAAACTTATTAATTATATATTATAAACCTTTTTTTATTTATTATAACTCTTTTTATTCTATTGTTCTTTACTTAAACTACTTGGATCTATTCCATATTGTTTATATAGCCATGTAGAATAATTAAAAGGTGTTAATGTCTCTGGTAATCCATAGTCAACTCCATTTGTTTCTACTCTAATAGATGTAATTTTAACTGGATTTACTGGTGTGCTAACTTCTTGTTGTGAACTACTACTTTCTTTGCTATCTCCACTTGCTTTTACTTCTACTTGTTCTATGTTATGCACTACATCCATTCCTTCTATTACTTTACCAAAAGCTGTATAATATCCATTTAATGAAGTATTATTTTTAGTCATTATAAAGAATTGTGAACTTCCTGAATTATATGATTCTTCTTTTAATGATGATGATTGTTGTGTATAGTCATTTCTTGCCATTCCAACAACTCCTTCATCAAATTTTAATTTGTTATCTACCCCATTAGATATAAATTCACCTTTAATAGAATATTCTGTATCGCTTCCATCATCTTTTAAATCTGCAAGTGTAGCAGACCCGCTTCCAGTTCCTTGCTTATCTCCTCCTTGTATCATAAAGCCTTTTACTATTCTATGAAATGTTAAACCATCATAAAAGCCTCTATTAGCTAATGTAATAAAATTTGAAACTGTTTGTGGTGCTTTGTCTGGGTACAATTCTATTTTTACTGTGCCAAATCCCTCTACTTCCATTGTTGCAACAGGATTTTTAACTTCATTTGTTGCATTTTTATAATATCCAAATGCTATTGCTCCTATTAATATTATTACTAAAATTAAGGCAATTATCCATATAATATTTTTTGTTTTTTTCATCTTATTTTTTCCTTTCTTAAATTAAATTATCAAAAATAAATTGTTCTTGCATTCTTTTTAATGATTGTTTTATTGTTCTTGCTCTTACTTCTCCAATTCCATCTACTTCATCTAAGCTTTCGATGTCTGCTGCTAAAATATGTTGAAAAGATTTGAATGAATCTACTAAGTTTTCAACTATATTTGATGGCATTCTTGGAATTTTATTTAATATCCTATAACCTTTGGTATAAACAGCGACTTCATCATAATTATCAAAATTTCCATATCCTAATAATTTAGCAATTACTGTTTCTTTTGATAAATCTTCATAGCTTAATTCTTCTAAGCTTTCTATTATTTTTTCTACTGTTCTTTTTTTCTTTGTTGGTACTATGTAATCTTTTATTATTAGTTCTTCTTCTTTTTCAAGACCACCTATTAATTCCTCTAATTGCATTTTTACTAGTCTACCATCATCGCCTAATTCATATATTTGTCTTTGTATTTCTTCCACTATTTTCATAACCATTTCGGCTCTTTGTATAGCTACAATTACATTTTCTAGTGTAACTATATCATTAAATTCATATTCATTTAATATGTTTAATTTATTATCAAACACTTTCTTATATTTTTCTAATGTTTGTATAGCTTGATTTGCTTTATTTAATACTGCTTCTGTGTTTTCTAATATATATCTGTCATTTCCTTTAAAAATAGTTATAATGCTTCTTCTTTGAGATATGCTAATTACTAACTCTCCTGTTTGTTTTGCTGTTCTTTCTGCTGTTCTATGTCTTGTCCCTGTTTCTAATGTTGTAATTTCATGAGATGGTATTAGTTGTGCATTGGCATATAATATTCTTTTTAAATCTCCACTCAAGACAATTGCTCCATCCATTTTAGCAAGTTCATATAATTTAGATGATGTATATTCTTCATTAATTGTAAAACCACCATCAACAACTTCTTTTAATACTTCATTGTTATCAGTTATTAATAGTAATGCTCCTGTTCTTGCTCTTAATATATTTTCTAGTCCATCTCGTATAGGAGTTCCTGGTGCAATCAATTTTAAAATTTCTGTAATATTATCTTCTTTGCCTTTTCTCAATGATAACTTCTCCCTTCTTCACTTTTGAGCGATTTTCTACTTGATTCCAATCTTTTTCATTGCTTCATTAATATTTCTAACGCCTATTATATCTAATTTATATTTTTCTTTCAAGTCTTTTTTATTACTTTCTGGAATAATGCAACTTTTAAATCCTAATTTTTCTGCTTCTTTTAATCTTTTTTCTATTAAATTAATTCTTCTAATTTCTCCTGTTAAGCCTACTTCTCCTATTATTATCATATCTTTTGGAATTGCTATATTTTTAAAGCTTGATGCTGTAGCCATCATAATTCCTAAATCAATTGATGGTTCATTTATTTTTAATCCTCCTACTACATTTAAGTATACATCTTGTGAGCCAAGCATTAAACCTGCCTTTTTTTCTAATACTGCTATTAATAGAGATAATCTATTATAATCAATTCCATTTGCTGTTCTTTTTGGATATCCAAATACTGTTTGTGAAGTTAATGCTTGTATTTCTACTAAAATTGGTCTTGTTCCTTCTATACTTGATACTATACACGAACCAGCTGGATTATCATCTCTCTCAGATATTAATATGTCTGATGGATTTGTTATTTCGCACATTCCTTTTTCTTGCATTTCAAACATTCCGATTTCATTTGTTGAACCAAATCTGTTTTTTACTCCTCTTAATATTCTATATGAAAAGTATCTTTCTCCTTCTAAATATAATACTGTATCTACCATATGTTCTAAAACTCTTGGTCCTGCAATATTTCCTTCTTTTGTAACATGCCCTATAATTATAGTTGTAATTGCTCTCGATTTACATACTCTCATAACTTGTCCGTGTAATTTCTCTTACTTGACTAACACTTCCGGCTGCTGCTGTTATTTCATCTGAATACATAGTTTGAATAGAATCAATAATAACTAATTTAGGATTAACATTAATAATTGCTTGGTTTACTATATCTATATCTGTTTCTCCTAAAAATAAAATATCTTCATTATTAATTCCTAGCCTATCAGCTCTTAGTTTGATTTGTTCTGCTGATTCTTCTCCTGAAACATATAAAACTTTTCCGTCTCCCTTAATTTTATCACATATTTGTAGGATTAGTGTTGATTTTCCTATTCCTGGTTCTCCTCCAAGTAAAATTAGAGAACCTTTTACTAACCCTCCTCCTAAGACTCTATCTAATTCATTAAAACCAGTATGTATTCTTAAAGTTTCTTTTGCTTCATAAGAATTTAATTTTTGAGGAGTACTTGCTTTTTTATCAACTATATCTTTGTTTTTAGTTTCTACTATTTTTTGTTCATAAAAACTATTCCAACTATTACATGCTGGACACTTGCCAAGCCATTTACTTGATTCATTTCCACATTCACTACAAACAAATACAGTTTTACTTTTTGCCATTTTCCCTTTTAGATGTTTTCTATTTTACTAAAAACATCCTTATTCCTCCTTTCTTTTTATGCTTATATTGTTTTTTATTTTTCCTAATATATAACAAAAAAAGTATAGCATACTTTTTTTCATTACGCTATACTTTTATTTTAATTCATAAAAAATTTACAATCACATATATTACAAAATTTACGAATTATTTTTTCTTTCCAAATCTTATTTCTTTAAATAAAAGATCATGAACTTTTTCCCATGTTACTTCTTGGTGTAAAAATTCGTTTATTTCATCTTCTACTTTTTGTTGATATGGCGTTAATTCTACTTTAATTTCTTTGTTCCAGTCTATTTCTTGTAACCAAAAAGCTTTAAACTTATTCCAAAATCCAACTTTTACTAGTAAATTATTATTTCTTATTGTTCCTGCATTTTGAATATTTTCCGCTTTACTCTCTTCTGCATTTTCTACTTGATTATTAAATGCAACTCCTCCAAAAGCTCCATCTATCTTTGTTTCTTGACCTAAATCTGCCATTTCTATTCCTCCTTTGTATTTATTTCATAATGTTAATTTATTTATACTATATTTTAAAATTATATTCAAGTATTTTTATGCTTTTTCATATTAAATCTTTATTACATAATTGTTACATTTTTGTTACATTTTACATTTCTACTAAAATGTGTTCTTTTGTGCCTTCTATACATTTTACTTTTATTATTTGATTTTCAATTTTTATATCTTTTACATTTTCTTCTGATAGGTATGCTAACAAATAATTTTTAGTATGACCTTTATAATAGTTATCTTTCTTTTCTTCGAATAACACTTCTACTGTTTTTCCAACATATTTTTTATTATAACTTTTTTCATTTTCATCTGATAACTCTATTAATTTATGGCTTCTTTCTTCTTTTTTTGCTCCATCAATTTGTTGTTTCATTTGTGCTGCTTTTGTTCCTTTTCTAGGAGAATATTTAAATATATGCATTTTATAAAATTTAATTTCTTTTAGAAACTCATATGTTTCGTTAAATTCTTCTTCTGTCTCTCCTGGAAATCCTACTATTATATCTGTTGTTAGTATAACATCTTCATAATATTTTCTTAAACATTCTACTATATTTCTAAATTGTTGTATTGTATATCTTCTATTCATTCTTTTCAAAGTTTCATCACATCCACTTTGTAAAGAAAGGTGAAAATGATGACATACCTTTTCTAGTTTTATAAGCCTTTTCATAAATTCTTCATTTATTAGTAATGGCTCAATTGATCCTAATCTAATTCTCTCAATTCCTTCAATCTTGTTTATTTCTTCTAATAAATCAATTAATTTATATTCTGTTTTAAAATCTTTTCCATATGATGCTACATGTATTCCTGTTATTACAACTTCCTTTATTCCTTCTTCTGCAACTTTTCTAATTTCAGCTAAAACATTTTCTGGTTTTCTACTTCTTACTCTTCCTCGTGCATATGGAATAATACAATAAGAGCAAAATCTATCACATCCATCTTGTACTTTAATAACAGCTCTTGTTTTTTCTGTATATGTAACATTTCCAAAATCAACAAATTCTCTTTGCCTCATTACATCTTCTATGTTTATTTTTTCTTGATTTTTTATATAATCTTCTACATGTTCTACAATTTCGCCTTTTTCATTATTTCCTAAAATTAAATCTATTTCTTTTATCTTTTCTAATTCTTTTTTCGCTACTTGTGCATAACATCCACATGCTACTACAATTGATTTTGAATTTAATTCTTTAACTCTTCTAAGCATCTGTCTTGATTTTCTATCTGACATGTTTGTTACTGTACATGTATTGATAATATATATATCTGCTTTTTCATGATTTTCTACTATTTTATATCCATTTTCTATAAATTTTTGAATCATTGCATTTGTTTCATATTGATTTACTTTGCACCCGTAATGTAATAAACGCTACTTTTTCTTTTGATTGCTCTATTTTATTTTCCATTTTTTTCTCTCTTTCTTGATATAAATTTATAAAATGTCGCATGAGTAAGTCTCTTGCGACATTTCTTTATCTTCTTGCTTTTCCTTCTAAAGCATCTAAATTATCTAGTGCTTTTCCTGTTCCTAATGCTACACATGATACTGTATCTTGGGCTATCATAACATTTATTCCTGTTTTTTCTTGTAATAATTTGTCTAGTCCATCTACTAAGCATCCTCCACCTGTCATATAAATTCCTTTGTCACTAATATCTGCTGCTAACTCTGGTGGTGTTCTTTCTAAAACTGAATGAACAGCTTCTACAATCATCATTGCAGGTTCTATTAATGCTTCTAACATTTCACTTGAACGTACTTTTAATGTACTTGGTAATCCTGTACCTAAGTCTCTTCCTCGTATTTCCATTTCTGTATCTTGTATTTTTGGAAATACACATCCAATATTAACTTTTAAATCTTCTGCTGTTCTTTCTCCTATTATAATGTTATATTTTTTCTTTATATATTTTACAATATATTCATCAAATTTATCTCCAGCAACTTTTAATGAAGTACTTACTACTGAACCTCCTAAAGAAATAACTGCTATGTCTGTTGTTCCTCCACCAATATCTACTACCATATTTCCACATGGTTTTGAAATATCTATTCCTGCTCCTATTGCTGCTGCTATTGGTTCTTCTATTAAATATACTTTTCTTGCTCCTGCTTGTGATGCTGCATCAATAACGGCCTTTTTTTCCACTTCTGTTACTTGTGAAGGAATACATATCATAATTCTTGGTGCAAATATAAATTTTCCACATATTTTATTAATAAAATATTTTAACATTTTTTCTGTTACTGTATAATCTGATATTACACCATCTCTTAAAGGTCTTGTTGCTATTATATTTCCAGGTGTTCTTCCGAAGCATTCTTCTTGCTTCTTGTCCTACTGCTAATACTTCTCCTGTGTTATTGTCTACTGCCACAACAGATGGTTCTCTTAATACTATTCCTTTACCTTTTACATAGGCAATTACTGTTGCAGTTCCTAAATCAATACCAATATCTTGTCCTAACCCCATTTTAAACATGCTTTTTTCCTCACAATCTTTTTTTGTTTCTTTTTCGTTACAAATATATTACGATTATATTACAATACCTTTAATTTATCAACCCTTTTCATTGAATTTTTTTATTTTTTATATTATAATGTTTAATGTCAAATATATTTATTGGAGGCAAATATGAAGCAATATGAATTTATATCAAAGAATGAAGCTGATACAAAACAATTAGCAAAAAAATTAGCAGCAAAATTAAAACCAAAAGATGTTGTTGTTTTAACTGGTGAACTAGGATCTGGAAAGACAAAATTTACAGAAGGTTTTTTGTCTTATTTTGGTTTAGAAAATGAAATATCTAGTCCTACATTCACTATAGTAAATGAATATAAAAAAAATGATCTTAACATTTATCATTTTGATGTATATAGATTAAGCGATTCTTCTGAATTTTACGAAATAGGTGGCGAAGAATATTTTGAAAATGGTATCTGTTTAATTGAATGGGGAGAATTAATTGAAGATGCTTTACCTAATGATTATATTCATATTACTTTTAAAAAAGATGATAAAAATGAAAATAATAGAATTTTAATAATTGAATCAAAGGAGGATTTATTTTGAAAATATTAAGTATTGATACGGCAAGTGATGTATGTGGAGTTTCTATTTTAGAAGATAAAAAATCTATTATAAGTCTTGATACTAATACAGGACGAACACATTCTGAAAATTTAATGCCTATGATTGAAAATGCTTTTAACCAAACTAATTTAAGTTTAAATGATATAGAGTTAATAACTTGTGATATAGGTCCAGGTTCTTTTACTGGTTTACGAATTGGTATTGCAACTACAAAAGCTTTTTGTGATTTTTCATCAATTCCATGTGTTGGAATCAGTTCTTTAACATCTCTAGCATATAATGTTTTAGAAAATATAAAAGACAATGATGTAGTATGCAGCATTATTGATTGTAAAAATAATAATTGCTATTTTGCATTATACGAAAAGAAAAATGAAACTTTCGAAATTCTTATAGAACCTCAAGCAGAAAGTGTTAATTCTTGTTTAGCTATCTTAAAAAGTTATTGTGAAGATACGTTAGCAAACTCTTCTATTTATTTTGTTGGAAATGGATCTGAAATTTATAAAGACGAAATTAAATCAACCTTTTCTGAAGCTGAATTTTTTTCTCATGAGTTTAATATTTTAAATTCTATTTCATTAGGTATTGCAGGATTTGAAAAATCAAAACTAGGAATTAATTCAGAAGAAATATTGCCATTATATTTAAAAAAGCCTCAAGCTCAAAGGCAATTGGAAGAAAGAGAACATAAATAAAATAATTATTATTTTATATTTGAAAGGATATTTTATATGGCAATTAAAATAGAAAAAATGAATTTAAATCATTTAAATGAATTGCAGGAAATTCTTATTTCTGACTTTGATGACTTTTGGAGTTTTTCAACATTAAAAGAAGAAGTAGAAAATGAGAATTCTAGCTACATTATAGGAAAAATCAATAATGAAATTATTGGCTTTGCTGGACTAAAAAAAATTTTTGATCAAGCTGATATTATGAATATAGTAATAAAAAAAACTTATAGAAACCAAGGTATTGGCACTTTACTTTTAGAAAATTTAATTTTGCTTGCTAAAGACTTAAATATATCCACCCTTTTTTTAGAAGTTAATGAACAAAACAAACCGGCAATTCACTTATACGAAAAACTTGGATTTAAAAAATTAGGTGTTAGAAAAAAATATTACAACAATAATAATGGAATTATAATGAAAAAAAATCTTAAATAACTTTCTTGTAATTAATTAATTAATTTTTAATAATAATAATTTAAGGTGTAATATATTACTTAATAAAAAAATATATTACACCTTTATACATTTCAATTTTGCTATATTTATTTTAATTCAATATTTATGTCTCTTTCTTGTTTTAATTTAATTTTATTATATTGTACTCCACATTCATCAAATAATTTTCTAGAGGCAATGTTATTTTCTGAATTTGCATATTTATCTGATAAATAAATCACTTCTTTAATTCCAGATTGAATAATAATCTTCGCACATTCATTACATGGAAATAAATCAACATAAATTCTAGCATCTTCTAAATCTTTTTTACTTCCTCTATAATTCAAAATTGCATTTAGCTCTGCATGACAAACATATGGATATTTTGTATCTAGATTTTTTCCATCTCTTCCCCAAGGGAATTTTTCATCACTAAATCCATTTGGAGCTCCATTATATCCTATTGATAAAATTCTGTTGTCATTACTAACAATACATGCTCCAACTTGTGTAGATGGATCTTTACTTCTCATAGCAGACAATTTTGCAATTGCCATAAAATATTCATCCCATTCTAAATAATCTTTTCTTTTTTCTCCATTCATTTAAACTTCCAACTCCTTTTTATAAAACAACTTTTGAGACAAGGGGGACAGGTCTTAAATGTCTCATTCGTACCATTCAAGTTCCCAATCATCTAGTATTACTGTATCTCCTTCACACACTCCCATTTCTTTTAATTTTGCTTCTATTCCCATATTCTTTAGACACTTTTGTAAATAATACATTGACTCATTATCTTCAATATTCACTCTTCCCATTAGTCTTTGTACTGCCCTTCCTGTAACATAGAATATTCCATCTTGCTCTTTTATTTTCCATTCATCTTTCTTATCTTCTAAAGTATATATTTTTCTATCTTCTATTTCTACTAATTCCTCTTTTGGAAGTGTTTTTAACATTCTATCAACATAATCAATTAATTCTTGAACGCCTTCTTTTGTTACTGATGATATTTTGTATAATTCTAGTTTTTCTTTTTTAGCTAATTTTTCTACTTCTTTTAAAATTGAATCATCTTGCATAGCATCCAATTTAGTTGCTACTATTATTTGTTTTCTACTTGATAACTTTTCACTATATTTTTTCAATTCTTCATTAATTGCATAAAAATCTTTTACTGGATCTCTTCCTTCTTGTCCAGAAACATCTAAAAAATGTAATAATAATCTAGTTCTTTCAACATGTCTTAAAAACTGTATTCCCAGTCCTACACCTTCACTTGCCCCTTCAATAATTCCTGGAATATCTGCTATAACAAATCCATCTCCATTTTTGGTTTTTACTACTCCTAAATTAGGAACTATTGTTGTAAAATGATAATTTGCAATTTTAGGTTTAGCATCAGTAACAACTGACAAAAATGTTGATTTTCCTACATTAGGGAATCCTAATAAACCTACATCTGCTAACAATTTTAGTTCTAATATAAGTTCTTTTTCCTCTCCTTTTTCTCCATCTTCTGAAAATCTAGGTGCTTGTCTTGTTGCTGTTGCAAAATGAGAATTTCCTCTTCCTCCGCGACCACCTTTTAATATTAATTCAGTTTGACCTGGCTTAGACAAATCGGCAACAACTTTACCTGTCTCAACATCTTTTACAACTGTACCGATTGGAACTTTAATATACAAATCCTCTCCATACTTTCCATTACAATGACTTCCGCTTCCATTTTCTCCATTTTTAGCTTTAAATTTTCTATTATATCTAAAATCAATCAAAGTATTTTTATCTTTATCCACTTGAAAATAAACGTTTCCGCCATTTCCACCATCTCCGCCATCAGGTCCTCCTGCAGCTACATATTTCTCTCTACGAAAAGTTGCTGCTCCATTTCCACCATCACCTGACTTAATTATAATCTTTGTATAATCTGTAAACATATTTCTCTCCTTCTGAGACATCAGGGACAGGTCTTAAATGTCTCATTTTTATATCGATTTTTATTTATTACATTTTTCGACTTTATTCTACTAAATTAATGAGACATTTAAGACCTGTCCCTGATGTCTCATTATTCAAAGTAATTCAATTTCATTGCTTGTTTTATTTTTTTCATTGTTTGTTTTGCTGTTTTTCTTGCTTTTTCTGTTCCTTCTATTAAAATTTTGTCTACTTCTTCTGGATGTTCTTCATAATATTTTCTTTTTTCTCTTATTGGTTTTAATTCTTCTATTATGTTTTTAGCTAATTGTCTTTTACAAGCTACACATCCACGTTTTCCTGCTTTACATTCTTCACATACTGTTTTTACTTCTTCTTTTGTGCTAAATAAGTTATGATAATATGCAACCATACATATATCAGGATTTCCTAAGTCATCTTTTTTTATTCTATTAGGATCTGTTACTGCACTCATTACTTTTTTAGTTATTTCTTCTTCACTGTCTGATAAATATATGGCATTTCCTAATGATTTTCCCATTTTTTCATTTCCATCTAAACCTTTTATTCTTTTTTCACTTGATAATACTGCTTCTGGCTCTTTTAAAACTTCTCCATATATACTATTAAATTTTCTAACTATTTCTCTACATTGCTCTATTAGAGGTAACTGATCTTCTCCTACTGGTACTAATTCTCCTTCAAATGCCGTTATGTCTGCTGCTTGACTAACTGGATATCCTAAAAATCCATATGTTACACTTTCTCCGAATAGATCTCTTTTTTGTGCAATTTCTGTTTTTACTGTTGGGTTTCTTTGAAGTCTTGCTATTGTTACTAAATTTGAATAGAATACTGTTAGTTCAGCAACTTCTGGTATCATTGATTGAATATAAATTGTTGTTTTTTTTGGGTCTATTCCAACTGATAAGTAATCCATTGCTACTTCTCTTACATTTTTTCTTACTTTTTCTGGAT
>ERZ837910.2324-NODE-2324-length-23638-cov-11.901878_pt1 | contig 23638 bp, 17 predicted proteins | sample MGYA00519940_ERZ837910 | MGnify/ENA primary metagenome ERZ837910 (study PRJEB31850, sample SAMEA3708825) | human gut metagenome | biome: human gut; feature: human-associated habitat; material: faeces | place: China | collected 2014 ... | reverse complement strand
AGTGTTTTAATTAAAGTCATCCACTTTTTTTAATGTGCTTTGCGGAAACTCAAGTAATTTTATCTAAGGTCGTGTGAGTTTTGTAGCATTACAATCGATGTGACTCTTTTCTATATACAAAAAAACTAATTTCTGTGCTGTCCATCCAAAATACATATTAAGGCGGTGCCTGCATATTGTTATGATATTCTGCGGATATTTACACAGAAACTGATTTTAACTAGTATCCTCCCTGTCTGATTCTGTGAAAATTTGCACAAAAAAAACACCAGTCTAGTCTTAAATACACACCAAAACTCTCTTTTCCCTGCCTTATTATCTATATTTTGTTTCAAAATAGATTATATTGCATCCTTCAAGTCAGTTATATAATTCACAAAGGATGTATACATCTCCTCGGTTAGCAATTTAGGCAATTTTAATTCTTTTTCAGTAATTACTAATTCTTCAAATGCAATATTATAAACACATTTATTAAAATCAAGTCTTTGCAGAACCTTTTTTGTATACGGTCTTTTTGCGTCCTGAAATGATATACTAAGCAAGAATTTCTGTACTCTCGGACTATTTAACAAAAGCATGCAAGTATATGCATCCGAATAATTATCAAACGCTAGAAAGTATGATGTATCATCAACCATAATCGGATGACCTATTTTATTCTCATTATAAAGTAGCGCAAATAATGGCTTCTTATAAAAACCAGAAATCCCTACCTTATATTTTGCATAAGAATACTCACCAACACCAAACATACTGAATGCAGGAGCACCCTTATAAATACTACTTTTTCTAGCGTCAAATAAATCTTTTCTATCACACAAATATTTCCATGTTTTTGGTGCTAAAGTTTCAATATAATCAGTTTCTTCTCTTGTCTTTTTTTGTGTAACGATAACATATTTTGTAAAATTTGAATTAATAATAGGCTTCTTAAACGAACTGCTTTTCATCAACGGAAAAACAAGCAAATCTTCTAATTCAACTTCCTCTTTATTCTTGTTTTTGTAACAATTCTCACCTTGCTTTTCTAATTCCATTACTCTCGCACAATCATGTTTAACCCCTTGTCTCCATTCAACAGCACACTCTCCATCTAAATCTAACACATTACCAACTGCATTTCTCAGTTTCCCATTTTGGAAAGAAATTCTTCCCAAAATAAAATTGGGACTTTCAATGTCATAAATCTCACACTCCCGACATTTTGAATTTGATGTAGACATTTTAATGTATAACAAACATGCAGGTGCACTAATTCCAAAAACCTTTGAAGAATTAAAATTATACATTCTAAGGTCGTCAACACATACAGCATTTCTATCGAGTTCAAGTAATACATTGCGCGCAACCGAGGTTTTACAAAGCATTGCAATAACAACATTCTTACCAATAGACTTTTCAATCAATTTTAATATTATATATTCACATATATCAAAATTGCTAGCACCTGTTATAGCATCAGTTCCACTTAATCTTTTAAAATTCTTTTTTTCAGGCAAATTAAAATTCAAGTCGGAATTGGTAGCCCATGGTGGATTTCCAAGGAACAATGTTTCTGTTTCCTCAATATATTGCTCTATTTTATATGTAAAAAAATTGTCATTCACAATATGTAACCTTTTATCGGAAACACTCTTTTCGCATTCATCACAATACTCTGGATTTATTTCTAAACCAATAGCTTTTTTTATCGTAGAAAATGTATTCAAAGCAGCCTTAATGAAATTTCCCAAACCTGATGTTGGTTCTATTACAACCTCTGGATTTAACTTGAGTTCGTTGTAAAGCAGACTACAAACGCTTTCTGCAAACTGATTTGGAGTTTGATAGTCACCAAATTCCTTCTTCAAATCACTACCATTCATAATTTACCACCCCATTTACAGTATTGTCCAAAGCAATTACTCTAGTATATTGCAATCTCCATTGTAAAGCATTGCTAATCGTTAAATATCCTTGCTCGGGTTTATTACATAATATTTCATCTGCTAAATCGGAATACACTATATCATCACCCGGAACATTCCTATCAACTAAAAATCCAATGATATCTTCTTTGTTCGCACCATCATCTACCATTTCTCTTAAGCGTTTTGTAATTGTAAAATCTGCTGTTCTAGACTTGTAAATAAATGCACAATACTTAAAATCCAAAGTACATGAAGTTGCTGTATCCTTCTTATCATAAACAAACACTAAAATGTTATATCCTAATCCAAATATCTTCTGACGTGCATTTTTAAAGGGACAACTACTTTGTGGCTGAACAATACTTGTAACCTTTATGTCCGTTTCTATCTCCGCTCCCGGAAGATCAATTCCCTTCGCACTACTTCCAATCTCAATTTCATACTTACTAGAAACATAATCTTGGAATCTGTGTTCAACATATGTTCCTACTGCTTTGCCGTCAGTCACTCCAATAAGTGATGAGTGATTTTCTTTTTTCATAAACTCACAAAAAATTTTAGCCTCTTTTTTTAAATCACTTATATCCATAACCTTCATATCATCTCGTCCTCCAGAGTAAAATTATACAATAATATTATATCACATTAATTTCTTTTGATAAAGCAATGATTATACTTTACACACATCAACTGCATTCCAAGTATCCTCCCAATTTACCCTTTCTGGTAATAATGCAAGATACTCTGCTTTTTTGATTGCTTCATCTTCCGTCTCCGCTTCAATCTGTATTGAGCCCATTTTCATTATCGTTACATCCCATGTTTTCTCCATAGTCATTCTCCTTTCTTAACCTATCAATTGCAAGTATTATTACTTTAGGTTTTGTCATATTAAGTAGACAACAGTATTCCTCCAATCTAGTTTTTGTCTGCTCACCCATTCTCAATGAATATATATTCCTTATTTTTTTCCCTTTAGTCGACCTATATTGCCCATTTAATTCGTCTCGTATATGTAGTATACTTTTTGCATTATAAAAAGTCAAGGGCAAACCAAACATTTGTTCTTTTTTCATTCATATACATCTTCAACATCTAAGTAACTCATCACAACTAAGGCTTTCTTCCCACACATTTGTCTTCGCCTCTACTCTTCCCATTTACCTTGGTAGTCGAAATTATAGAATTTTCAACTCTTTCCACCAAATTACACCGTACTCTGCTCCCGTCAGTAAAAATATGCATTATCATAAAGCCGAAACACCATGACAAATGAATATAGTACGCGAATACTTATGTAATTTATTTTCAGAAGCTGCTTTTCAACTTCTATTTGCGCATTTTATATGGTGTTAATTACTCTTTATGTTATCGATAACTACTGAACATAAAATGCACATCTTAACAAATTTTGCAAGATGTGTATAGAAACCGTAATTACTACTAGCAACCTTCTCATAAAATCAGATAATTTTTTTCATCTATAAGACTCTCCAATAAAAGCCTTAAACGTAAATCTGGCAACATCTATTATTGTAGATTATAAGGATACTTCTACACCCAATCGATTGTTTTAATTTGTTCTTTTGTAATCAAAAAGAGATTCTTCGCTACCTTTTGACTGCTCAATATACTCTATTTCAATTATTTGAAACAAAACATTTTTACTGTATATCCTTATCATTCATTATTTGCTTATCCTATCTTTTTTCGTTACAGTATTTGTTTTGCGCTTCTGGTCAACTTAACCAAAAGATATCTTGTGTTTAACCTCATATTTCGGTCACGTCACAACTTACTGCATACACCAGTAATCAAAAATCCTTTCTGCACATCAAAATATTTGCTTTTCATAGTAGCTCAGTTGCTAGTAGAGCCATTTTTTTCTATTTCCGCAACCATCTCCTGATAACTTAATATTGGAAATGCAATGTCTTTATATCGTGAAACAAAGATTTTATTTACACACATATACGGTTTTATATTGTATTCTGCAGTTGGTAACTTTAAATCTTTTATTACTTCTGAATAATTATCATTAAGAAAATCAATCCTACGCTGAAATTTCTCATCATACTTGTTCTCTTTAAAAAACCTTTTCTGCTGCCTATACATTTCATAAAATGTCTCAACCTTCTCAATAACTTTACATTCAATAATCCATATTGCTTTTCTCTGCAAATCTACCGCAAACAAATCATAGTCTCCAAGGAACTGAGGATATTTCTTTTTATCTAGACTCATCAATTCAAAATTAGGTTTTACCACAAATCCATTGTCCTTAAATATTTTTTCAAGGTCAAAAACTATTTTCTTTTCGTAAACCCTTTTCCAATCAACCAAAACCTCTTTTGTAAACGGCATCCCTATTTCATATGGCATACGAAATTCAAATATACTATTTTGCCAATAATCTTTTAAGAAATGTATAGCCACTGGTGAATAAATAAGCATGTTATCATATTCATAAACCGGTTTTACCTCGTATCTATCGCATCTTTTTTCCTTCTCTCCAATAGGCAAATAAAAATCAGCAACATTATTCTTAGTTTTAAGTCTATCTGTACTTATATTCAGTAAATGTAAAGCTTTCTCTGCTAATTTCTTTGAAACATTTTGAGCAACACAAAAATCATCTATTAAGTCTTCTTTCCAAAAACAAAATACATTACCTCTGTAATAAAGTTCACTGCCAATATTACCACCAGTTTCCAGATAATACATTAATGTTAGAAAAGTGTCTAATGGTACTCCTGTATCTTTTTCGAAAGCTTGTTTTACATCTTCAAAAAATTTCTTATCAGCAGAATTATCTCGCTCAAAATGTCCGGGATCATCATACATTCTTTTTGCTAGTTCTTCACCTAAAGAATTTTTTGATTCTCTATTTGATTCTACATCAATGATATATTCTCCTGATACCTCCACATACACCTCATCTTCAGTAAAGTAGCATATATCGGCATTATCCCCAAGGACAACAAGCCAATTTGCATACGCTAACAAGTACTGGTATTTTTCGCTAGATAAAACTGCTTGCCCTCTTCCAGCATTAAATAATGCCGTCTCAAGCAAATATGATACTGTTCTTAAATTATGCTTTGCTTCTTCTCTTTGTTTTATAATATTATGAGCCACTTCATCACGAACCGTATCTTTCATATCCTCAAAACAATTATATCTCTGCCTATGTATCATAATTTCATGTAAAAGAGTTGCATAATCTGATAGGCTTCGTTCATATAATTTTAGATAATCATATTGAGTTACTTCTTTTTCAAATTCTTCTATGAGTTCTTTTTGAATCGTCCTAACAACTTTATTTGCATCTTTTCCATAATAGCTTCTAGATTTAATCCCAGCGTTATGGCATACCTCCGCAATATGTTTTCTTACTGCAATATACGCGCTATCTTCAACTCTGAATATTGATTCTTGTTCCTGCTTCCATTCATATTCCACGCTAAAACTAATTGCAGATACTTCCTTCTTTTCCGATTTAATACATTCCATATGCTGCACTAATTGCGAATAAAAAATAGGAAAATATTTTCCCATTGGTTGCATTAGTTCGGCAAAAAATACAGTCTCCACCGTTCTGTCTTTTGCTTTTGATATATCTTCAAATAACCTATCAACAATTGGCACAAATCGAACACAAATTTTTCTTTTTGAAATAAATGAATCACTTTTTACATAGTTTCGTTCTTGCGCCAATAAAGTTCCCGATGGGTCTGATTTTTTTGCATATGATTCAGGCATCATCATTACTTGAACAGAGCATCCATCTAGTTCAGAACAAGACTCAATAATATCCTTAACTGATATCATCAAACGCTGAATCAAATCCTCAATCATATATATAGCATCTTTATATTTTAGATATTCATTAATGTCAGGATAGAATTTAACATTATGAGGGAAAAAGAAATAACAGTTATTTTGATATAATCGATATAGTCCACCAAAACCAGTTTTCCCTTTTTGCACGTATTCATAAAATCCATTCTCTTTTGGAGTAATATTCCAAGAAAATGGGTTATCTAAAATATAATCTTCTCGTCCTATAGGAAAATCTTTTAATTTTTTGCAATAGTAGTCAACTACATATTTATTTTCTATCTCATAGCCAACATTTATGAATCTATACTTTATTGCACCTTTTTCGAAAACATGATTTGCAGCCTTCCATGCAAGAAAGGTTGACGCATCTCCACCAAGGCCAAGTATTTGTGAATCATTATCATATTTTATATAATCAAAATAGTCATATAATTCATCAGCGTCCTTCATAAACAAGAGATAATAGACTATATCAAACGCTGTACAGTAATAATATTGTTCTTCCCTTGTTCGGGTAAGCACATGTGTCTCAGATGGATTTGCCCATGCATCATATATCATAAACTTAATTCCTGAGCTTTTTAGAACAGTAATCCCTCTACATTTTTCATCTTCGTGTCGACTATATAACTCGAATAAAAATAAAGAGTCATTATTCTTAGCACTAATTATTTCATTAATAGCATTTTGTAATTCTGCTTTCGAATAATCATCTTTATTTACTGCAAAAATTATTCCTTTAGATGAAACTAATGCAAACGGAAATTGATATTTGGGATATTCTCTAATATCTGAACCCCCTACAGGACACAGAATATTTATTGTTTCATCCATTTCCAATTTGAAAAGATTAAATGCAACTCCTGTCAGCATTTTATTAACTAACATTGCTTTATCTTTTTCAGCAACAGACTTATACCATAGATCATATAAATCCACTAATAACGATGTATTAGCTAACGGAATTATCCCACTCTCAGTTTCGATAAAATGCTTTTTCTCTATATAATCAGAATTTAATATAGAATTAACCTTTTTTAGTGTATCAACCTCCAGATTATCAAACAGCTTATTTACTTTGATAAATAGAGCCTTAGAAGGTAGAACAACTCTCACACCATAGTTTCCATCGCTTGTATTTGCTGCTTTTAGAAAATCTATAACAAAAGAATTGTAGGACATCACTTCTATTAACTCATCTTTTTTATCCAGTCCACAAGCTAATGTTGGTAAAAACTGAAGACATGCAAATACCATATTATGACCCGTTCCTATAATTACAGAGTATTTTTTGCCAAATACTTCAATTGAAACCTGTCCATAATCTTCCACAATAACCTCATCATTATCAGAAGGTTTAACTATGCTTTCAATAGACATAAAAAAATTTTTTAAATCATCATAATCTTTTATTTTTTTTTGACCTTTATGACTATGCTCAACTAATGCCCAATTCAAAGATAATGTTGATTCCAAAGCGGAACGATTATTTACACATACACATATACAGTAGATTGCTTTAGAAACATCTTCAAAATCATAGTCATTAACTATAGTAGTTAATCTCTTCATTTTTGTTTTTGCCCCTGGAGAATCACTTGTTTTTATCATTTTTCACCTCCTACTTTATATATAATCAGCACCACCCTTCTAACGGGTGGTTTGCTCTACGGCTATAAGTCTTTGCCGCTTTTGCCTCCCCCTAGAAGGAGGTGTTGCTCCCCTTAAAAGGATCTGCGTACTCTCTCACTCAGTTTATCCCTCGCTATATCATGCGATTCTTGTTTCTGAATGTACTTTTGGATAGTCGCTTCGTTAAGACCTACTGTGCTAACGTAGTAACCTTCTGCCCAGAAATGTCGATTTCCAAACTTGTACTTGAGATTTGCATGTTTATCAATAATCATCAAGGCACTTTTTCCTTTTAAGTATCCCATAAAACTTGACACACTAAGTTTTTGGGGGAATACTAACTAACATATCCACATGATCTGGCAATAAGTGCCCTTCAATAAGCACTTATTGCACCACCCGCATAACAGGTGGTTTTATGTTTCTCATAATTCATTATTTCTAAAAAACTCACATTATGTGAAACAAGGTAATACCCCTATAATAAAAAAACCACCAAAATGGTGGCCTCATGATCGACGATATTGCATATCGCTTAAACGCTAATTCGATATCATGAGTATACAGCGTATCTCTACCTGCAATTATATTATATGCCATTACCACCAAAATCCCAATAGAAAAATTGTGTTGTTTATTTCAAATCATATTTATCAGATTACCCACGTTATAAAATACTAATAAAAACGATTGTGAACTAAAACCCACTTAACATAAAAAGGCTGGACTCAATCGCAGCCTGGTCCCCTATGCAAAAAGCATCGGGCAACTCTGTTATATTAATAATATTCAAAATCACAGAAAAAAGCAAGCATTTTTATTGCTATATTTTTAAAAATATGGTACTTTAAGCCTACGAATAAACGATATTTTAACTATGAAAGGAATTAGTAAAAATCAAATCTGTAAAGACTTAGATATTCCTCGTTCAAATTTCAATAAATACTGTCGCAATGAGTTCCAAAGATTGGATGTTGGATTACTCTGCAAGCTTTGTTTTTATCTTGATGTGGATATTAACGAATTAGTAATATACACTCCCCCTTCTCAATTATAACACTTCGATAATGAGTTCGGTAGCATTTTTCGATTGAGTTCGGTAAAAGCCTTTATTTTCAAGTATTTCATCCATATTCACAGTCATTTTATCAAAATACAGAATCCCACAGAAGCCTTATTTTCTAGGCTTTTTTCAATTTCCACGCATTCAATCATAGTTCGATAATTTCTACAGAAAAGGGTGTGGAAACAATACTATAATATACTTCGATGCTCCTATTTTCAACTCAAAACATGAACACATCAGATATACCCTTTCTGTAAAATACTGCTGCCATCTTAAATGTAAAATACCCCGATATATAAAATAAGCACATACACCTTATCATGCAGGCATATATGCTTATCCGCTTAATTCTATCATACAATCTTCATTACCTTGCACTAGGTTTTCTCCATTTCCTAATTCTCTGTAAAACTTCTGTAAATTGATTACCTTGATTCCGTTTTCACTAGGAAATATAAGCACTTTTCAAGGGTGTGTCAGCCGAATGCCGTGGCAGATAAAACATACTCTAATCATAATTTCTCCTATCCTTTTAATACCTTTCAATACCCAAAAGTTCTGTACACATCAATAATATTGAAACGATATATAATTTTAAATTTTTTCTCATTACACCTTATATTTTAACATTTCTTTTCTCGCAAAAGGTGCAAAAAAGGTGCAATTTTTCAACTTTTACACCTCGACATTCTGGAGCTAGAAGTTAAAAAGATTCTCACTTTCCTCTTCCAGTTGCAAAATATCTGCGGCTTTTTCCTGCATAACTTTTTCATTTTCCACTTCTATCCCCTTACCCATTTCGTCTTTTGTTTTTCCGATATTCACTTGGTGCGGTTTTATAGCGTTCTTTAAACACTCTGTTAAATGTTCTCTGACTGTCAAAACCGCTGTCCAGACAGATATTCAGGATCGTATCACTGGTATTTACCAATCTTGTGCATACATAACTTAATCTGGCATCATTGAGATACTGATTGAAATTACGGTGAAATGTTTTAGAAAATACCCTGGATAATACATACTTGCTCACTCCAAGATCGCGTGCCATATCTTCCAAAGAAAACTGTCTCCTGAAATTTCCTGATATATAAGATACAGTACGATAAATTAAGTCATCACTTCCCACACAACTTTTTTCCACCAATTCCATTTTTCCTATACATCTTGCCAGCACAATTTGAACATAAGCTTGAACAATCATAGGTTCGTTTTCTTCCATTTGGATAATCGCCTGAATTGCATTATAAACATCTGGTTCAATCTGCCCCGCACGAATAACCGGATATTTGGGAGCATATCCTTGTATTTTATCTTTAAATACTCCTGCAAAAGAAGACGGAACCAAGATATAATCCGCCCGGCTCGTTTTTTCTGAAAACACTTGATAATGATGAATAATATCAGAAAAGACAAATCCGATATCACCCTTTTCCATATGATATAATTCCTGCCCCACTCCCATCTCAAGTGTTCCTTCCGTTACGCACACAATCTCCAATGCATTATGTAAATGTGGAGATACATGTTTTGACACTCTTTGCGCCGCATATACCTCTTCCTTTGTTTTCTTAAACGTCAAATGCATTGATACATCTCCCCTTTATTATTTAATTGTTGATTTCCTCTGCAACATTTGTCTACATTTTCTTTTAATTTGGCAAGCATTCTTATCCATCGTGACCTATAATGAATTTGCAAACAAGGAAAGGAGGAATACAAAATGAGCAAATTCAAAAATTATATCAACAACCTTTTAGCTTTCTATAAAGGATACTTTGAGCATGTATATCATGCATAATCTGGCTAAAAGGACTATTTGTGAAAACTGAATACTGAAAAAGTAGACCACTTCACAAATGTGAAATGATCCTTTTTTTATATGCACTCCAAAAATTTTTTGAAGGCAGCTTGTCCTTCCGGTGTTCTTTTGTAAACACCTGCGCATTCAAGCACTTTTGCAAACACAAATCCTATTTCCTTTTGCACGATTGCATGAATATCGTCGTCTGTGATTTCATAGTTTGGCATCCATTTCTCTGCCCACTCTGCATGTGATTTTGTCAAATCGCTTTCCCACAGATTCTCCTTATTCAATATTCTGTGTTCCAGCTCTGCCATTTCTTTTTTCAGTCTGGCAGGAAGAACCGCTAAACCCATCACCTCAATCAAGCCAATATTTTCTTTTTTGATATGATGGTATTCCGGATGCGGATGATATACACCCATTGGGAACTCCTCTGTCGTAATATTATTTCGCAGTACCATATCTAACTCAAATAGGTTACCCTTTTTTCTCGCAATCGGTGTGATCGTGTTATGTGGTACTCCATTGGTTTCGCTGAAAATAAATGCTTTCTCATCTGTATATCTGCGCCAAAGCATTAAAATATGATCTGCAGCCTTTACTATTGATTCAGTAATTTCTCCCTGCAGGCGAATCACAGACATAGGCCATTTTACAATTCCTGCATGAACGTCCGGAAATTGTTTTAATGAAAATTCCGTCTCATATGGAGCCTTTGCCATTGCAAATTCGTATCCGCCTCCTTGAAAATGATCATGGCTCAGTATAGAACCACCTACTATCGGGAGATCTGCATTCGATCCTGCCGTATAATGCGGAAACTGCCGCACAAAATCCAACAATTTGGCAAAAACCGCTTTATCAATTTTCATTGGAATATGCTTATCATTAAAGATAATGCAGTGTTCGTTATAATATACATACGGTGAATACTGCAGATTGTATTTCTCTCCGCATAATGTGATTGGTATAATTCGATGATTCTGCCTTGCCGGATGAGAAAGATGTCCCGCATACCCCTCATTTTCTTTACACAGCAGACAGCTTGGATAACCTGACTTTATTGCCTTTCCCGCCTTTGCAATATCACGAGGATCTTTTTCCGGTTTTGAAAGATTGATGGTTATGTCCATTGCTCCAAATTCTGTATCTGCCGCCCATTTTTCATCTTTTGCGATCCGGTCAGTTCTAATGTAATTTGTTGCCTGGCTAAACTGATAATAAAAATCTGTTGCAGCTTTAGGAGATATATTGTATTTATCCCAAAACTGCCTGCGAACCACAGAGGGATGGGGTGTCAATATTCCCATAATCTTTGTATCAAACAAGTCCTTTTCCGTAATTGTTTCTTCCTCCAGCATCCCCTGCCGACATGCATATTCCAACATATCGTTTAAAATCTGTGACAATTCTCTTTCTGATCTAACCTCTTTCGCTGTTCCTTCATGCTCTGTCAATTGAAATAATTCCAGAAGGCGATTCGTCACATATACTTCATCTTCCGGATCAACCAATCCCTGGTTCAATCCATACGCCACAAGTTCATTGATATACTCATTAATCATGACACTTCCCCCTTCACACATTCTGATATCCATTTGGATGACTTTTATGCCATTTCCATGCCGTACCGATAATTGTTTCCAAATCTGCATATTGCGGATTCCATCCTAACACTTCCCTTGCTTTTGCACTGGAAGCGATCAACATAGATGGATCTCCTGCTCGACGCGGTTCTTCCTTCGCCGGAATTGGATGTTCTGTCACTTTTCTCGCAGTTTCCACAACCTCTTTTACCGTAAAACCAGCTCCACCTAATACTAAAATGCTACCCATAACCATTCCTCCTTGTCTTTTTTGAGTATCTTACATCACTTGAATTCCACCATATTTGCGAATTTTAAGTACATCACAAGCACCATCTCCAAACACCTTTTCCATCTCTGTTTTATATAATGTAACAATATCATTTGGTACAAATGCCTGTATTGTTCCGGCAAAGCCACCACCATGCACCCTGTTTGCTCCCTGCACGCCTAAAATCATATCACTGACAGCCAATGCAATAGAAACATTCTGATGTTCCACATCATGGCACACATACACATTCTGCAAATACTTATAAGAAGAATCACCTGACTCTTTAACTAATCTTAAAAATTCTCCAAATCTATTCTCTCTCAATGCTGCCACTTCTTTTTGCACTCGCTCATTTTCACACACATAGTGAATTGCTCTAAGTGCTGCTCTATCACCAGCCTTTTCCCTGATTCCTGGCAAATTTGCAAGTATTTCTTTTTTTGAAACTTGTCCAAGCACTTCTTTTCCAAGACAGGCTGCTGCTTTTTTCATTTCTTCCGGAATTGCTGCATACTCCGCTGTCAAATCAGCATGGGAGCCTTTCGTATCGGTAATACAAAGACTATATCCCTGAGCATCCAGATCAAACTCAATCCGCTCTACAAAAGGTGCGGTCGGATTCTGAAAATTGATATGTGCCAAGCTGCCTACAGAGCATGCCATCTGATCCATCAAGCCACAAGGTTTTCCAAAATATACATTTTCCGCAAACTGTCCAATCATGGCGATTTCAATCGGCGAAATTTTACCATCATTAAACAGATAGGATAAGATGGTTCCCATCAACGTTTCAAATGCAGCCGAGGAAGATAATCCCGCTCCGATCAGCACATCACTGGTGACAAAAGCCTGAAAGCCTCCTATCTGATACCCATATTCTTTTGTTTTTGCTAATACCCCTCGAATCAGTGCATTTGTTGTTACCGCCTCGTCCTCTCTCCTGTCCAGATCATCCAAATCTATCGCAATCAATTCATACCCATCCGATATAACTTTGACGCATGGTTCTTTCAATTTCTGCACAATAGCAATCGCATCATTGTTGATGGACGCCGCCAGCACCTCTCCACATTGATGGTCTGTATGATTTCCACCAATCTCGCTTCTTCCCGGTGCACTAAAGACAGATACCTCACCTTCGCCAAAATGTACCGTATAACTCTCCACTGCTTTTATATAACGATTTCTTTCATACGATATCTTCTTTTCATCTACATAGATATCTTTCAGTTTTGCATCATACAATCCATCTTTTAATTTTTTCACTAAATCCTGTGTCACCACAAAACCCATCTCCTTTTCTTTTCCTTTCGTAACAAAAAGCATTGCCTGTAATTGTTTATTCAATTAAGACAATGCTTTCCTGTTACCAATTTCTGCTCACTACTGCTGAGCGGTTTCTACTGTAATTCCCTTTTCTTTTTTGATCTTTGCATTTGTCTCCTCCACATTCATTCTGGAAAGGATAAACATAATAAGTACATCAAAGATCAGTGGCAGCCAAAAATACATAAACTGCATCATATTCAACGCAGACTGTGGCTGAACAGCATGTGTTCCCACATAGCCACTAAGTTCTAAGAGCCATCCTACGACCGCCGTTCCAATACCTCCGCCAATCTTAACGCCAAGTGAAGTACAGGAATACATCGTACCATCCACACGCTTTCCCTGTGTCAGGTATGTATACTCGGAACAAGATGCGATCACTGCATTCATGTCTCCCTGCCAAGGTCCCTGTCCTAATGCTGCTAATGCTGTAAATGCCATCATCAAAGGAATACTTCCCATATATCCGGCAACAACAACAAGAGCTCTGCCAATCACGGCAAGGATGTAACCTCTCAAGTTCAGCTTATACATACCATTCCACTTTCCAACCAGTGTTGGTGTAAAGATTAATGCAATGACAAGAGGAATGTTTACCGCCCAGGCAAATTGTCCAAACAGATTTTTGTTTTCCAAAACCCAGGTCATATAATAAATACCGGCACCGATCATTGCACTGTATAACTGCTGCAAAATATAAGTACCACAGATCATCAGATAAAATTTATTCTTTACCAGCAGCTTGAATGCTTGAACCAGCCCATATTTTTCCTCTTCACCTGTTGTGTCTCCTTCATTTAATTCCTCTTCCGGAAGTTCTTTAACAGATAATGCGGAAATAGTATTCACAACTAATCCGATCACTGCATAAATAATTGCAACCATACGCCATGCAGCTGCATCTCCACCACATTTTGCAACAAATCCAACAGTAACTGCTTGAATCAGAAGACTGGTTGAAAAAGCAAAAATGAAACGGTAAGAACCCATCTGCACACGCTCTTTACTGTTCTTGGTAACAAGTGATGTCAGAGCAGAATAAGCAATGTTATTTGCCGTATAAAACACGCCATTCAACAGCGTATACGCAATAAAGAACCACGCATACTGTGCCGTCCTGCCAAGACTTGTTGGAACTGCAAAACAGGCTACCAATGTAATTGCACAGCCAATGTAACCATACAGCATCCATGGTCTTGCCTTTCCCATCTTACTATGCGTCTTATCAATCATTGATCCAAAAAAGATGTCTGTAAATCCATCGAGTAATTTGGAAACGGCAATCAGTGTTCCCACTATACCGGATGCCAATCCAATCGTATCTGTCAGATATACCATCACAAATGATGTCAGGAATGCATACACTACATTTCCCGCAATATCACCAGAACCGTATCCTATCTTGTTGTACCATTTTAAGTATTTCTTTTCCTCCATAAGAATCGCTCCTTCACTATTTGTTATTTAGAAACAATTTGCTTTGGCTATCAAGTGTCTTGTATTATCCTTTTACAAACGGAATTAATTCAAACTGAAACTGAAATGCTTCCTCATCAAACCGATATTTATCCATGACATCCGGTCCGCAGCTATTTGAACCAATTCCATTCATTGCATAATCCATACAGAATACGGTGCTATCCGATTCTTTCAATTCATAATTGTGCGATACCCGTTCCAACTCCTCCTGTGTATAAACAGAAGCGTTAAACGAAAATGGATTCTTTGAAACTGCTGCAATTCCACATTGACCATTTGTAAGCTCTACATAATCACAGTCATAATGGCTTCCATTCTCCTGTGGACGAATATAATCTTCATGCATCTGAGCCACCTTCGAACGGAACAATCCATGACAGGAAGCCTGGTGTTTATCCCTGTAGCTTTCCTGTGGTCCCATTCCAAAATAAGTAATCTCATCCATTTTCTTATTCAAAAACATCCGAATTCCAAACCTTGGCAGATCCGGGAATTCTTTATCTTTTACTGCCTCTATAACCGCCTCTATTTTCCCGTCTTCATTGATCTTCCATGTCATTTCCACATCCAAAATCTTTTGTACGGTATCAGCTACTACTGCCAGATGCTCCATGATCAGCACACCGTGCTTGTTCTGAAGCACCTCTATACGGTATGCTCTGGTATAGGCAGCATCATAATGTGCCTTTTCCCATTCCAGTTTTATATACATATCGTTATCCGTCGGAGCCCGCCAAATATTCAATTCCATTGGATGGTTAATATAACTTCTTCCGGCAAACTGCATGTCCTCAAACAATCCGGTACGCTTATCTAAAACATAAGTAAAATCCTTTGCCTGTAACACGAGCTGCTTATCGTTTTCCTTAACAGCAATGGTTCCGATTACTTTTTCCTGCTCCAGCCACTTTACAGCCTGTCTGTTTCTATCATCCTCATTTGCAAGCTTCATTTCATCAAAACCTAATTCATACCCCTGTTCAAGCAACGGCATTTCCTTTTTCAACCGGTAAATAAGCTTCAGATAAATCTTACCGGTATTTGGAACCTGCAGCTTCAACTCCACTTCCGAATCGCTATGGGGTGATGCAACAACATTTGCCAGTTTTCCTTTTTCCACAGTCAAGCCATCCTGTGTCATTTCATAGAAAATATCCACATAATCCTTCAAATCATCAAAATCCATATAATTGTGAAGAACCATCTGTCCGTTTTCTTGGTCATAAGATACGATTCTCACCGGACGATAGACATTTTTATATTCCAGCAGTCCCGTATGCGGCGTACGATCCGGATAGACCAGTCCGTCCATACAGAAATTGCCATCATGAATGGTTTCTCCATGATCCCCTCCATAATAATATCTGGTCTTTCCATTTTCTACCGTTCCATGTGCGATTGCATGATCACACCACTCCCAGACAAACCCGCCACACATCCGGTCATCCTTATGAATCATCTGAAAATAATCTTCAAAATCTCCCGGTCCGTTTCCCATACTATGGCAGTATTCTACCAGCAGAAACGGTTTGCTTCCGTCATTTTTCAGATAATCCTCTATCTCCTGCAGTGACGGATACATCCGGCTGTAAAGATCCAAATTGTCATAATTATAGGTAATATCATAATTACGGTATCTTGCACTTTCGTACTGCGTGATCCTGTCCGGATCAAACTTCTTTGTCCATGCAAGCGCCCTTTCAAAATTACATCCATACGCACTTTCATTTCCCATAGACCACATTACAATGCTTGGACGGTTTTTGTCTCTCTGCACCATAAGCTGGACACGGTCCACAATTGCCTTTTCCCATGCCGGATCATCTGCAATCTTTTCATTCCAACGGTGAAAACGGTTTTGGTCTGTATCCTCCTTCCGGTACAGCATAAATGGTCCATGTGCCTCAATATCCGCCTCGTCAATCACCATAAATCCATATTCATCGCACATCTGATAAAAATATGGTGCATTTGGATAATGACTGGAACGAATAGCGTTAAAGTTATGCTGCTTCATCAGCATCAGATCCTTTTTGATCTGCTGGATACTGATTACAAACCCCGTCTCCGGATCAGAATCATGGCGGTTGACCCCACGGAATTTAATCTTTTCTCCGTTAAAATAAACAACTTTGTCCTTAATTTCAATCGTCCGGAAACCAATCCGATCAACGATCACTTCATCCGGCATTGTCAAAATAACCTGATACAAATAAGGATTCTCCGCATTCCATAAAACCGGATTTAACACGGTCAGTTCTAACACACCATTCTCTGCTGTTCCCCCTCTTGCTACGACTGCTCCATATTTATCTTCTATAGTAACTTTCGTTTCCACTGGTTCTGCAAAATGCATATCCAATTTCACAACAACGCTGTCTTTTTCTACATCTGTCGTAATGTAATAATCTCTGATTGTCTTTTCCGGTCTTTTCAGCAAATAAACATCTCTGAAAATGCCACTCATCCGAAACTTATCCTGATCCTCCAAATACGATCCATCACACCATTTGAGCACCAAAACCGCTAATGTATTTTCCCCTTCATTCAACAAGTCTGTTACATCAAATTCACTGGTAGCGTGAGGTACCTGACTGTATCCGGCATAAGCACCATTTACCCATACATAAAAACAGCTATCGACACCTTCAAAATTCAGAAATGCTTTTGATGCCTTTTTTTCTCTGTGATATTCAAAGTTATGAACATATGCTCCACATGGAATATCCTGTGGCACATATGGTGGATCGAATGGAAACGGGTAACGAATATTCGTGTACTGATGCGTGTCATAACCATCCATCTGCCATACACCCGGAACAGTTACCTGATCAAACCCGGAAACATCATAGCCTTTCTCATAAAATGATTCCGTTACGTCATAAATGCTGTTATAATACTGAAACTTCCACTCTCCGTTTAACAGCTGAAAACGATCCGATCTTTCCCGATGCTCCACTAGATCATTCATACGAACTGATGCCGGAATGTAATATGTCCTTGCCGGCATTGTCTTGTCATGCATAACATTCAAATCTTCATAAAAGCGTGGTACGAGCATTGTGTAATCCTCCTTTAATATATATTTTTTTATTCACCGCATTAGGCAATCAATAAAATACCTTCTGTGTCTCATTATCTTCCGTCCTTGTATTACCTTGAAACCATCATACATTTTTGCAAAGAAAATGTCTATAAACAGAAATGGACAAAATATGCACAAAATGATACACTAAAGTGAATGCAGTTTTATCCACAGACCAATATTGACTGCTTGCAGTCAGACATTGGTCTGTGGATAAAACTATATGAGCGCAGCTCTCACCGAAAAAACCGCAGGTTTTGAGGTGGCATTCACTTTATAACTCCGGTTCACCATTGACTGCTAACAGTCAGACATTTCACTTTCCAAAGGAGGACTCAAAATGTATATAAATTCCGGTTATCACAACCACTCCCTTATCGACTTCAAAGACAAAAGCCGACCACTTATTGTAGGAAGCTGTGGCACCTATCGCCTATCCTCACACCCAAAGCTTCCAACTTATCGTCCCAGAGGAAGACTTGACTTTCAAATCATCTATATAGCAGCCGGACGAGCTCATTTTCATTTTGACAACGCAGATGACGATACTGTCGTTACAGCAGGAAACATAGTACTTTACCGCCCCAAGGAATTCCAGAAATATGAATACTATGGCATTGATAAAACAGAAGTTTACTGGGTGCATTTTACCGGAAGTGATGTAAAGAATATTTTAAGAAATTATGGTTTCCCGAATGACCAGCGTATCTTTCATGTAGGAACCTCTTTGGAATATGAGCGTGTTTTCAAACGAATTATTTTAGAATTACAAAGATGTCAGGAGGACTACGAAGAAATGCTGACACTACTGCTACGCCATTTACTGATTATTTTTCACCGGGAGCTTACTCATAAACATGTACTAAAAAACGAATACCTCGATCATGAAATGGATACTGCAGCGTCCTATTTTAACGAAAACTATAACCGTGATATCAACATCGAAGAATATGCTGTTTCCAGAGGAATGAGTGTCAGTTGGTTTATTCGGAATTTTAAAAAATTCACTGGTACAACACCAATGCAGTTCATCACCTCCATCCGAATCACTAATGCTCAGATGTTATTGGAAACCACAAATTACGCCGTAAATGAAATTGCACACATTGTCGGTTATGATAACCCACTGTATTTTAGCCGACTGTTTCATAAACAAAAAGGCTGTTCACCATCTGAATATCGAAAACTTTTATAATGAACCAATAAAAGAGGCTCTTTGAGTGAATGATTCTCATTAGAGTCTCTTTTAATCCTATCATGTTATTTACGGCACTCTACTTTCCCGCCATCTCCATCCACATCTTCTTTTTCTGCAGCACCCGTCCTTCCTCTATCTCCGGGCGGATGAGCAAGTATTTCATAATTCATATCGTCCGGATCGGTACATGAAAAGTCGTGCATTAATTTTCCAACTTCGTCATCTCCCCGATATTTTCCGTTCACATATAGAATATGCGAACCGTCCCCAAACAATACTTTCTCTTCACCAATCGTAATATATCTCTCTACCGGATATATCGGCTGTTTTCCCTTCATTACATCGTTTTCTGTAATAAAAATCACATAGGTGTCAGGAATATTTTCCGTATCTTCCCCTGGTTTTAGTATATGCGCATCCAGCAAACTGCTGTTATGTCTCGCTCTTTTTACTCCTGCTCCCTTATCTGACCTCTGAATTTCACAATCGAACCCTTTACCTGTATTGTCAACTGCATGAACATCTAAAATAGCAGAACGCCCTTGCAAATTTTTCATGGAATCCTGCACCCGAATCGATTTGATTGTAATATCCTCTTGCCCCAAAACAATTCGAAGTATAAGTTCTACAGCCTCATAATTATCTTCCAGACAGGCAGTCATAAAATCATCATCCATATATCGAAATAATTTCAGCCGCTCTAAATCCTGCTGATGTGTCTGTTCTGTTGTACTCAAACCCTTCACCTTCTTTCGCTATTCTAATTATACATCAGACATGAACTTTTGAAAACTAATATTTTTATGAATTTAGTCCCACTGTTCCATTTCATCTTGTAACACCTGCAATCTCATGAAAGTTCGTATTGAACAATTGATACAATTCACTGTCTTTTTTCATGGTGTTATCAAAAGGAACAATCTTATCCCCAAAACGGATGAGTCCCATTCCGGGGTCTGCACCATTGACACAGGCAAGCTGTTCCGCTGATATGTCAAACAAATCTTCCACAGCTTCTTTATCCATCGTCCCCTGATCCAGTAAAAGCATAAATTCTGAGTTGGATACCCTCGTTTTTGTGGAACGATTGCGCTGTGCGTCAATGAGGTTCTGGCTCATACCGGTGCAGATACCGCCACGTTTACGCACCTCACGCCACATTTTCTCCAGTGCATGAAGACTGTACTCCTCTCCCCATAACTCGTGCATTTCATCCACATATACCCAAGTCGCAACACCATCCCATTTCCGTTCTTCAATAACTTCCGGTTTCCAATGATAAGTTTTTTGGACACCTTATTAAATCCATAGCAGTATCCCTGATTATCATTAATCTCCTGCACATTAAACGGAATAAAAATGGAAAGTTCTTCGGATGTTATCGTCCGCATGGTATCCACAAATCTCGCCCCTGTCGGCAAAGAAGTATTTAATGCATCCAACTGTTTATGGGAATGTGGCACAATGTCCATGTTGTGGGTCTGACCGATGATTTTAATCTTCTCGGTACGCTCCTCCAGTTCTTCCATGGAGTTTGCTTTCACCACAATCGTAATTCCCACATACAAAAGACGCTCATCAAAGGAGGAAATCCGGTCTAACATCTCTTCCGTATCTCTTTGCTGCTTTCGCCGCTCATAATTGATGTTGGTGGAATAATCGCCATTTTTGTTTTTCATTTCCTGTTCCCGGTTAATGCTTCTCTCATTAGCCATATACTTTTTCATGATCATCTGGTAAGCCACGTTATTATCCAACGGCTCCACATCCATGGTATAAATAATCAGAAAATTCATATTGGTAAGTTCATTGAGAAACTGGTCAGTTAAACCATTGTGGTACTTTCTCACAAACATGACACACGCACAAGTTCCACCCTCCATCTCCAGATGTTCCGTTTTTTCCCGCAACGAAGTATTGATAATGTCATTTCTCCAATCTCGTTTTAAGTGCAGATACTCATTCCAGTCAAAAGAAAAGGATGCCTCATCCCCCATGCGATAATAACTATGTAGTGCTCGCAGGCGTTCCGTGGCATCCAATGGTATCAGGCAACTTCCCAACCGGTGGAATAATTGCTGAATGGAAAATTCAATGGTATTAAAATAGGTCTTTGCACTTTCGTAATCCGGCTTTCGGCAGCTCACAACAAAATATTTGGATTGCAGCAAGCCGCCCCGCCCTTCTTCCAAACGCTCCCCTATCATTTTGTGATATTCTTTGGCAAGAGGTTCCATCTCTTTACTGACAGCCTTTTGGAGAATCTCTTCCCGCAGTTTATTGTTGTCGGCATAATGATTCGATACAATAATCTTGTAGCTGACATTCATGGAACGCAGAAGCGTTTCAAACTTGGAACAGGTATCTTCCTTTTCTTCTTCATCCTGTGTTGAAAAATTAATATCCTCAAACAGATACATCCGGTCAAACTGGTGTATTATAGTTTGGGATACTCCCTCCATAACCGTCACATCAATTTTATACTTTACTTCGATTTCAACTTTTTCTGGTGGATTGACTAAAAGCCTGTCAATATCATTTTCCTCAACACCAGCCATTTTTGCTATCGTTAGCTTGGATATGCCATAATAGGAAACAAGCAGTTCCAACCAATGCACCAATTTGATATTTCCCTTTTACCGAATCCTTTTATGCCTTAACATCACAACTTCCTCCGATAGATGGAGCTGTACCTACTGCCTGTGCTACAACATTCTCTGTAATGCTTTTCATATCCGTACCAATTGCAAATATTGTGCGTCTATCTTCCTGAATTTTCTTCATCTGCTCTTTTCTTTCAGCTCTCCGTTCCACAAGTTTTTGTTCATTTTCTTTCTTTTTCTCGATTTTTCTATCTTCATAAGCCCTTTTTTGTTCTTCGCTTGGTCCTGTAATAACCATGGAGCCCATATTACCATCCTTATCTATCCATATCTGACGATACTTAACTTCACTACCAGTCATTGATTTAATCATTGAGTCAGCCCATCTATCTAATGCTGGAATTTTTGACAACATATTTTCATATTTTGTGGCAACCTCTGGATTACTCATCATCCTATTTAAAATCTCAGGAGCAATCCTCACATCCGTTTTTCCTGTACGATTAGCTGTTTTTACATTTTTATCCGAACTTCCTGCCACAATATCTATTTGAGGATTTTTTTCCTGCAATTTTTTTACATAATCTTCCTGACTCTCTTCTGTTTTGCCCACCAGTGAATTTTCCTTTGTTTTTTGAATATCACAAGCTGCCTTTTTAACCGTGTTCTTGTACCCTGATGCATAATACGATGTGTAACTGCTGTTATTGATACCTGTAATTGCCATAATCCTACCTCCCTGTTATTGAAACTTAAAATAATTTCTATTATATTGAACGACTTGGATATTTAATTTCCGTTGATGTAAATTCATCTTCTGCCGAAACATTGATATGCCCACTGCTGTCAATGGCATACTCTTTACCATAAACGGAAAACGTATCTCCTTCTTTATATCCGATTTCTATCCAGTTTATATCATTTAACTGTTTTATCTTTGCGTCAACATTTATGGTCTTTCCTGATTCCTGCAATAAATAAGTGTGTTTTCCTGCTCCCGCATCTATAGAAAAGAATCCCGGAGAAATCCCGACTTTCTCACAGACGGACAATACCTCCTCATTGCTGTAGAGATACCCCCACACACTCTTTCCCTGTGCCAGATCAGACAGGATATTGCCTGCCTTACACATTTCCCACTTATAATTTGTTCCTTTTTGATTTGTATTCTCTGCAAGCAACGATTCCGAGGCTGCCCAGCCTATCCTTCCATTGTTGACCGTCCATGTATATTTACCGCCACTTGATGTTGTCCATGAATAATAACTTTTATTACTTAATACCAAAGAATTATTTGCAGCACAAATGCCTGACATGGTGCTTGTATTCATTTTCGGTACTGCATAATTAGGTACTACCTGTCTGCTCCCATTAAGGTCAAAGGAAATAACCCCGTACTCCTTAAAATCAGAATTATATCCACAGGAAACATTCTCCCCAAAATTGATTGCATCCAAAATAGCACTTGAATTATTATAGTTTGCAAAATAATAAGCCAATTCACTGTTAGAAATATTCGCATTTTTATCTATCAGTGCAGCTATTGATTGCTTTGAAAAGCCTCGTGCAGCATCAGAAATACTTAAACTGTCCTGTTTTTTATTATTTCCTGCTCCAAGCAACATCTGTATTGCTTTTTGGTGTATTCCTGCCTCTGCCTGCTTTGAATATGTCAACAGCTGGTTTACTGTGTTTACATCTGTCACTGTCTTCATAATTATTCTCCAAACCCTTTTTCAACATTAAATGCCAAACATATGTTGCAATTTGCCCAGCATATTATTTACTCTGCCTTCAACAGCTTCTGGCTGATTCCTTAATTCATA
>ERZ837910.2316-NODE-2316-length-23703-cov-3.632908_pt1 | contig 23703 bp, 19 predicted proteins | sample MGYA00519940_ERZ837910 | MGnify/ENA primary metagenome ERZ837910 (study PRJEB31850, sample SAMEA3708825) | human gut metagenome | biome: human gut; feature: human-associated habitat; material: faeces | place: China | collected 2014 ... | reverse complement strand
GATCCTGGTGTAATCGCGGCGTTTGTAGAACATACCCATGTCGAGTCCCAGCACATTGGAGAAGAAGACAGCGCGGGACATACCGCCCTCATCCGGGCTGATGACCATCATGTGATCGCTGTCGATCTCCAGCTCTTTCTCATTTTTCAGCAGATATTTGATAAACTGGTAAATCGGCTGAACGGTCTCAAAACCCTTGAGCGGAATCGCGTTTTGGACACGCGGATCGTGTGCGTCAAAGGTAATGATATTCTCAACGCCCATATCTACCAGTTCTTCCAGTGCCAGCGCGCAGTCTAAGGACTCACGACCGGAGCGCTTATGCTGGCGGCTCTCATACAGGAACGGCATGATTACGTTGATACGGCGTGCCTTTCCGCCTGCTGCCGCAATGACACGTTTCAGATCCTGATAATGATCATCCGGGGACATATGGTTTACCATGCCGCACAGAGAATATGTCTGGCTGTAGTTGCAGACATCCACGATCAGATACAGATCATCGCCGCGCACCGACGCCTTGATCTCGCCCTTTGCCTCGCCGGAACCAAATCTCGGTGTGTTTGCCCCGATGATGTAGGAGTCTCTCTGATAACCTGAAAATGCGATCGACGTCTTGTGCTCGCTCTCGCGCTCATTTCTCCAGTCCACCAGATATTTGTCTACCTTGCCTACCAGTTCCTCACATCCCTTTAATGGAATCAGTCCCAGCGGACCTACCGGTATCGTCTCAATGATTTTCTCTTCGTACAGCATTTTCCATTTTCCTCCAGCCTGTTTACTCTCTGTTAATTCGCTTTTTTTGCATATGTTAGCGCATTCTAACGTCTCTTTTATATCATTATGTCCCTTATAAGTCAACCCATTACCGGTTTTCCAGCTTTTTTCGTATCCGGATATCCTCGCCGTAGAGCGGAATGATCTGATACTGGCTTATGATCCGTGACATGACGCGGTCGGTAAACTCGTCGCGCATCTCATTGACCGGCAGATTGGTGGAAATGATCGTGCCTTTCTTCCGGTTTAAGCGCTCGTTGACCACATAGAAGAGCTGGGAAGTCGTAAACGTATTCACCAGCTCCGTCCCCAGATCGTCGATGATCAGCAGATCGCACTCTAATAAATACTGGGAGCGGTCGCGATCCTCATCGGTCGCATCATTTGCGAAGCGGTCCCTTGAAAATATCTCATACATCTCCACCGCCGGGAGATACACGACGCTGAAACAGCGCTCAATCAGCTCTTTCGCGATGCAGTTGCTTAAAAACGTCTTTCCAAGCCCCGTCTTTCCGGTAAATAAGATATTTCCCTTTTCTTCTTTAAATCCGTCCACATAGCGGTGGCAGAACGCCGTCACCTGCTCCATATACGCGCGGGCAGTCTTGCCGCTACGTGGATCGATCTTCGTGTCATCAAAATAATCATAGGAAAAATGAGAAAAATTCTCCCGCTCCAGCACTTCCCGGATATTCGACTGGGCGTATAACAGATCGATCTCCCGCTGACGGAAACAGTGGCATTTTATGCCGTCTTTGTACCCGGTATCCTTACAGTCCGGACAATTATACTGCATCTCCAGATAGTCCGCCGGATAGCCGTAGGCGCTCATCAGCACCTGACGCTGCTCTTTCAGGTCTGCGATTGTCCCTCGCAAACGTTTCACCGCGTCCGCATCGCCCGCCAGAAGCTCTTTCGCGCTCTTGACCGCCGCGGCGGCGATCGCATCGTTCATCTCCCGGACCGCCGGTATTTTCTCATAGACCTCGTCAACCCGCGCGTCCAGCTCATGTTTCTTCTGAAGCTGTGTCCGGTTATAAACACGCATGATCGATTCATACTGCGAATTACTGAGTGCCATCGTCCCCTCCTGTCTTCTGCGCTCCGTTTATCATGCTCCATACCATCTCGTCGTAATCATATCCGTGTTCCTCCAGATTGTGGAACCGGTTGGAAGAACGGCTGCTGCCTGCAGACGCCTGCCGGCGCTTCGCCCCGCCTTCTTCCTTCCGTTTTTTATCTAGCTCTGACACATCCCGGAAGCTCTTGACCCCGGCATTTTTCCAATCCCGCAGGATCTTGTCTGCATAGTCAAACGACGGTTTATGTATCTGCCGGATCGTGCGGCTACACGCCTCGACGATCAGCTCGCGCGTGAAACCGTACTCCCAGAACCATTTTTCGATAAATTCACTCTCGACCTCCGCCGGGCTCCGGTCCGAAAGCCCCATCGCCCGCATAACCGCGAATGAACCCTTCGTGTAGCCCCTGCCGCTCGCTTTCGCCTGTTCCACATCCTTGATGCCGCGCTTATGCCAGCCGAGCGCCACCTTTTCCATATAGCGCAGGCTGGTGTGGTGGTTCTGCACGCAGTACTCAATCAGGTATTCCAGCAATTCCCCGGAAAATCCCAGATTCGAATAGAGATTTCCAAGAATCTGGCAGTCCGTCGGTGTGAGCAGCTTGTTTAAATACTGCTGGGCAATATAAATGAGCTGCTTAAACGACTCATCCGAGGTCAGGCGTGACATATCGCAGGCTGCGGCTTCCCGCGCGGCAGTTTTTGTAGATGGCGCAAAGGAACCAGCGCCTGCCAGGGATTCCGTTGAAGCAAAAACCGGCGAAATTTGCTGTCCCGGCGTCTCCTGAAACGATCGCTGTGCCTCTTCACCGACTTCCGTTCCCAGCACCCCGGCTCTCTGCCAGTATGCCAGCGCGCGCTGCACGTCCGCCTCCGTGTGGTTGAGCGCGTCCGCGATCTGTCCGATCGAGACTTCCTCCTGCTGGTGGCGGAGCAGGTACAGATATACCTTCACATATTCTCCACTGGCTCCCGCCATATATGTATCAATAAATACGTCCGGAACCGGCGTCGCGCCCACCGCCAGCCGGTTTTTGAATCCTATTCCCATCGTCTAACTTCCCTCTTAGCCATTCTGTGTCCTCACATTTCCTGTTACCATTTATCTATCAGCAGCCTGCGGCTGTGTAAACCATTCAAACTGCTGTATTTTACTTTTATTTTGAAATATTCTCTATTTGTTCCATCCAAATCTTCCTGTTTTCTTACTTTTCCACCGTTTTGATTTTGTTTCCGGACTTTTCCACAATTTTGCTCCGGACAAGACAGTTTTCATCCATTTATCACAGGTTCACTGCGTCTGTTCCTATCATAACATACCTTTTTTTAAAAAGAAATACTCCTAATTATGGTTCGCGGCCGACACTTTTAGACCAATTTTTCCACTATTTTGATTGTGGATAATGTGGATAATGTGGAAAAAGCCTTCAAAAATCCTCAAAAAATAACCCTTCCTCCGACAAAATCCTTATTTTATCAACATTTTCGGCATTTCCCCATTTCCGCATTTAGGCGCAAAAAATCCACATAGTTCCTTTACATAATATGTTGAAAACTATGTGGATAATGTGGATAACTATATGTACTCTGGGAGTGCATCTATTTCGCAAGGAGGTTTTCCCCTACATTTACAACGTCTCCGGCGCCCATGGTTATCAACAGGTCGCCCTGTGTACAATGTTCCATGACAAATTTTTCTATTTCATCGAACGTCGGCAGATACCATGCTTCTTTTCCTTTTTCTTTTAGAAGTTTCACGATATCCTCTGAGCTGATGCCGAGCGTGTCCGTCTCGCGCGCCGCGTAGATATCCGCCAGAATGACTTTATCTGCCAGTGAGAGCGCCTCGGCAAACTGCGGCAGAAATGCCTTCGTCCGCGTGTAGGTGTGCGGCTGGAAGATGCACCAGAGTGTCTTGTGTGGATAGTTCTGCGCCGTCTTTAAGGTAGCCTCGATCTCATGCGGATGATGCGCATAGTCGTCGATGATGGTAAATCCATTTACCTCACCCTTCTTTTCGAATCGGCGATTGGTTCCGGTAAAATGTGCCAGTCCCACGCGGATGGCGTCCATGGAGATGCCATTTTCCAGGGAAACAGCGATGGCTGCCAGCGCATTGTATACATTGTGCTCACCTGCCACACCGAGCGTCAGGCGCTCTTTCTTCTCACCGCCGATATAAAGATCGAAGGACGGATGCGCGTAATCGTCATACTGGATATCACCGGCACTGTAATCGTTGCCGCGGCTGTGACCAAAAGTAATAACCTTGCCTTTTGCCGCTTCTATGATCCCCTGATAGTTCTCGATATCGCCGTTGATGACAATCGCGCCCTGAGCCGGTACGCGCTCGGCAAACAACTTGAAAGAATGACGGATATCCGCCAGATCCTTGAAGAAATCGAGATGGTCTTCTTCTATATTAAGGATGACCGCCATCGTCGGGTAGAAGGATAGGAAGCTGTTGGTATACTCACACGCCTCCGTCACGAAAAATTCCGGTCCGCCGACACGGATGTTGCCGCCGATCGCCGGAAGAATGCCGCCGACCGAGATCGTCGGGTCATTTTTCGCCTGCAAGAAAATTTCCGTCACCATCGAAGTGGTCGTCGTTTTGCCGTGTGTTCCGGCAATCGCGATCGCATTTTTATAGTTCCGCATCATCTCGCCCAAGAGTTCCGCACGGGTCAGCATCGGGATGCCGCGCCGTTTTACTTCCTGAAATTCCGGGTTATCCGGGTGAATCGCCGCCGTGTAGACTACCACATCGATGCCATCCTGGATATTCTCCGCTTTCTGTCCGATATATACCTTCACGCCGCGCGCCTCCAGGTTATCGGTCAGCTCCGAACGGTGTGCGTCCGAGCCAGACACGGTAAATCCCTCGTCCATCAAAATCTCTGCCAGTCCGCTCATGCTGATACCGCCGATTCCGATGAAATGGACGGATTCTGGTTTATTAAAATCAATCTGATATACATTCTCACTCATATTTGTGCATTCCTTCCCCGCCGCAGGCGGTTTTTGTTTTCGCAGACGCCATAGAAAAACGATATGGAACCGCGAGGCATTGTGTTTTCACGTCCTTTTAATTTAACTTCTTTTACATGAAATTGTCAATATAAGGCAAAAAAAAATAAAAGATACACGCCAGCCATCGCACTGCGATCCGTCTGTAACATGCATCTTTTATATCATTTAAGTTATGTCTTTTTCTTAGCGTCCCGTTGCCAGACACTTGCCGAACAGCATGGTTTTATAACGGTTTAACGCCGCCAGAAGAATGCTTCCCAGCACACCGATTGCCAGCACCTCGCCGATCCCGACGGTCAGCATCATGAACGGAATCAGATCCTCAGAGCCGTATGCAAACCGGAGCACCCACGGTACAATGATCGTGTTGGCCAGGATCGGCGGTACACATACTAAAACCTTACTCTTGCGGAGCGCATAGGAGCCGACTGCCCCGATCAGGGTTGCCAGGCTTCCGAATACGATATCCAATCCGGCTGCCCCGCAGAACAGATTGGATAAAAAGCATCCGACAAAGAGTCCCGGGATCGCTGCCGGGGTAAAGAACGGCAGGATGCAGAGTGCTTCCGAAATGCGGAACTGCACCGGTCCGAAGCTGATCGGCTGGAATGCCATCGTCAGCGCTACGTAGATGGCCGCGATCACCGCGCCATACGCCAGAAAATACGTGTTTTTCAGGTTGTTTTCTTTCATATTCAATTCTCCTTTAGTTTTGTTTTACGAGTGGAAGGTCACGAACACTCGATTCATTTTACGCCGGAAATCGGCGGCAGCCCTGTAAGACCTTGTTTTTGCGGGCTTTGCAACGGGTATGAGTATAACATAGAGCAGATAGAAATACAAGTTTTCTTTTCGCTTATCGCCACTGCAAGTTCTGCCACTGACCACACGGAACACGGGCAAAAATTTTTTCTCTATTTCTCTATCACTCTGCCATAAAAAAGCACTTTCCCTTTCTTTCTATCTCCTGTATAATAGAATCTACATGATTTTGTGCCGGATGCTGCACAGACAGTTGAATCATTCGGGAGATATTGCATTTGCACATTTGACTCAGCTCCCCGACACTCGTCAACCCCATTTCATCATCACAAAGGAAGTATGTATTTTATGAAAGCACTCTATGAACGCTGGACAGCCATCAGCCTGCCTAAACGAATTCTGGGCGGCATGATTCTCGGCGCTGTTCTGGGAATGATGATTCCGCAGGCAGTCGGAATCTCAATCCTTGGAAATCTATTTGTCAACGCATTAAAGGGCATCGCGCCCCTGCTCGTATTTTTCCTTGTTATCAGTTCCCTCTGTCAGGCAAAGCAGAGCCACGGCGGCATCATCCGCACGGTTGTCTGCCTCTATCTGTTTAATACTCTTTTAGGCGCTGTGATTGCGGTCATCGCAAGCAGATTATTCCCGATCACCCTGACACTGGCGCAGGCGGCAGAAGAGACCTCCGCACCGCAGGGAATTGCTGAGGTTCTGCAGACACTTTTATTAAACGTTGTAAAGAACCCGATCACTTCGATTGCAGAAGCGAATTACATCGGTATTCTGGCATGGGCGGTTCTGTTCGGTGTAGCACTGCGCGCTGCCAGTGAGCGAACCAAGGAAATCATGGATAATTTCGCCGGTGCACTCTCAAAGGTAGTTACCTGGATCATCAACTTTGCTCCGTTTGGTATCCTCGGCCTTGTGTTTGACACTGTGTCTACCAACGGTCTGCAGGTATTCACCGAATACGGACGGCTTCTCGCCGTACTGGTTGGATCGATGCTGTTTATCTACTTCGTAACCAACCCGATCCTCGTATACTGGTGCATCCGCCAAAACCCGTTCCCGCTGATTTTCAAGTGTCTGAAACGAAGCGCGGTCACCGCCTTCTTTACCCGGAGCTCGGCAGCAAATATCCCGATCAACATGGAAGTCTGCGAGGAAATGGGACTGGACAAAAATACCTACTCCGTTACCATCCCGCTCGGTGCGACCATCAATATGAACGGTGCGGCTGTTACCATCACCGTCATGACGCTGGCGGCAGCCAATACGCTGGGAATTCCGGTGGATATTCCGACCGCCATCATTTTAAGCGTCCTGTCGGCACTTTCCGCCTGCGGCGCATCCGGTGTTGCCGGTGGTTCCCTGCTTTTAATTCCGCTTGCCTGCTCCTTGTTTGGCATCTCCAGCGATGTCGCCATGCAGGTCATCGGTGTTGGATTTATCATCGGTGTAGTACAGGATTCGGTCGAGACAGCACTCAACTCTTCCTGCGATCTTCTGCTTTCCGCAGCGGCACAGTTTAGGGAGTGGAGAAAAGAAGGACGGGAGATTACCTATTAATTTAAATACTTAAACGCAAAAATCCCTGGTGCTGTATACACCGGGGATTTTCTTTTGCGATTCGATTATCCTATACAGTAAAAAGCGGTTAGACTCTCTCCAACCGCTTTTTTCATATCAGAATCACAGACCTTATTTATTCTTCTCGTAAATAATCCAAAGCCCCCGCAGCAGCAGCTCATCATCCAGCTCGATGTGGTGACGGCACAGCGGAATGATCCGCTTCGCCAGTCCGCCCGTCGCTACGATAGTTGCCTCCTGTCCAAGCTCTTCCTGGATCCGGTCTACCATACCGTCGATGCAGGACGCATTGCCATAGAGAGCGCCGCTCTGCATACATTCAACCGTATTCTTGCCGATCAGGCGCTTTGGCGGGTCAAGGCTGATGCGCGGAAGCTGGGCGGTCCGGCTGGTCAGGGAATTCATCGATACACCTATTCCCGGCAGAATCATGCCGCCGATGTACTGCTTGTTCTCATTCACCACACAGATGGTGGTTGCCGTTCCCATATCGATCAGAATAAGCGGCACCGGATACCGATTGATTCCCGCGACGGCACCGACGATCAGATCGGTACCGACGGAGGACGGATTGTCCATCAGCACTTCCAGACCGATATTCATATCCACATTGACGACCAGAGCTTCCTGCCCCGTCACCTTGCGGATCGCCTCCCGCATCAGGGAGGTAACCGGCGGTACTACCGAACCGATGATCGCGCCGGTGATCTCACTTACCTTGATTTCCCGCAGCTCCAGCACCATTTTCAGGGAAATCGCATAGTCAAGCTCTGTTTTCCCGCTGTCTGTCGCCATCCGCTCTGTAAAGAGGATTTCCCCATCCGCAATACAACCGAGAACCACATTCGTATTTCCGATATCCAATACCAAAATCATACTGTCTTACCCCCTGCTTTTTTCCAGAGCCGGTACAAATTTTGCCCGGTAAAGTGCTGCGCCGACTGCACCGGTGAGGATTGTGGACGATACCATTTCGCATACTGCATTGATTCCTACGAAACCGCATACGAACAGGATAATATTTTTTCCGCCGATCAGCCCCTGCATATATTCGGTATTGCCAAACAGAACCACTAAAGCCGTCATAAAGAAAACTGTATTTAAAAACGCGGAACAGAATCCGGTTACCAGACTCGCCATGTACGCATCGGTTCTGCGGCGTACAAACTGGAAAATGTAGCCTAACAGAAGACCATCCAGCATACGCGGAACGAATCTCTGTACAAATGCCAGAAACGGGTTAATGCTGAAAAGCATCGCGCCCATCGCACTGCTGCCGCCGATGCCGATGCACTGTAAAAAGCTGGTCATGCCGAAGACTGCACCGATCGCTGCGCCGCCTGCCGGTCCCAGTGTGATCGCCGCAATCGCAACCGGAATCACATTAAATGTAATCGCCAGCGGCCCAATATTCAGATATCCGAGGGGAGTGTACGCCATCAGCAGAAGAATGCCGGTCATAAGACCTAAGATGACAAGTTTAGATGTGTTGTTTGTTGTGTTCATGAAATTTTCCTCCTTGTTATTATTCCCGTTCGAAAAACCTGCTGCACCTTCTGTTCACCAGACTGCCGCTTACCTGCGCCAATATCATGTGCATAAAATCCGTACAAATTCTGTTCTTTCCGGCGATACCATCCAGAAAAGCCGCGAGCCAGGGCATTTTAATTCCCCGTCTCTTCCGGTATGATTCTCCATCTCAGATACAGATCCGTATGCAGATACGCACATTCCGGCAGAAGTTTCTTTCTTCTGCCGCTTTCCGCAGATTTGCTGCCAGCACGTTCGGTGCCTGTTTTCTATGGGATACAATACAACTGCTGCCGCCTGTCCCTGTTCACATCTAGTGAAAACCAGGTCAGCCAGCAGACACCTCCACACTATATCACATCACTTTTCAACATACAACCAACAATTCTACCAGAATATGTGCTGTTTTTTATTGTCTTTTCACAAAATACATGTTTCTTTCCTCTCCTGTTATGTGCGCTTACCAAAGACCCCAACAGAGAACGGAAGCCAAAAAAGGTTTACAATTTTTCCTCCAGATGCTATGCTGTTCGAAAATGACCCAGAAAACCAGAGTGCAAACCGAAAGGATATGTATTATGTTAACCGGAAAAACAATTATTTTGGGAGTAACCGGCGGAATCGCCGCATACAAGGCGGCAAACCTTGCCAGCCTTTTAAAGAAACAGCACGCCGATGTGCATGTCATCATGACAAAAATGCGATGGAGTTTATTACTCCACTGACGTTTGAAACCCTGACCGTCAATAAATGCCTGACAGATACCTTTGACCGGAATTTTAAATTTGAAGTAGAGCACGTGGAACTGGCAAAGAAAGCCGACCTCGCGATCATCGCCCCGGCGACTGCCAATGTCTGCGCCAAGCTGGCACACGGGCTCGCTGATGATATGCTGACGACCACGCTCTTGGCCTGCCAGTGCCCGCGCATCATTGCTCCGGCGATGAACACACGGATGTATGAGAATCCTATTACCCAAGATAATCTCCACCTGTTAGAACATTACGGCTTTACCATCATCGAACCGGCAAGCGGTCTGCTCGCCTGCGGCGATTCCGGAAAGGGCAAATTCCCGGATGAGGGGCTGATCCTGGAATATATTCTCCGCGCGATCGCCTACCCGAAGGATCTCGCCGGAAAGAAGATCCTTGTGACCGCCGGTCCGACCCAGGAAGCGGTCGATCCGGTGCGCTACCTCACGAACCATTCGACCGGAAAAATGGGCTATGCGCTGGCACGGATGGCGATGCTGCGCGGTGCCGACGTGACACTCGTCACCGGCGAAACTTCACTGACTCCGCCTCCATTTGTCAATACTGTCCACATCAAAAGCGCACACGACCTCTTTGAAGCAGTCACCTCCCGGAGTGAGGAACAGGACATTATCATCAAGGCGGCAGCCGTCGCTGACTACCGTCCGGCAGTCGTTTCTGATGAAAAGGTCAAGAAATCCGACGGCGATCTGAGCCTGGCGCTGGAGCGCACTGAGGACACTTTAAGCTACCTCGGCACACACAAACGTCCGGGACAGCTGCTCTGCGGCTTCGCGATGGAGACCTCCCAGCTCGAGGAACGCGCCCGCGGCAAGCTGGAACGCAAAAATCTGGATCTGATCGCTGCCAACAACTTAAAGGTAGCCGGCGCCGGATTCGGAACCGATACAAACGTCATCACGCTGATCGATAAGCAGCAGACCCGCCATCTGGAGCAGATGAGTAAGGAAGCAGCGGCGATGGAAATATTGACGGTTTTACGCGATATGATGAAATAGATTTTGATTGAAATAGATAGAGAAAGAGGAAGCAACCGAGGTTGATGGACGGATGCCTCCTCTTTCATTGAATATGGAATATATCATAAGCATTATTTTTAGAATGTGGCTATTTAAAACGAATCCGCCATACTCCTATGATCAAGATAATTTCACAAAGCAATCGCAATACTTTCGTGATTCGATAAGCCGTATCCTCTTTTATCTCTGGACTCTCCTGCAAGTATTTGCATTCAATAAAAGCCCTTGCCGCAATTTCTCCAAAAACTGCCAGCGCTAAAAATAAAGAAAAGCCTGCCATGCCTTTTGCATAACTGTACAATGACAATAAGAATAAAATAGAGACGCCTAAATTGTATAATGTCAGCCAGAATTTTTTCTTCATATCGATCACCTCTCGATTCTATCTAAGCAAAAAAATCTCATAAAATATTTGTTATCGCTTTTTATTTTTACAAGATTGCTTTTCTAGTTTCTTATTCGTATAATATCAGATCTCCCCTCCGAAATATATAGACAATTTCTTACGAAATCATTACGATAAAACTCTCTGTATTTTTGTTGAAATTTTGTTCGAACGGCTATATTTTTATTTGAATAAAATAATAAAGCCGTTCGACTATATTTTATGCTGCATATCGTCAAACGGTCTTATCAACACTTGTGAAGTTTACTCTATACTCGCCTCTTACCCCTGCGTAATCAACTCCGCGATCAATCTCGCCCCATTTACAATATCGCCTATCTTCGCATACTCCCGCACGGAATGAACATCGTACATACCGCATGAAAGCACCGCGCATGGGATTCCGTGCTGCATCATCGTGTTTCCGTCGCTGCCGCCGAAGGTGCTGCCGAATTTCGGCTCGATTCCCAGGGTGCGGCAGGCCTCGGCAAAATGAACTGCCACCGGCGCGTCCGGTTCCAGATGGAAGGCTTTAACATGGAGGCGGTGTGTGAAAGAAAGCTCTGCCCCCGCCTCTTTGACGGCGGTTTCAAAGACATGGCGGACATCTTCCAGGGTCTCCATTGCCTTTTCATGGCTGTAGCTGCGGATCTCGTCCCGGCAGGTGCAGAGTTCCGGAACGGCATTCACAACCGAACCGCCCGAAATCAAGCCCACATTCAGGGTTGTTTCCTCATCCACGTGCCCCAGCTTCAATGCGGCAATCGCGCGGGCCGCCGTCTGAATCGCGTGGATGCCTTTCTCCGGCTCGAATCCGGCGTGTGCTGCACGCCCTTTGACTGCCGCCTCAAAGGAAAGGATCGTCGGTGCCTGCAGGATCGCTGTCCCGACTGGTCCAGTTACATCCAAAACGTAAGATTCCTTCGCTTTCATCTGGCTGAAATCGAACTCCGAGCTTCCTCTTGTAAACTGCTCTTCCGCCGCCGCAAATAAAATCTCAATATCCCGGTGCGGGATTCCCGCATCCTGCACGGCACGGATGCCTTCTAAGATAGCAATCACGCCGGTCAGATCGTCCGCGCCAAGCACGGTGGTTCCATCCGAAGTGATGGTTCCGTCCTCATGAAAAACCGGCTTCTTTCCGATTCCCGGCGCGACCGTGTCCATATGCCCGGACAGCAGGATCGGCGTGCCAGACATCCCGCCCTTTAACGTTCCAAACAGATTTCCCGCATTGCCTCCTATTTTCTCGGCTGTGTCATCTTCCTTTGCCTGGATTCCCAGCTCTGCGAGCTTTTCCTTCAAGCGATCCGCCATCTCGCGTTCCCCGAAACTTTCTGAGTCGATCCGCGCCAGCTCATCAAATTCAGCGCGGATGCGGGCTTCGTTTATCTCAATCTGTGCCATGATGACTTCCTCCTGTTTTCCATTCTTTTTTCTATCTATTTTTTACTCTCCCGCTAATTCCTACTATTTTTCTCTGTTTTGTGTATTATACACCGGAACATGATTGTAAGCAACGCGGAAATTTTTAAATGTACTTTCATATTCTTTTTTATATTCGCTGAAAAATCTGTTATACTAAAAATACAAAAAATTTTAATTTCAAGTCGAACGTCCGTGAGACAAATTTGCTATTACTCACCACCTGAAGAGGTGGGAGTCTTCTCGACTGAGATAAAAACAAGCGCTATCCTGCCTGCCGGACAAAAATTTGATGGTTCCGCCCGATATGTAGAATAGCGCCTGTTTCCAGTTTTAATCGTTTTCTATTTTTTATTCTTCCCAGTCGCCTACATACAGGCGTGTAGCGGTCTGCCCGGCTGCTGGTTCGTAGATCGTCCAAATTGGATATGGATATGCTTTTCCTTGCAGAGAATCATCTATTACAATCGTCTGATCAACGCCATTTGTGCCTGTTTTGGAGGACAGGTCAGCGGCACTCGTCCTAGTAATACTGGAATAGCTGTCCTTTACAGAGCTGCTGTCCACATAAGGTGCGCCGATGATTGCGTCGCTTAACTTTGGCAGATACCAGCATTCTTCCGGAACCGAAAGAATGCCAGCTTCCAGCTGGGCTCCTGGTCCCCACCACCAGGTATTGTTCAACTGACCAATATAGTATCCAAGGAACCTTGAGGTTCCAGCCGCTTTCACACTTCCTGTTGTATAGCAGTTCGAAAGAACCAGTTTTGCAGAATCATATTTTCCAAACAAACCGCCTGCGATGGCATCATATGTTTTTCCACACACATCCGCTGCACTGAAACTCCGTATTACCGAAATCGGACCATCCATCCATCCCACCAGACCTCCGGCACACCAGCCGCCTGACACATTTTTTCTATCTGACAGCATCTTCGCACCACTTTCCGTATAACCGTAAGGGCGGTTCCGTCCGCCGACATAACTGTTTTCAATGCTGAATTCTTTCCCGGCAGTTCCGCCATTCTGGTTGTTTTTCAGATATCCATACAAACCTCCAGCGGTTCCAATTGTATCCACATACCCAGAGAAGAAACTGTTTTGCAGCTTCATCTGACCAGAGCTCTCGGCAAAGCCGACCAGACCTCCGCTAGCATCGGTTCCCTGTATCCGTGCATTTTTTCCTGAAACATATACGTGATTCATCACTAAATCACTTACTTTTGCTTCCCCGATCAAGCCTCCGGTTTTTCCTCCGCTTATTTGCAGCGTCGGTGCATCTACAACTACATGTTCAAGTGTCAGACTGCCATTATTCGTGCTTCCAACCACCGCGCCTGTTGCCAGCGTTCCAGAAATCCGGGATTCTTCTCCATATATATGGATATTTTTAATCGTTAGATAGCTGTCCGCCGAAGTGCCTGCCTGCGCCACCAGCCCTGCTGTATTCTGCCCCTGACAGGAAATGTCCGGATCCTTCAGATTCAAGTTTGATATCGTCAGATGATCCGTCTTCTGAAATAAAGCCGCACCATTCCAGGCAACAGGAGTTATCTTTAAGCCTGCAATCGTATAACATTCACCCAGTTTTGCTTTTTCTTTCTCATCCACCTCCGCATCATAAGAGATAATATCCGGGTTGTTAATCGGCCAGAAACTTCCACCTTCATACTTGGAATTTCCCGGACTGTAGATCGTCATCTTTCCGTATGCATCTTTCACCTCTTTACAATACGCTTCCGTCTGTGAGGTAATCGAATCATCCTCCTGCCAGAGAATATTATCGGTCTGAATGACCCGTGTGATCTTTAAACCACCATAGCCTTCTCCGCAGAAATTCAGATTCTGCAGATGACGTCCATTGGCGACCTTAACCGTATAGGTATCCGTTCCATCACCATTTCGTTCAATTACATCGGCAAAGCAGCTGTTGAACTTGTATGAGAGCTTTGTATTTTCTGTCGGCGGATAGCCATCCTCGCTCAATTTTACGATAACATTTTCTCCATTTATGTAACCGCCCGGCTGATAACCTCCCCAGGTACCCAGACTACAGAAATTTCCACCCTCACGTGATAAATCATCCAGATAGAAACGCAATTTCAACTTTTTATCTTTCGTTTTGCCTATTTCAAAACGATTTACCCTGTTTTTTTCATCAAAGCCGTTCCAATTGCCATTTTCCTCATTTTCTGCACAGCTGGCAGCTTTCCTTTCCGTATCTACAAAGCAAAATTTCGATCCCTTTCTCAGAGTATCTTCCTGCAAATCACCAGTATTGACTTGGAGAACATACCACATCGTTTTATGGCTCAATTCGCCGGTAATCGAAAATATCAGATGTATTCTCTGATTTTCTTCAAGCGGAGACGGAGAGACATAATCGATATACAGCCTGTTTCCAGTATGCAGCGCCTCTTCGTTCTCTTCCTTGTCCCAGTCCCCGACATGGTTATTCAGAAACCAGGACAATCCCTTTGATACGTTCTGCGCAGCAAGTTTTTCCGCTACCTTCTGGATCGTCGGCATGGGATAAATCGGTATCTCTGCTTTCTTTAATTCTGGATCATAGGGATATGTATTCTTGCTGTCTGCACCCGTTCCCTCAGCACCAAACAGTTCTGAAAGTTCTTCTGCGTATGCGAGCACATACTTCTCATTCACCTTACTGCACGCATAACAGCCCGGATAAACTGATTTTTTGTTTGTTCCCGTACCGCTCGTCTCCGACGGCAGCATTCCATCCGTTCTATTTGCATAATCATAGAACGCAACAAACGCAGGTGCTTTCAGCGCCGGATTCTCTGTTTCATCCGCTGCCGTTCCGCTTCCATCCTCCGTTTCATCCGATTTTTCCTCAGCCGTCGGCGAATACACCGACGCCGACACATATGTATTCGCTATCTGACTGTCTGCCGGAAGCTGTGCGGCGAGACCTCCTGCGAATCCGCCGGTATATGCCGCTACATTATAACGTCCGGTAAGATTCTCAAAGGCTGCATTGGCATTTGCCCCATTCCCCGGTTTCTGGGATGTGTCAAACTTCTTGTTTGCTGTATGACCGCCGACATAACAGCTCTGAATCTGCACCGTGGGACCGCTTGCGGCGGCTGCAGTTGATGCTTTCTCAACAGTTCCGACCAGACCGCCGGCGTACATGCCTTCCACATAGAGTGCCGCTGCGCTGTCGGTCAGAGAAATTTCCCCCTTTGCCGTGCCGATCAGGCTGCCCGCCGTTCCCTTTAAAGCGCGGATCCGGTATTTGCTTTCTTCCTCCTGCTTCAGATCTGCCGCTTTTTCTGTGCTGCTTCCCAGCTTATCACGGAAATGGTTCTCCACCAGTGCATCCTGGACGGTCAGAGTGACGCCCTCAAATGTGCCCACCAACGCACCGGCAGAAGCGCCGGTCTGCTCTGCCTGTACCTGCGGATATTCAATCTGCACATTTTTAATTTTCACCGTTGCCAGATTCGTAGTTCCCCGGGAATCCGTTCCCGGCGTCACCGCACCAATCAAAGCGCCTGCACTCGCCTTCGTCCGGACCACCGGCTGGCAGATCAGCAGGTTTTTAACACTCATATCCTGTGTTACCGTTCCAAACAGTCCACCCGTCCCATCTACTGCTGTGATTGAACTTCCCGCCGTTTTTCCTACCTGCAGACCATCGATCCGGTATGTATTTCCCTGATAGTCCAGTGGATACGGCAGACTAAGCGGAAGATAGCTTCCCGCCTCCGTGGTATATGCCTGTGCCGTCGGGTTCGTCCGATCTGCATTCGTTTGATCCGTCACCCGGTAGGCAATCGAGATGGTTTCCGCATTCTGATTCAAAAAATTCGAGCCAAATGCCGTATGCAGCTTCGCCACATGTCCGCAGTAACCGCTCTCGTCCGCAATGTTTTCTCCCGCTTTCCAGGTCAGATCACTATTCTGCATCGCCGTAACCGTTTTGGATGTAGTCTCCGCCCCAGTGTACAGCTGATCCGGATCCCAGCCTGAAACCCGCTCATCCAGATTTTCCAGATGGCGGAAGCTGCCAATCTCCGCGCTTCGGTCCGTACTGATCGATGCAAAGAGGCTGCTGCCGGATTCTATATTGCTCGTCTTAACCTGCGAAAGCGCTTCATTGTTGAAAACCTGCGCGTACACAAAGATATTTTCGCCCGGAATAAAGGAGGCAAAACCTCTTTCATCCTGCTGAAATGTCATATCCGTCTGTGCCGGCTGGTTGAAATCCATAAATTTGAATCCTGTACTTGTGCCCGTGCCGGCTGGCGTCGCTATATCATCCAGAATGACCTGATACGTTCCATCCGAATTGCCCGAAGCTCCGGACACCTTCGCCACACGCGCCGAAGGGCTGGTTCCCGGGGGATTGATCTCGATGTATCCGGTTGTACCGCTCTTTTCTCCCTTTACAAACAGACTCAGTGAATGTTCATTTTTATTCGGATCCTCAATTTCCGCATATAAAATATCATCATTCACCAGTTTCACTGTCGGCGCCTCGAATTCCTCCACCGGCAGTTCCGGGACTTCCAGATTTCTTGATGCGTAATATCCGATCGGCAGTTTCTGATCTTTATAATTGGAGTTAGCTCCCGTAAACCGCTCCCGTTTTCCGGCATCAGACGCCGCCGCCAGAAGTGCCTCGCTTCCGATATCCGTCTGCACAAACTGATAATGATCCGAATACCACACCTCGCGGACCAGTCCTGCCTCCGGATCATAGAAAATAAGATAGCTCCCGTCTCCACGGACGGTCTCATCAATCGATCCAAACGGAAGAAGGCGCTGCCGGATCTCCTCGGTCACATTCGCAGATGCCAGCGCCATCTCACCGCCAGACTCTTCTTGTTCCGATTCAGGCTGCCCTGCCTGTTTTTCCGGCACATAGAGAACCCCGTAGATATTTCCCTCTTTCTCCTCCGCCAGCACTGTATTATCTACCGAAATTCCCAGCTTTGCCTGCTTTTGATCGTCTGAAAATTCCCCCTGTGCCTCCATATGGAGCAGACGCGGAATCGTCCCACTGGAGACCTCCAGTGTCAGATGATTCTGCGCCGCCAGAAAGATCTCCTTCGCCGTCTGATCCATCTCCAGACGGCGGAGTTTTCTTTGGTAATGAATCACCGCAACAAAAGAAAGACTGGCAAGAATACCGACAATCGCAATCACCGTCAAAAATTCCGCCAGTGTAAACGCCGCCCTTCTCTTCTGTTTGTTCTGTCTCTTCTGCTCCATCTGTCCTCGTTCCTCTTTTTATTGTAACTGTTCAGTACCTTCACAGTCACGCGCAGACCTGCTGAACAGTTAGTTTTTATTTTATTTCTGATCCAGGTTGACTGCACGCACGGTCAGGTTAATCGGCTTTACCACCGCTTTCCGGGAAGTTCCCATCGTATCTTTTTTCCGGTAGATCGCCAGATTTTGAACCGTAAAGCATGCTGTCTCCTCCGAATAGGTATAGCCGTCAAATGCCGTATAGTATTCATCCGAAATCGCCGCCTGCGTCAGCAAGGATATCTTATTATACGCATCATCGTAAGTATAATCCCCATACCATTTTTCAATGCCCGTGCCAGACCAGTCTGTCGCACTGAAGTGCAGCCACAGGTGGCTGTTTCCACTCCGCAAAAGAGGTGTTACCAATTCTCCTGTTGCGGAAGTCCCGGCAGAATTTTTCACTTCCAGCGCATTCGCAAATTCATCGGTCATCAGCTGCGCCGTGAGCGACAGCGCCTGCTCTGCATCTGCCTGTTCCTGCGTCCTCTGGTAAACATTTTTTACCATCATCACGCCGCCTCCAAGCACCGTGCCGATCATACCGAGAATCACAATCGCCGCCAGAAGCTCCGTCAGCGTCATACCGTTCTGTGACCGGAGTTTTTTCTGACATACTGAAAAGAGCTTCCGGTGACCCTTGGATGCCGTCTGTTTCTGCTGCCTGCAATGCCTATTTCTGCATCTGCGGCATTCACATCTCTCCTGTCCCATCTCTGTCTCCTCTATCGGTATCTGTAAAGCAGCTCTTGTAAGTTTACCTCTTCCTCTTCTGCATCCGAATCAGCCTGGCTCACATACAGCACGATGGGATACTGTCCCGTCCGGTAATTCGTCTGTGTGCCTGTCTGGTAGGCATTTGACGCCAGGCTTTTCTTCATGCCGCCGGTTCCAGATGCCTCCAGCTCCAGAACATATCTGCCCGACGCCTGTTTCGCTGTCCGGTTGTTCTCCAGCTGATTGCGGCTGTCATAATAGCTCGCCATCTGCTCTTCGCCCTGCCGCAGCATCCTGCCGGACGCCAGAAATGCACTCAGAAACATCGTCATTCCCAGTGCAATCACAAGAACCGATATCAGTACCTCTGTCAGTGTCTCGCCCGTATTGGCACGCAGCTTTCTTCCAGCTGCCCATTTCATTCTACTTATCATTCTGCAGCAGCTCCTTCTCTATTGTTCCGTTCTGCCAGCGGATCGTCGTAATGATGGTCGTCGTCGTGATCGTGTAGGAATCGTCGTCGTCCGATTTGTCGTCATCCGATTCGTCGTCATCGCCCTGTACTGTGACCGTCTTATGCTCGGAGCTATGTGCTGCTTCCAGCTCCAGCCGTTTCTCGCACCGCTCTTCCTTCCTGTCATCCGCCGTTACTGTATCTGAGATAACCGCCTTGATTTTATAATCATCCGTCATCCACAGACGTACACTGGTCTTTAACGGATCAATCGTGTTCCCGCTCATTCCGTCTTTCTTCACTGACAGGGTAAAATCTTTGTACGCCATTTCTTCCTCCGACGCATCGTCCCCGTCTGCCAGCTTCCGATACTCATTATTTCTATAAATATCCACGATCAGTGAATCGAGAATCGCGCTATTCCCACTCTCCGGGCTTGACAAACCCGAATCCGTTCCATAGAACTTCTGCCACGACGCCTCATTATCCGTGTTTTTCCGGCTGCCGACGTAGTAGCAGTAGAAATCATCGTCTTCCTCGTCATCCCGGCTGTCATGCACGATCACTTCCTTGATCTTGACTATATTCTCCGTCTTCTGCAGTTCATCCCGCAGAAATATCGCCGCCGAGTCCACCGCATACCGCTTCTGATCTTCTCCCGGAAGATTCCGGATCTTACCAGCCGATGCAGAGGCGGACGCCAGAATGATCGACGCGCCTACCCCGCAAAACACAAAAAACAGGAGCGCCGCCATCAAGCTGGCGCCATCCTGATTTTTCATACAGCTGAAAACCCGCTTCCAGATTTCCGGGTGTTTTTCACTGTTCTCTGCTTTTTTCATGCTTTATTCTCCCAGCGCCGCCTCTGCCGCTGTCTCAATGTCCGAACGCTGCAGGTTCGACACATCCGCATTCGCCAGTCCCGACGGTGCCTGTGTCTCCTCCGGTTCCAGATCCAGACCTTCTTCTGATTCCGCATCGTATCGGGTCTCAAAATAGGTCAGCTGAAATGTTACGCTCACCGGATGATTCCGGATATCCATTTCCTCTGTCTCGTCCTCATCATCTTCGATGCTCAGATCTTCAATCAGGCAGCGGTACGGTCCCTCTAACACCTCATGGATCATCGAAACCGCCTTATCAAAGCTCTCTGCCGTGAAAGAAAGATTGATCGCACGCCGGATCTGCATCCCATCCACCTTCGGTTCCGAATACTGGAAGCTGAAATTATACGCATCTGCAAAAATGCGGTTCAGCTCTTCCGTCTCTTCCTTAAAATGATTGTAAGCCGGAACCATCGGCGCATTGGATGCCTTATTTTCCTCTATCTCCTTCTTCATCTGCTGGATCTGCTTCGACTTTACCTGCTCCATCTGGATCTGTGCCTCCAGATCCGTCGTATCCGCCGCCTGGATCCGCCTCTGCACCGGAAGATAGAATCCGGCATAGTAGCCCGCCGCGATCAATATGATTACAAACAGAAGCAGTACAATCTTCTGCGTTCTTGATAAGATATATTTCTTTAACGAATTCATTGTTTTTCTCCGTCCTCTTCTGGTACGTTAAAAAATACAGTCATCGACACGCCCACCGGTTTGGAAGCCGCAAGAACCCGCTCCTCCCCCTCTTTCTGAACCGTCTCTTCCAGAGACGCCGTCACATAGCGTGCATCCGGATCCGCCTCCGCATCGCGAACCAGCTCCGGAAAGGAGGAACCATTGGGAATTCTTCCCTCTAATGCCATCTGATCGGAGGTGATCGAAACCGTCGAAACGGCCGTCAGCGGGAAAATCTGTGATTTCAGCGAATCCAACATCTTTCTCCGGTCTGGAAGCTGTCTCTCTTCCTCATTCAGGTACCCATTTCCATAATGTGCGTATTCCGCCTGAACCTCACTGTACACCTCGTTGGACTTCTGAAGCGCCGAAAGCTGCTGCTCAGTCGCCGCATAGACTGCCTCCGCCTGGTCTGCCTTTCTCAGAAGACGCACCACGCCAAACTGCGAAAACCCATAAACCAGTCCCATAAATACGACAAACACACCCAATTCTGCCGCTATCTTTCCTTTTTTAACCTGCTTCTGATACAGATTGATGCGCCGTTTTTTCGGATACTTCGGACCGCCAATCTGCATATTCGCGATTGATTTTAAATCAGCCACCGCTCTTCCTCCTTATGCAAGTAATACACCGTATGCCTGTGGGCTGTCGATCCACTCGTCTTCCTCATCCAAAGAGACCTCCGGCAGAAGCTCCGCCACACTCCGCACCGGCAGATCCAGCGTTTCTTTCAGCGCATCAATCAATTCCCCGTATCGTGCGCCTCCGCCGCAATAATAGAGGCTGTCGATCGTATTATTCACATTGTTGAAGCTATAAAAGTTCAAAACTCGCATGACCTGGACGGCGCGGGTCCGGTACTGCTCCTCCAGCACAGCCGCCATCTTTTCTTTGTCGGTCTCCTCGCGGTTTTCTTCCTCCACCTCAATTCCCAGTTCCTGCATCTTGTTCTTATCTCCCAAACGGATCTGCTCGATCTCCTCACAGCCCGGCTCCATGGTACGGGTAATATCATAGATCCCATGGCGAAAGAAATGGATCCGCAATGCTTGGGTTCCCAGATCGAGAATCGCATAGTCTTTCACAGTTTCCGATTTTTCTGCCCCCTCTGCGTTCTCTTTTTCTTCCTTTTTATGAGGTTCTGCATTCAGCTTTGTCTCCAAAGCCTTCTTCTCATCCGCCATTCTCTCTTCTGCATATTCCAGAATCCATTCCAGTCCCAGCACGGCCGGAACCAGACCGACCAATTTCAAGTGTGCCATCTTGGCCAGTTTTTCAAATTGCTGCGACAGCTCTTTCGTACACGCCGCACCAATCAAATCCATTTTTTCCTGATCCGCATAGATCATCGCATAATCAAAGACGTACTTATCCATCTCGTTTCCGATATAATCATGGAACTCATATGGAAGATTCAGCCGGAGCTGTTCCTCCGTCATCAGCGGCAGCTCAAAGCGCCGCACATACACATCCTCCTGCCGGATGACAAACACGACGTTCCGGCAGCGGATCGCATACTCCTTCAGCAAATCCTTTATTAAATCCGCATATTGACGCATATCGTTCCGGTCGATCCCCTCGACCCGCTCGCTGATAAATTCGCGAAGCTCGCCTTTTTCCGCATATGCAATCTTGATACGGTAATGTCCAATCTCAATTCCTAAACAATTCTTCATCTCTGCACTCCCTTTAAAAGAGCCCTGTATACCATTGTGTCCATATATCTCCATACAGCAGCATACAAAAACATGCCGCCGCAATCGCCGGTCCGAACGGAATTTTTTCCCTCCGACTGATGACAGAACCTGCAATTCCCAGCACACAGCTGAGAATCAGGAAAAATAATACCTCCCAGGCGGAACGCATATACAGTCCCGTCACAAAAAAAAGTTTTACATCGCCGCCCCCCAGGCTTTCTTTTCCGGTCAGGCGGTCAAACAGCAGGGAAAGTGCCAGCATACTGACAGACAGTCCGGCACCGGTCAGAACTCCCCGCATCATCTGTCTTCCCGGTTCCGGTAAGCTCAGCGCCGTGCCGAAAAAGATCAGGATTCCGGCTATCTGAAGCCGGTCCGGTATGATCCACGCGTGCAGATCTGTGAGTGTCAGACATAAAAGCACCATCCATAGCAGAATTCCCCGCAGTGCCAGCACCGAGACATCGTACCGGTACATAATCAGGCAGCATGCAATTCCTGAGACAAGTTCCGTCCAGAATGCCTCCGCCGGGATCTTCGCTCCGCAATAACGGCACCTGCCCCGCAGGCACAGCCGTGAAAAAAGCGGTACCAAATCCAGTACTCCCAGCACATGACCGCAGGCATCACAGTGGGATCTCCCTTTCAAAACGGACGTTCCGTTTAACATCCGCCCTGCCAGACAGTCTGTAAAACTTCCGAGCGCACAGCCCAGAATAAAAGTAATCATCAAAATGTAAATTGTTAAAAATGTGGTTTGATGCAGCATCAATGGAATATCTCCTGTCCGTACCCATGTTCTGTCTGTTTGTAAATCCCCAATATTTTATATCTTCCAAGATATGTAAAACGCTATCTTTATCTTAAAACGCCCAATTTCATTTCTTTTATTTGGCGCCAAATCCCGGCTTTGGACCAAATGGATTCTGGCTGGTTCCCCCAACTTCATTTCCCTCATAGAAAGGAGCGGTCTGAAGCGGAGACGTATTCGCATATGGATTAGCCGCCGGATTTCCGATGTAAACCAGAATATCTGTACACGGTGTCTTGGCTTCCATCGCCGTCTTCCGGTATTCCTGCCCCAGGTCATTTACCTTCTTTGTTCCACTTCCCTGTGCGTACTCAATGTGCGCGTTCTCTCCCTCTGCCTGACAGACAATCTTTCCCTCTTTTACATTGTATCGGTAATAGCGGTATTGCTTCTGCGGCTGGTTCTCGTAGCGTTCCAGGCTTTCCTTGCTTCCATACAGCATTGCCACGGCCGCCGCCTTCGCCGCACGGACATTCGCCTGATTGGCTGCGATGACCGCTTTTTTCCGCTGTGCCGTAAAAATCGGAATACTGATCGCCGCCAGGATCCCTACGATCGCTATCACCACCAGCAGCTCTGCCAGTGTAAAACCGTGTTGGTTCTTTTTCATTTGCTTACCCACTTTTTATCAAAATGACCTGCTGACTTTGTTTTGATTCGTGCGTTGCAGGTCACGCTTATGTATCTGACAATGAATGGATTTTTCAATCCTGAAAAATTTATGATGTGAACATCACTTTCATTCTAAACGTTACTGTTCACACACGTGTGCCCAGCAACGGGATTTTGCCGATGCTGCGCATT
>ERZ837910.2311-NODE-2311-length-23787-cov-6.679041_pt1 | contig 23787 bp, 20 predicted proteins | sample MGYA00519940_ERZ837910 | MGnify/ENA primary metagenome ERZ837910 (study PRJEB31850, sample SAMEA3708825) | human gut metagenome | biome: human gut; feature: human-associated habitat; material: faeces | place: China | collected 2014 ... | reverse complement strand
GCGCCTGTCCTGCCTGTTTTGCCTTCGGCAAAAGACGGCAGGGGATTGCGCCCTGAAGGGGCGCGGAAAGGCACGCGAAAGCGTGCCTTTTTTGACATTTTATTGAGATATATGGATTTTATGGATGAAAAACGAAGGCGGAAAACGGACGGGATGTTGCTTTTTTCGGGGTCGGGTCGGGGGAAAACGTGAAAATTCAGAAAATTTGCCTTGACAGGAGACGCGCAATCTGCTTTTATTAAATGTGATACAAGCGCTGAATGAGACTATTATATATAGGAAAGGCAAGGGGGGATGCGGTTGTGACAGGCGTTGGAAGGCGAGCGCCGAAGAGCCGCGCGATGCACGCGGCGATGGTGATCGCTGTTGGTTTCGCGCTCATTATTCTGGCAGGAACGCTGCTGCTCATGCTGCCCTGCGCCGCAAAGAGCGGCCGCGCAACGCCCTTCATCGATGCGCTGTTCACCGCGACGAGCGCGACCTGCGTCACCGGTCTGGTCACGGTCAGTACGGCGGTGCACTGGTCGCTTTTCGGCAAATGCGTCATTCTCCTGCTCATCCAGATCGGCGGTCTCGGCTTTATGTCGGTCATGACGGCGACGTCGCTGCTGCTGCGGCGCACGATCACGCTGCGCGAGCGCATGGTCATCGGAGCCGGCTTCGGTCTGGATTCGAGCGGCGGCATCGTGCGGCTGATGCGGCGCGTGCTGGTCGGCACGTTCCTGTTCGAGGGTGTCGGCGCGGCGCTGCTGTCCATCCGCTTCGTGCAGCAGTTCGGGCTGCTGCGCGGCGTCGGCATGGGCGTTTTCCATGCGGTATCGGCGTTCTGCAACGGCGGATTTGACCTCATGGGCACGCCGGACGATCCGTTCTGCTCGCTCGTGCACTATGCGGAGGACCCGCTCGTGAGTCTGACCATCATGGCGCTCATCGTGCTCGGCGGTCTCGGCTTTTTCGTATGGAGCGATGTGTGGGATCACAGGCGCTTCCGCAGTCTCAGCCTGCACAGCAAGCTCGTACTCGCCATGTCGGGCGTCCTGCTCGGCGGCGGCTTTTTGCTGACGCTGCTGTTTGAGTGGAGCAATCCGGCGACGCTCGGCGGCATGACTCTGCCGCACAAGCTGCTCGCGGCGGCGTTTCAGAGCGTGACGCTGCGCACGGCAGGCTTCAACACCATCGACGAGAGTGCGCTGACCGGCCCCTCGCAGGCGGTCGCGTGCGTGCTCATGCTGATCGGCGGCTCGCCCGGCTCGACGGCGGGCGGTCTCAAGACCGTGACGGTGGCGGTGCTCGCACTCAGCGCGGTCAGCGCGCTGCGCGGACGGACGTCGGTCACGGCCTTCGGACGAACCATCGAGCCGCGCAGCATCATGAATGCGGTCGCGCTCACGGTCATCGGCGTGACGATCAGTCTCGGCGGTGCGTGCGTCATTGCGTTTATCGAAAATGCGCCGATGAACCTGTGCCTGTATGAGACCGCCTCCGCCTTCGGCACGGTGGGCCTCACCATGTCGCTCACGCCGTCGCTTTCGGCGGTGTCGCATATCATGCTGATCGTTTTGATGTATTTCGGCCGCGTGGGCGTACTGACGCTCGGCGTCGCGGTATTCCTGCGCCGCAGTGAGCCTCCCAAGCTCAAATTCCCCTCGGGCAATGTCATGATCGGCTGAACAGAAAAAAAGAAAATCCACGAAAATATACACAGCCTGTGGATAAAAGGGAGAAAGCAATGAAATCCTTTCTGGTAATCGGTCTCGGCCGCTTCGGCCGGGCGGTCGCGTGCGAGCTTGGCTCGCTCGGACATGAGGTTCTCGCCCTCGACAACAGCGAGGAAAACGTGCAGCACATCGCGGACAGCGTCACGCGGGCTGTCTGCGGCGATGCACAGGACGAGAGCGTGCTGACCTCGCTCGGCGTGAGCAACTTCGACTGCTGCGTCGTGGCCATCGGCACGGACATCGAGGCGAGCATCCTCATCACGGTCATGCTCAAGGAGCTCGGCGCGAAGCAGGTCGTCTGCAAGGCGCTGTCCGCGCTGCATGCCCGGGTGCTCGAGCGCGTGGGCGCGGACCGCGTCATTCAGCCGGAGAAGGAGATCGGGCAGCGGCTCGCGCAGCATCTCGGCCGCACGAACGTCATCGACTACATCGGCTTTTCGGACGATTTCTCTATTCTGGAGATCAAAACGCCGCGCAGCTGGATCGGAAAAACGCTCGGACAGCTCGGCGTGCGCGCGAGGTACGGCATCAACGTTCTGGCCATCCGGCACGGCAAGGGCGGCGTGGCGGATGTAACGCCGGGGGCGGACGGCCGCATCAGTGAGAACGACCTGCTGGTCATACTGGGTACGAACGATAAAGTAGATAAAGTGGTGGACCTGAAGTGATAGAGATACAGAGCCGTCAGAACGCCGCGCTCAAGCATCTGGCGCGGCTCGGACGGGAGAGAAAATACCGCCGCTCGACCGGCGAAATGCTGTGCGAGGGCGAAAAAATGCTGACCGAGGCACTGCGCTCGGGCGCGGAGATCAAGACCGTGCTCGTGCGGCGCGGCTTCGAGAGCGGGGAGCTGCGGCAGGCGGAAAAGCAGGGCGCGGCGATGTACTGCGCGGAGGACGCGCTGTTCCGCCTCGCGAGCGAGGTGGAAAGTCCGCAGAACGTTATTTTTTCCTGCATGCAGCCGCAGTGGGACGCAGCGGCGCTCGATGACAGGGAGCAGGTACTGCTGCTCGACGGCTTGCAGGACCCGGGCAACCTTGGCACGATCCTGCGGACGGCAGAGGCGTTCGCCCTCGGCGCCGTAGTGCTGTGCGAAGGCTGCGCCGACCCGTTTTCGCCCAAGGTCGTCCGCTCGACCATGGGGGCGGTATTCCGCCTGCCCTGCGTGCAGCTGCCGCTCGCGGACGCGCTCGCCCTGCTGAAAACGGCCGGTCTGCCGGTCTACGCGACCGCGCTGCACGAGGACAGCGTGCCGCTCTCGAGCGTTTCGCTCGGCCGGGCCGCCGTCATCATCGGCAGCGAGGGCAGGGGCGTGAGTGAGAGCGCGCTGCGCCTGTCCGACCGGCGCGTGATCATCCCGATGCACGGCCGCGCCGAGTCGCTCAACGCAGGCGTCGCGGCGGCGATCGTGATCTATGAAATGACGAAATAAGGAGGTGGAAGGGCATGTCGTCACTGCTGAGCTATGTCTGGTTATCCCTCAAGCGAGGTCTGGGAAACTACCTGCGCGCGGAGGTGCTGCGCCGCATGGGTTCGCCCGAGGCGGTTTACGCCGCGGACAGCACAATGCTCGCGCAGAGCTGTCCCAGTCTGCGGCGGCAGCATATCGAGCTGCTGTGCGACAAATCGACGGACGAGGCTGAACAGGTCATCACGCAGTGCGCACGCGAGGACATCCGCATCCTGCCCGTTTCGGACGCCGCCTACCCGGACCGCCTGCGGCAGATCGAGGACCCGCCGGTCGTGCTGTATATCCGCGGCCGGTGGCCGGATTTCGACACCATGCCGGGCATCGCGGTCGTCGGCACGCGGCAGGCGACGAGCTACGGCGTGCAGGTCGCCGGGACGATCGGCGCGGAGCTGGCGAAGGCCGGCTTTGTCACGGTCAGCGGCATGGCGCTCGGCAACGACGCGGCGGCGCATCGCGGCGCGCTCCGCGCAGGCGGCCTGACGGTTGCGGTGCTCGCCGGAGGACCGGATGTGTGCTATCCGCCGCAGAACCGCGCCCTCATGGGCGATATCCTGCTTTCCGGCGCGGTCATCAGCGAATATCCGCCCGGGACCGAGCCGGACGGCCTCAACTACAAGAGCCGCAACCGCATCATCAGCGGCCTGTGCGTCGCGACGGTCATCGTCGAGGCCGGAAGCGCGCGCTCGGGCGCGCTCATCACCGCGCGTCACGCGCTCGACCAGAGCCGCGACGTTTATGCGGTCCCCGGCGCAATGGGCGCGCCGCAGTCCAGAGAGTGCAACGCCCTCATCGAGCGGTGCGAGGCCGCCCTGCTGAACGACCCGAGGGCGCTCGTGCGCGAGTATGCGAGCCTGCTGCCCGGCGGCGCGGCCGCATTTCATGCCTATACCCGCCCGCCCGTCGCGCGGACGGCGCCGAAGCAGCGAACTGCGTCCCAGCGGCGCACGCCTGCAAAACCGGCTCCCGTGCCGGAAACGGCGGCTCCGGCGCCGGAAAAGCCGGCGTTTGCCATGCCGGAGGGACTGGATGAGAACGAGCAGAAGATCGTCCGTCTGGTCGCGGAGGGCATGCACAGTCTGGAGGAGCTGGTCGAGTGCTGCGGTCTGCCCGCGCCGCGGCTGATGTGCATGGTCACGACCCTCGAGATGGAGGGCGTGCTCGAGCGCGACGCGGCGAACGTCCGTCTCGCAGGGCAGGAATGAGTAAGAAGAAAAGAAAGATAATATGACAGGCGCAGCGCCTGTCAGCGCATCGTGCGCACCAAACAGGAAACGGAAAGCCGTTTTCCGAAAACCCGGAGGTTTTTATGTCTAAGTTAGTAATCGTGGAGTCTCCTGCCAAGGCAAAGACCATTGGCAAGTATCTGGGCGCGGATTACGTGGTCAAGGCGTCCATGGGACATCTGCGCGATCTGCCGAAAAAGAAAATGAGCATCGATCTGGAGCATGATTTCAAGCCGGAATATGTGCCGATCGAGGGTAAAGATAAAGTCATCAAGGAAATCCGCAGCGAGATCCGCAAGGCGGACTTCGTCTATCTCGCGACTGACCCTGACCGCGAGGGAGAAGCGATTTCGTGGCACATCAAGGAGCTGTTCAAGCTCAAAGACAGCAATTCGCGCCGCGTGACCTTCAACGAGATCACCAAGCAGGCTGTCCGCTCGGGCATCGCAAGTCCGCGCGACATCGACATCGATCTGGTCAACGCGCAGCAGGCGCGCCGTATCCTCGACCGTATCGTAGGCTATCAGCTCTCGCCGTTCCTGTGGCGCAAGGTCAAGCGCGGTCTGTCCGCAGGCCGTGTGCAGAGCGTCGCGACCCGCCTGGTCGTCGACCGCGAAAACGAGATCCGCGCGTTCGTGCCCGAGGAATACTGGTCGATCGAGGCGCTGCTCGCGACCGAGGACGGCGGAACGTTCACCGCGCGCTACTATGGCGACGGCAGCGGCAAGGCCGAGCTGAAGAATGAGGAGCAGGCGATGCGCGTGGTGAACGCCGTCACCGGAAAGCCGTTCACCGTCGGCGAGATCAAGCGCGGCAAGAAAAAACGCACCCCGGCGCCCCCGTTCATCACCTCGACCCTCCAGCAGGAGGCGAGCCGCAAGCTGAACATGACGCCGCGCCGCACCATGAGCATCGCGCAGGAGCTGTATGAGGGCATCGAGCTGGGTGAGTACGGTCTTACCGGTCTGATCACCTATATGCGTACCGACTCGCTGCGTCTCGCCGACGAGGCGACCGCCGCCGCCGCCGGCTTTATCCGCGGCCGCTACGGCGAGGACTACTATCCCGGAAAGCCGCGCGTTTACAAGACCAAGTCGGGCGCGCAGGACGCGCACGAAGCCATCCGCCCGTCCAACGTGCAGCTGCTCCCCGAGGAGATCCGCAAGTACCTTTCGCCCGACCAGTTCAAGCTGTACCGTCTGATCTGGTCGCGCTTTGTCGCCTGCCAGATGGCGGACGCCATTCTCGACACGGTCTCCGCGGACATCGTCTGCGAGGGACAGGTGTTCCGCGCCTCCGGCCATACGGTCGCGTTCCCGGGCTTTACGGCGGTCTACGAGGAGGGCACGGACGACGAAAAGAAGCAGGACGCAGCCGGAAAGCCGCTGCCGCGCTTCGACAAGGGCGACCGGCTGACCGCCGAGAAGCTCGAGCCGTCGCAGCACTTTACGCAGCCGCCCGCGCGCTATACCGAGGCATCGCTCATCCGTGCGATGGAGGAGCGCGGCATCGGCCGTCCGTCCACCTATGCGCCGACCATTTCGACCATCATCGACCGCGACTACGTCACCAAGGAGAGCCGCGCACTGCGTCCGACGCCGCTCGGCGAGGGCGTTACCGGTCTGCTCGTGGACGAGTTCAAGTCGGTCGCGGACTATGAGTTTACCGCGAACATGGAGCACGAGCTCGACGAGGTCGAGGCCGGAAAGCTCAACTATATCCAGCTGCTGCACAACTTCTATGACGGCTTCGAGGCGGCGCTCAAGCAGGCCGAGATCGATCTGGAGGGCAAGCGCATCAAGATCCAGGACGAGGTGACCGACGTCATCTGCGACAAGTGCGGCCGCAATATGGTCATCAAGTCCGGCCGATTCGGCAAGTTCCTTGCGTGCCCCGGCTTCCCGGAATGCACGAACACCAAGCCGATCACCGAGGATACGGGCGCAGCCTGCCCGGTCTGCGGCGCAAAGGTCGTGAAGAAAAAGTCCGCGCGCGGCTTTGTCTACTATTCCTGCGACAAATACCCGGCCTGCCAGTTCATCACCTGGGACAAGCCGCTCAAGACCAAGTGCCCGAACTGCGACTCCTCGCTGTTCCGCCATACCGACCGCGACTCCAAGGAGGTCACCGACGTATGTCTGCGCGAGGGCTGCGGCTTTGTCGAGCTGGTCAAGGAGGGCCTGCCGCCCGAGGAGACCGAGAAGCGCCGCAAAATGCGTGAGGCGCGCGCGGCCAAGGCTGCGGAGCGCGCCGCCGCGAAGGAAGCCGCCGAAAAGAACGGCGAGACCGCGGAAAAGGCGCCGAAGGAAGCAAAAAAGCCTGCGGCGAAAAAGAAAACGGTCAAAAAAACGCTTCCGTGGATGACCAAGACCACGAACAAGTTCAAAAAGCTCAAGGACGAGGCCGTGCAGGAGCTGACTGCAAAGCAGCAGGAGCAGTACGCAAAGGCGCTCGCAAAATATGAGGCCGAAAAGGCCGCGGAGAAGGCGAAGAAGGCCGCAGAGAAAAAGGCGGCGGCGAAAAAGCCTGCCGCAAGGAAAAAGACCACGGCAAAGGAGAACCCGGATGAATAATACCGTTACCGTCGTCGGCGCGGGACTGGCCGGCTGTGAGGCTGCATGGCAGCTCGCGCAGCGCGGCGTTTCCGTGCGCCTGTGCGAGATGAAGCCGTCGCAGCACAGCCCGGCGCATCACTCGGACGATTTCGCAGAACTTGTCTGCTCGAACTCGCTGCGCTCGGATGAGCTCACCAACGCGGCAGGCCTGCTCAAGGAGGAGCTGCGCCGTCTGGACAGCCTCATTCTGTCCTGCGCGGACGCGAACCGCGTCGAGGCCGGCGGCGCGCTGGCGGTGGACCGCGAGGCGTTCGCCGCAGCCGTCACCGAGCAGATCAGGAACCACCCGAATATCGAAGTGGTCTACGGTGAGGTAACGGAGATCCCGGAGGGCCGCGTCGTCATCGCCTCCGGCCCGCTGACCTCGGATACGCTGTTCGACGCCATCCACGCCAAGGTGGGCGGCGATTTCCTGCACTTCTACGACGCGGCCGCGCCCATCGTGACCGCGGAGAGCATCGACATGGACTCCGCCTACGAGGCCTCCCGCTACGGCAAGGGCACGGCGGACTACATCAACTGCCCGTTCTCGCGCGAGGAGTATGACGCATTCTGGAACGCGCTCACCACCGCCGAGGAGGCGCCGGTGCACGGCTTTGAGGACTCCAAGGTGTTCGAGGGCTGCATGCCCATCGAGGTCAACGCGCGCCGCGGCTATGATACGCTGCGCTTCGGCATCCTCAAGCCGATCGGACTGCCCGATCCCAAGACCGGAAAAGACCCCTATGCGGTGCTTCAGCTGCGCCGCGACAACGCGAACGGCACGCTGTACAATCTGGTCGGCTGCCAGACCCACCTCAAGTTCGGCGAGCAGAAGCGCGTGTTCTCCATGATCACGGCGCTCCGGAACGCGGAGTTCGTGCGCTACGGCGTGATGCACCGCAACACCTTCCTCGACTCGCCGCGTCTGCTCGACGCGACCTACGCGCTGAAAAGCGAGCCGCGCATCCGCTTTGCCGGACAGATGACCGGCGTCGAGGGTTATATCGAGTCCACCGCCTCCGGCTGGGTGGCAGGCGTGGCGGCCGCGATGGAGGTGCTCGGCAGACCGATGCCGCAGCTCGACCGCTTTACCGCCGTCGGCGCGCTCGCATCCTATATTTCCGACCACACGGTCACGAAGTTCCAGCCGATGAACATCAATTTCGGCATCATTGAACCGCTTGGCTACAAGATCAAGGGCAAGCGGGAGAAAAACGCAAAGATTTCCGAGCGGGCACTCGAACGCATCGAAAGTCTGAAGGGAGAGCTTTGAGAATGAAGATCATCGTTGACGCGATGGGCGGCGACAACGCCCCCGACGTAACCGTCCGGGGCGCGGCGCTCGCTGCGAAGGAATATGGCGAGGATATCCTGCTCGTCGGCCAGCCCGAGGCAATCACCGCCGTGCTGCGCGCGCATGGACTGGAGAACACCGAGCATCTGACCATCATGCCGGCCTCGGATATCGTTGACATGCACGACGACCCGGCGACCGTTCTGCGCCGCAAGCCGGATTCGTCCATGGCGGTCGCGTTCAAGCTGCTCAAAGCCGGCGAGGGTGACGCGCTCGTTTCTGCCGGCAACACCGGCGCACTGCTCACCGGCGCGACGCTGTACGGCGGCCGCATCAAGGGTATCCGCCGCGCGGCGCTCGCGCCTGTCCTGCCCTGCGAGGGCGGCGAGGTCATGCTGTGCGACGCCGGCGCAAACACCGAGTGCACCGCCGAGATGCTGCTCCAGTTCGCCTTCCTCGCGTCCCTGTACGCGGAGAAGAACAACGGCATCGCAAAGCCGCGCGTCGGTCTGGTCAACAACGGCACCGAGGACACCAAGGGCGACCCGCTGCGCAAGGAAGCCTACGCGCTGCTCAAGGCCGCAGGCGACGCAGGCAGGCTCAATTTCGTCGGCAACGTTGAGGGCAGTCAGGTACCGCTCGGTGCGTGCGACGTCGCGGTCTGCGACGGCTTCATGGGCAACGTTCTGCTCAAGACGGTCGAGGGCACGGCGAAATTCATGGCGCACGAGATCAAGAAGGTGTTCACCGCCTCGGCCGGCACCAAGATTGGCTATCTGCTGTGCAAAAAGGGCATGGATGACTTCCGCGAGATGTTTAATCAGGACAAGGTCGGCGGCGCGCCCTTCCTCGGCATTGCAAAGCCGGTCATCAAGGCGCACGGCTCGTCCAACGAGATCGCGGTGATGAACGCCGTCCGCCGCGCGATCGCCTACACGAAGTCCGGCATGATCGACGCGGTCAAGGAAAATATTCAGTACATGACGGTTGAATAAGAAAAAACGGCGAAAGGAGGTGAAATCATGCTCAAAATCAACTATAAATTCAAGAACGTCAGCCTGCGGCAGAAAGCGATGACGCATTCCTCGTATGCCAACGAGCACCACGGCACGCATCTGGACTGCAACGAGCGGCTGGAGTTTCTTGGCGATTCCGTACTGGGCTTTGTCACGGCGGATTACCTGTTCACGCATTATCCTGAGCTGCCCGAGGGCGAGCTGACCAAGCTGCGTGCGGCGGTCGTGTGTGAGGGTGCGCTGTGCGAGATCGCGAGGGAACTCGGCATTCCGGAGGAGATCCGTCTGGGTCACGGCGAGGAGACCGGCGGCGGCAGAAAGCGCCCGTCCATCCTGGCCGACGCGACCGAGGCGCTTCTGGGCGCGATCTATCTGGACGGCGGCATTGAGCCGGCGCGCGCGTTCGTGCTGCGCTTCATCCCGCACAAGGTAGACGTCGCCATTGCGGGCGGCGCGTTCAAGGACTACAAGACCATGCTCCAGGAGATCGTGCAGAAGAACAAGCAGGAAACGCTGGAGTACCGGCTGGCAGGCCAGTCCGGCCCGGACCACGACAAGCGCTTCACCATGGAGCTGCTGCTCAATTCCAACGTTTTTGCATCCGGCACCGGCCGCAGCAAAAAGGAAGCCGAGCAGCTTGCCGCAAAGAAGGCTTTGGAAATCATGGGCTGCTAAAAGTTTTAGAAGACAACCAAACCGGCACAGTGAAAAACTGTGCCGGTTTTTTTATTCTTTTATATATCGCAGATTTTAGAAATATGTACCAATAAATTCTGTTTGTTTTTGTTTGACTTCCGAATTGCTATTTTTCAGGAAAGAGTATATGATAACAGTATAAAAATTTAATTAACTTAAGAGATGATTATATTGAGAAAGTGATATCGGATATATCAATATCGTCTGACCACCAAGAGGTGTTTAATGAAAAAGATCCTCATCATTGTAATTTGGCTTCTGTCCATGTGCTGTGCTTTTTTTGCAGGAGGTTGGACTAATCAATTTGCCAAAGATCAGTACACTATGCAAGATATCGCGTCTATGATGACCACATCATTTGGGTGGACAATTCAAAGTTCAAAAGATGTTAATGCATATCAGATATCCCTACAAGATTTTTGTGAAATGTACAACCACCTAACAAATGAAGATAATTCCTCAGGTCTAGCCAAGTCTAGCGGTAATATAAAAGGTATAGACCCACACTTTCTGCAAGAAAGCAATATCCATATCGCTTGTGAATCAAAGAAAGCTGTATATGTATATGAATTTCCGCTTGAATTCAAAATGCCTGAAGGTGCTCATCTTCAGAGTATTGTTGCCTTTACTGACGGGGAAATATGTATGTCTGCTATTCATGTACAGCTGGATCTGGATATTATTGATCAAGTGGATAACCGCTTAAGCCATGATGAAGTGGCAGAAGCGGAACTATTACCATCAACATGGCCGCTAAATGTTGACAAGCAAGTCGTTCATAGCTGGGGACAATCTTTTGATAAGTTGATGAGGAAATAATCTTAATTTCAACACAATGACTACATTCATAAAATCCCACTTGATCTCACAAAGTTCAAGTGGGATTTTTCATTACAATTTTGAAGTTATTAGTCCTCTATATCTGAAATTGGGCTTGGACTCGGAAAAACATATTAACCCGAAAAGCCTGCAATATATCATGGGACATTCGGATATCAACATTACGATGAATCCGTACGCTCACGTTTCGGTTGACAGTGTTAAATCGGAAGTGGTAAAATATTTTATCTATATCTTTGAGGTGGCACATGGTTCTCAAGAGCCTGATTTTACAGGGATTCAAGTCGTTTCCCGACCGCACCGAGATCAAGTTTCTCGGCGGCATGACCGCGATCGTCGGTCCGAACGGCTCCGGAAAATCGAATATCTCGGACGCGATCCGCTGGGTGCTCGGAGAACAGTCCTCGCGGTCGCTGCGCGGCGCGAAAATGGAGGATGTCATCTTCGGCGGCACGGCGAAGCGCGGCCCGGTCGGCTTTGCCGAGGTCTCGCTCATCCTCGACAACTCCGCCGGTATTTTCCGCTCGCCGTTCGCCGAGATCATGGTCACGCGCCGCTACTACCGCTCGGGCGAGAGCGAATACAGCCTCGGCAAAAAGCACTGCCGCCTCAGGGATATCCGCGAGCTGTTCATGGACACCGGTCTCGGCCTTGACGGCTATTCGAGCATCGGACAGGGGCGGATCGATGAAATCCTGTCGCTCAGGAGCGAGGACCGGCGCGGCGTATTCGAGGAAGCGGCCGGGATCACCAAATTCCGCGCCCGCAAGGAGGAGGCTGAGCGCCGCCTTGCCGCGACCGAGGACAACCTTACGCGCATCCGCGACCTGTATGATGAGCTGGGGCGGCAGCTCGAGCCGCTCGAAAAACAGGCGGAAAAGACGGAGAAATTCCTTGTTCTGCGCGATGAGCTGCGCGTTCTCGAGGTGTCTCTGTGGCTGGAACAGCTCGAACGGCTGAAAAGCGAGGCGGAAAAACGCTCACGTGACGCAGAAGTCTGCCGCAGGCAGCTGGAAAATACAAAATCCGAGCAGGAAAGGCGCTATCAGCAGGCGGAGCAGCTGACGGCTGATCTGCATGGCATCGACCGCGAGACCGAAGCGCTGCGCATGTCGCTGCGCGAGGCGGAGAGCCGCGAGGCCGGGCAGGCAAGCCGCATTGCGGTGCTGCGCGCGAACCTCGAAAACTGCCGTGAGAACCTTGAGCGCGTGCACAGAGAGAACGAGGAACGCGCAAAGCAGGCGGAAAAGTTCACAGAGCAGTTCTCTGCGCAGCAAACCCGCATCGCGGAGCTGGAGCAGAGCAGCGCAGAGGCGCGAGAGCGCCTTGCGGCGCAGGAAGGCAGGCTGGCGCAGCACAGGGAAGCGGAAAGTGCGGCGGCCGCCGCGCTGGAGCGGGCGGAGCAGGCCCGCGCCGCGGCGCAGAACGAACAGCATACGCTTGCGCTCGAGCGCACCGCCGCGCAGACCGGCCTTGCCGGGATGGACGGACAGCAGGATGATCTGCATCGCGCGCTCGAAAACGCAGGTGACCGCCTGAAAGCCGTACAGGAGGAGCAGTCCGCATTCGAAAGCCGCGTATCCGCGGGGCAAACCGCCCTGCGGCAGGCGCAGGCACAGGCAGGCGAGGCAGACGCCGCGCTGCGGCAGGCGCAGGCGGATGCTGACGCCCTCGGCACGGCGCTGCGGCAGGCAGAGAGCGCGCTGACCGACGCGAGAAACCGCGCGGCCATGCTGCGCGATATGCAGCGCGATTACGACGGCTTTGCCCGGTCGGTCAGATCGGTCATGCAGCAGGCCGGGCGCGGCAGGCTTTCGGGCGTACACGGGCCGGTCTCGGCGCTCCTTTCGACGGAAAACCGCTTTGTCACCGCGATAGACACCGCGCTCGGCGCATCTGCGTCGTCGATCGTGGTCGGCTCTGCCGAGGACGGCAGGGCGTGCATCGAATATCTGCGCCGCACGGACGGCGGACGGGCGACCTTTCTGCCGCTCGACACCATCCGCCCGGCGTCGCTCCGAGAGAGCGGACTTGACCGCGAACGCGGCTGCTGCGGTACGGCGGACACGCTGGTGCAGTTTGATGAGACATACGGCGCGGTCGTGCGCAGCCTGCTCGCGCGCACGGTCGTGTGCGAGAATATGGATGCGGCGCTGGCGCTCGCGCGTTCGCGCGGACACCGCTTCCGCATCGTCACCCTCGACGGCCAGATCATCCAGCCGGGCGGCGCGATGACGGGCGGCTCGGCATCGCGAGGAACGGGCGCGCTGGCGCGTGCTGGGCGGCTGAGGGCTGCCGAAGAGCAGGCGGAACGCTGTGAAGCCGCGCGAAAAACGGCAGAGCAGCGCTTTCGTGCCGCAGAAAAGCGGCTGCACGCCTGTGAAACCGCGTGCGAAGCGCAGAATGCAGCCCTGCGGCGGCAGGCAGAAGCACAGGCCGCCCTTGCCGCCGCGTGTACGCAGCACCGGGCGCTGCTCGGGAGCGCACAGGCGCGGCAGGAGGAGCTGATGCAGCAGCAGCGCAGCATGGAGGCCGAAAAACAGCGCAGCGCGGAGGTGCTCGCGTCGTTTGACGCGAGGGAAGAGCAGGCCGGGACGCAGCTGCGCGACGCGGAAACGCGCGTGCAGACCTGCCGGGACGCGCTCGCGCGGCTCCGTACCGAGGCCGCAGAGCAGGAAGCGCAGCTTGCCGGGCAGCGTACCGCGCTTACGCGCACAGAGGCCGAGCTGTCCGGTGAAAAACGGGCGCTCGAGCAGATGCGGACGCTCAGATGCGAGACGGACGCCGGTCTTTCGGGTGCGGCGGACAGCATCAAACGCTACGAGTGCGAGTGCGAACGCATACAGGACGAGCTTGCAGAGGAGAAGGCGGCGCACGAACGGTCGAAGACGCTGACGCGCACGCTGCGGGAGCAGCTGGAACAGACCGGAAAGCGCCGCGAGCAGGTCGAAGAACGGCGGACTGCCGTGCGCCGGGACGCACAGGATGCAGGCGAGCAGATCCTTGGCATGGAGCGCGAGGCCTCGCGTCTGGAAAACCGCGCAGGACAGCTGAAGGCTGAGGAGGCACAGCTTCTCGGTCGGATGTGGGAAAGCTACGAGCTGACGCCCACACCGGCCGCCGCGCTTGCGCAGCCGCTTGACGACCCGGCCGCCGCACGCGAACGCGCGCACGAGCTGCGCGGGAAAATACGGGAGCTCGGCAGCGTCAATCCGGACGCGGTGGAGGAATACCGCCGGGTGCGCGAGCGCTATGCCTTCATGGGCGAGCAGAAGGACGACCTCGAGCGGGCGCAGCGCGAGCTGTACAGGGTCATCGACCGGCTGACGGTCAACATGAAGGAGATCTTCGCCTCGGAGTTTGCCCGGTTGAACGTGCTGTTCGGGCAGACCTTCCGCGAGATATTCGGCGGCGGCCATGCGGAGCTTGCGCTCGCGGACACGAGCGACATCCTTTCGTGCGGCATCGACATCCGCGTGTCGCCTCCCGGCAAGGCGGTCAAAACGATCACGCTGCTTTCGGGCGGCGAAAAGGCGTTTGTGGCCATCACGCTGTACTTTGCGATACTCAAGCTGCGCCCCGCGCCGTTCTGTGTGCTCGACGAGATCGAAGCCGCGCTCGACGATGTGAATGTGCAGCGGTATGCGAAATATATACGAAAATTAACAGATTTCACACAATTTATTGTAATTACGCACAGACGTGGTACAATGGAAGAAGCAGATATGCTCTATGGCGTGACCATGCAGGAGCAGGGCGTTTCGAAGCTGCTTATGCTCAATCTCGCAGAGGCGGAGAAACGGCTGAAAAACACGATAAAATGACGCAGGACTGAGGGGTGTGAAGCATGGATATGAGGAGTTCAAAATATCCGTACCGGCTGGATGTGGAAACGCGGCTGCCGAACGGCTGCATCACGACGCACGGCTACGCGGCGCATCATCCGGCGGAATTCCAGCACTGGGCATACGCACGCGGCTATGTCCTCTGGGGCGAGCGCATCGACCGTGTGGACTGGGAAAACTGGCGCATAAATTATTACGGTATGTAACGCAGACCGGCAGGAACAATCTTATAGATACAGGAGCAGAACATGGGATTTTTTGATAAGATCAAGCAGGGATTTAAGAAAACTTCGGACGCGGTGAGCCATTCGCTCGACAGCGTGTTCGCGGCGTTCGTCAAGATCGACGAGGATCTTCTCGAGGAGCTCGAGGAAGCGCTCATCCTTTCGGATGTAGGCGCGTCGACCTCCGCGAAGATCGTCGCCGAGGTGGAAAAGCGTGCAAAGCTGCGCAAGACAACAACGGCCTCCGAGCTGCGCGATCTGCTGCGCGAGGTGCTGACCGACAACATGCTCGACAATCAGCCGCTCGACGTTTCGGGCAAGCCGGCGGTCATTCTGGTCATCGGCGTCAACGGCGTCGGCAAGACCACCTCGATCGGCAAGCTGGCGGCGCGCTATGTCAGCGAGGGCAAAAAGGTCATGCTGTCCGCGGCGGATACCTTCCGCGCGGCGGCGGCCGACCAGCTCGAGATCTGGGCGAAGCGCGCTGGTGCGGACATCGTCCGGCACGGCGAGGGCGCAGACCCGGCGGCGGTCGTCTTTGACTCGATCTCGGCGGCGAAGGCGCGCGGCAGCGACATCATTATCGTCGATACCGCAGGCCGCCTGCACAACAAGGCCAATCTGATGAACGAGCTGGCGAAAATCGACCGCGTGATCTCGCGTGAGCTGCCGGACGCTTCGCGCGAGACGCTGCTCGTGCTCGACGCGACCACCGGACAGAACGCCGTCCATCAGGCGGAGGAGTTCAACAAGGCGGCCGAGCTGACCGGCATTATCCTGACCAAGCTCGACGGCACCGCCAAGGGCGGTATCGTCATCGCCATCTCGGCCGGTCTCGGCGTCCCGGTCAAGCTCGTCGGCGTCGGCGAGGGCATCGACGATCTGATCGACTTCGACCGCGCGGCGTTCCTCGAGGCCATCCTGCCGCCGGCAGAGCAGATGACGGGTGACGGTGAAAATGAAGAAGAAGGAGCGGAGCAGGAATGACAAGACCTGACGGAAGAGCGAAGGACGAAATGCGCCCGGTCAAGCTGACGACCGGATTTACCATGTACGCGGAGGGCTCGGTGCTGGCTGAAATGGGCAACACCAAGGTCATCTGCACGGCTTCGGTCGAGGAAAAGGTTCCGCCCTTCCTCGAGGGCAAGGGCCTCGGCTGGGTCACGGCGGAGTACGCCATGCTGCCGCGCTCGACCAATACGCGCAAAAAGCGCGACATCAAGTCGCTCAAGCTGGACGGGCGTTCGAGCGAGATCCAGCGCCTGATCGGCCGTGCGCTGCGCGCGGTCGTCGACCGCGAGGCGCTCGGCGAGCGCCAGATCACCATTGACTGCGACGTCATCCAGGCGGACGGCGGCACGCGCTGCGCGTCCATCACGGGCGGCTATGCGGCGCTCTATCTCGCGTGCAGAAAGCTGGTCGACGAGGGCGTGATCGAGAAAATGCCGCTCACCGCGGCGGTTTCGGCGGTATCGGTCGGTATCTTCGAGGACGAAGCCGTGCTCGATCTCAACTACGCCGAGGACAGCCATGCCATCGTGGACTGCAACGTCGTCATGACCTCGAAGGGCGAGTTCATCGAGGTGCAGGGCACGGGCGAAGGCCGTCCGTTCACACGGAACGAGCTGGATCAGCTGTTGGCGCTCGGCGAACAGGGCTGCTCCAGACTGTGCGAGATCCAGAGAAGCGTGCTCGGCGAATAAAAGAGGAAAACCAAACATGAAATTTGTACTGGCATCCCATAATAAAGGAAAGCTGAAGGAAATGGCGGCCATTCTGGGCGAGCTCGGCATCGAGGTCGCGTCTCTGCCCGAGGGTGCGCCCGAGCCGGAGGAAAACGGCGCGACGTTTGAGGAAAACGCGCGCATCAAGGCGAAAGCCGCCGCGGACTTCACCGGCCTGCCGGCTATCGCGGACGACAGCGGTCTGTGCGTGGACGCGCTCGGCGGCGCGCCGGGTATCCGCTCCGCCCGCTACTGCGAGGGAACGGATGCGGACCGCAATGCGTTCCTGCTGAAGAACATGGAAGGCAAAGAGGACCGCGCGTGCCGCTTTGTGTGCGCGATCGCGTGCGTGCTCGCGGACGGCGAGACCGTCACGGTACGGGGCGAATGCGACGGCGAGCTGCTGCACGAAAACCACGGCGCAGGCGGCTTCGGCTACGATCCGCTGTTCTATGTGCCGGAGTACGAGTGCACGTTCGGTGAGCTCGCACCCGAGGTGAAGAACCGCATTTCGCACCGCGCGCGTGCATTCGGCAGGCTGAGAGACGTACTGAAGGATAAAATATAACTGATTTCAAGGAGAAAATACATGATTAACACCAAACAGCGTGCACAGCTTCGTGCACTGGCAAATCCGCTCGCAGTCACCCTCATCATCGGCAAGGAGGGCGTGACCGAGGCGGTCGAGCGTGAGCTGGACGCTCTGCTCGAGTCCCACGAGCTGGTCAAGGGCAAGGTGCTCGAGAGCGCGATGCTCACACCGCGCACGGTATCCGAGGCGCTCTGCGAGGCGACCGGCGCGGATGCCGTACAGTGCATCGGCTCGAAGTTCGTTGTCTACCGTCAGTCGAGCGACGAGGACAAGCGCAAGATCGTTCTTGTAAAATGAGGACAGGCATACTCGGCGGGACGTTCAATCCGCCGCATCTCGGCCATCTGCACGCCGCCGAGCTGGCGCATGATGCGCTGAGGCTCGACCGGGTGCTGTTCATCCCGACCAACCTTCCGCCGCACAAGGCGCTGCCGGAAAACACGGCCTCGCCCGAGGCGCGGTGTGAAATGGTGCGCCGCCTGACGGCGGACAGGCCGTGGGCGCAGCTGGATACGCTCGAGATCGACCGCGGCGGCGCGAGCTACACGGTGGACACGCTGCGCGCGCTGCACGGGCGCGGCGAGACCGACCTCTATCTGATCGTCGGAACGGATATGCTGCTTTCGTTCGACCGAAGCTGGCGCGCGCCGGACGAAATCGCGCGTCTGGCGACGCTCGCCGTGTGCGCACGGGAAAACGAGGACTGGGACGCGCTGCGCGAAAAGGCGGCGCAGCTGCGCGAAACGCTGGGCGCGAGAATCGAGCTCGTCCCGGGCGACAGTCTCACGGTCTCCTCGACCGAGCTGCGGCAGGGCGGCGACCTGCACCGCTTCACCGCGCCTGCGGTCGCGGATTATATCGAGCGGGAGCACCTTTACGGGTTTTAAGGCAATAGAAAAACGCGGTGTTTGAAATACATAATTCAACCTCAACTACACAGAAAGGTGGGCAAAAGTTATGTTGTGTGACGAGAAAATGCGCAGAGATATCCTTTCGAGGCTCCATGGCTACCGCTATGAGCACTCTCTCGGGGTGGAACGCTGCGCGATCGCCCTGGCGAAGAAATACGGCGGCGACCCGGCTCTTGCCGGAGCCGCAGGCATCCTTCATGACATAACAAAACATCTTTCTCCGCAGGAACAGTTGAATTTATGTGAGAAATACGGTATAATACCGTGTACCGTCGAAAAAAGCGAGCCGAAAATGCTGCACGGAAAAACGGCCGCAGCGATCGCACGCAGAGAATATCACATGCCGGACGAGGTATGCGACGCCATCGCCTGCCACACGACCGGCAGGGCGAAGATGACCATTCTGGACAAAATTCTCTATCTGGCGGACTACATAGAGGAGACACGCGATTTTCCCGGCGTCGAAAAGGCGCGGGAGCTGGCCGAGACCAGTATGGACCGTGCGCTGCTCTACTGTTATGACCAAACGCTGATCGAGCTGATCACGCGAGGCAAGCTGATCCACAGCGACACCATTGCCGCATACAATGACATGATCCGGCAGGGAGTACGCTGGCGCGACGAGGAGAAGGCCTGAGAGACAGAAAAGCCTTCCCGGAACTGAACTGGAGGCAGGAACCGTTTGAAACTTTTCGGAGGCAGCGGCGAGCATAACGGCCGCTCGGACAGACAGACAAAAAAACGACCGGCCGCGGCGCAGAGCGGCGTGAAAGCGCAGACTGCGCCCAAGCCTCAGGGGAAAAAAGGCGGCCGGACAGCCGCACCGAAGAAGCACAGCAAAAAACGCATCGCGGCGATCGTGATCGCGGTGCTCATCGCGCTTTTGTGCGCGTGCGGCGCGGCGTACTATGTGTTCTTTGTGCGCCCGCCAACAGACACGATCCACGACAAGACCAACGGCGACCGCGTCGATACGAGCAGCCTGCTCAATCAGGGCACGCGCATCGACGATGTGTTCACCTTTGTCGTCGGCGCGGTCGATGAGGACCAGACGCGCACGGACGCCCTGATGGTCGCGACGATGAACACCAAGGAAAAGACGATAAACGTCATGAACATCCCGCGCGATACCATGTGCAACAACGGCGAAAGCGGCGCGTGGCGCAAGATCAATGCGGCCTACGCGACCAAGAAGGGCATCGAGCAGACCAAGGTCGAGATCGAGCGCCTGATGGGCTTCCAGCCGGACAAGTACGTCATCGTCAACTTCGAGGGCATCGCGGCCATCGTGGACGCGATCGGCGGCGTGGACTACGAGGTGCCGTTCCGCATGGAATATCACGACCCCTCGCAGCACCTCGACATCGACCTTCAGCCGGGCATGCAGCATCTGACCGGCAAGCAGACCGTCGAGTTCCTGCGCTGGCGCCACAACAACGACTACTCCAAGCAGTATGTCAACGGCGACGAAGGTCGCGTGGAAAATCAGCAGAAATTCCTGAGGGAGCTGGCGCGACAGGTGCTTCAGGTCAAGAATGCGACCAAAATCCCGAAGATCGCCGAGGCGGTATCCAAGAACGTAAAGACCGATTTCACGACCGGCGAGCTGCTCTGGATGGGCAAGCAGGCGCTTCAGATCGACAACGCAAACCTCAAGTTCTTCACTCTGCCGGGCTACGGCGCGATGAGCTATGCGGGCAGCGATCCGTACAAGTATTCCTTCTTCTTCCCGAAGCTGAAGGAAACGCTCGAGCTCGTCAACAAGTATTTCAACCCCTATGGGGAGCCGATCACCACGCTCGACATGGTTACCGGTCCGGCGGAGAGCTCGTCCTCCGGTTACAGCGGCGGCGTCAGCGCCGGCGAGGACGAAGATGTCTGGGGCGACACCGGCAGCGGCGGCTACTACGACTATGAGGAAGAGCCGGATTACAGCGATGACTCGAACAGCGGCGGCAGCTCGGGCGGTGACGGCTCCTACGAGGAGCCGAGCTATGAGCCGACCGACCCCGAACAGGGCGGCGGCGACTACTCGGGCGGCGGTGAGACCGGCAGCGAAAGCGGCGGCTCGATCTCTGGCGGCGGCGAGTCCGGCGGAGAAAGCGGCGGCGGCGAGTCTTCGGGCGGCGGCGAAAGCGGCGGCGGAGAAAGCAGCGGCGGCGAAGGCGGCGGCACGGTAGATCCCGAGGCGTGATCTATAAAGAAAAACGGCTAAAGAAAGAAAAACGGCGGCCGCAGAGACGATCTGCGGCTCCCCGACAGGATACAGGCGCGGCGCGCGCCATGAAAAGGAGTTTATGAATTTGACTGCACAAGAAACTGTAAAGGCGATCTGTGAAGCGCTGATCGAGAAAAAGGCGCAGGGCATCGAGGTCCTGCACGTTGAGCGCCTGACCGAGCTGACCGAATATTTCGTCATCTGCTCCGCGACCTCGACCACTCAGGTCAAGGCGCTGGCAGACAACGTAGAGTGGCATCTCAAGTATGACCACGACGTCATGGTCGACCACACCGAGGGCTATGAGTCTGCGCAGTGGATGCTGCTCGATTACGGCTGCGCTGTGCTGCACGTATTCATGCCGGAGGCACGCAAGTTCTACAATCTGGAGAACCTGTGGAAGGACGGCACGCCGGTATCGCTCGAGGAGCTCGGCATCGAGGACAAGTAAAAATCGACAGGCGGCGGCGCGCATAGACCGTGTCCGCCGCATTGTCGCGCTTTTATATAAAACACTTTAGGGGGAAAATCCGTTGAAGTACGATCATAAACAAGTAGAAAAGAAGTGGCAGGACATCTGGGACGAGAAGCAGTGCTTTCAGGCCGAGAACGGCTCGGACAAGGAAAAGTTCTATGCACTGGTCGAGTTCCCGTACCCGTCCGGTCAGGGCCTGCATGTCGGTCATCCGCGCTCCTACACCGCGCTCGACATCGTTGCGCGCAAAAAGCGCATGCAGGGCTATAACGTGCTGTATCCGATGGGCTGGGACGCTTTCGGCCTGCCGACCGAGAACTTCGCCATCAAGAACCACGTGCATCCGGCTGAGGTCACCAAGAAGAACATCGCACGCTTCAAGAGCCAGCTGAAGAGCCTCGGCCTGTCGTTCGACTGGTCGCGCGAGATCAACACCACCGACCCGAGCTACTACAAGTGGACCCAGTGGATCTTCCTGCAGCTGTTCAAGAAGGGCCTCGCCTACAAGAAGGAAATGAGCGTAAACTGGTGCACCTCCTGCAAGTGCGTTCTGGCGAACGAAGAGGTCGTCAACGGCGTATGCGAGCGCTGCGGCAGCGAGGTCGTTCACAAGACCAAGAGCCAGTGGATGCTCGCCATCACCAAGTACGCACAGCGCCTCATCGACGATCTGGACGACGTCGACTACATCGAGCGCGTCAAGATTCAGCAGAAGAACTGGATCGGCCGCTCCACCGGCGCTGAGGTCGACTTCAAGACCACCGAGGGCGACACCCTGACCGTCTATACCACCCGCCCGGATACCCTGTTCGGCGCGACCTACATGGTCATCTCCCCGGAGCATCCGATGATCGAGCAGTGGGGCGACAAGCTCGCAAACATCGCGGACGTCCGCGCCTACCGCGAGGAAGCGGCGCGCAAGTCCGACTTCGAGCGCACCGAGCTGAACAAGGACAAGACCGGCGTCAAGCTGGCGGGCGTTGCCGCGATCAATCCGGTAAACGGCAAGGAAATCCCGATTTTCGTTTCCGACTACGTTCTGATGGGCTACGGCACCGGCGCTATCATGGCCGTTCCGGCGCACGATGACCGCGACTGGGAGTTCGCCAAGAAGTTCGGCTGCGAGATCATCGAGGTCGTTTCCGGCGGTGAGGACGTGCAGAAGGCTGCGTTCACCGCAAAGGACGAGACCGGCATCCTCGTAAACTCCGACTTCCTCAACGGCAAGACCGTCAAGGACGCGATCCCGGCGATGATCGAGTGGCTGGGCGAGAAGGGCATCGGCCGCGCAAAGGTACAGTACAAGCTGCGCGACTGGGTATTCTCCCGTCAGCGCTACTGGGGCGAGCCGATCCCGATCGTCAAGTGCGACAAGTGCGGCTACGTTCCGCTGCCGGAGGATCAGCTTCCGCTCGAGCTGCCGAACGTGCACACCTACGAGCCGACCGACAACGGCGAATCCCCGCTTGCACACATGACCGACTGGGTCAACACCACCTGTCCGTGCTGCGGCGGCCCGGCAAAGCGCGAGACCGACACCATGCCGCAGTGGGCAGGCTCGTCGTGGTACTTCCTGCGCTACATGGACCCGCACAACGACAAGGCGCTCGCGTCTCCGGAAGCGCTCAAATACTGGTCGCCGGTCGACTGGTACAACGGCGGCATGGAGCACACCACGCTGCATCTGCTGTACAGCCGCTTCTGGCACAAGTTCCTGTATGACATCGGCGTTGTGCCGACCAAGGAGCCGTATGCAAAGCGCACCAGCCACGGCATGATCCTCGGCGAGAACGGCGAGAAGATGTCCAAGAGCCGCGGCAATGTCGTCAATCCGGACGAGATCGTAGACGTTTACGGCGCGGATACCATGCGTCTGTATGAGATGTTCATCGGCGACTTCGAGAAGGCTGCTCCGTGGAGCCCGAAGTCCATCAAGGGCTGCCGCCGCTTCCTCGAGCGTGTCTGGTCTCTGGCTGAAAAGGTACAGGACGGCGACGAGTATTCCAAGGAGCACGAGGCGCTCATGCACCGCACCATCAAGAAGGTCGGCGAGGACGCGGACAACCTCAAGGCGAACACCGCGATCGCAGCGCTCATGACCATGCTCAACGAGTTCTACGACAAGGGCGTAAACAAGGCCGAGTACAAGACCTTCCTCGCGCTGCTCAATCCGTTTGCTCCGCACATCACCGAGGAGCTGTGGCAGCAGCTCGGCGAGACCGGCCTGCTTTCCGTCGCTCCGTGGCCGCAGTACGACGAGGCAAAGACGGTCGAGAGCACGGTCGAGATGGCGGTACAGGTAAACGGCAAGCTCAAGGGCACTATCAAGCTCGCAGCCGACGCCGACAAGCAGGCGGCCATCGACGCTGCACTGGCCGAGGAAAAGGTTCAGCACGCCATCGAGGGCAAGCAGATCGTCAAGCAGATCGTTGTCCCGGGCAAGATCGTAAACCTGGTCGTAAAATAAAAAACGCAAAATCTGCTCGTTCGTGAAAGATTTTTGTTGACACGGACGGGAAAAACAGATATAATATTCTTACGGTTTTATGTGCCTGTGGCAGATGAAGCTGTGCAAAGCGTCCTCCATAGAGGAACGCGCGGAGGGAGGGAAAACTGTGTCGGAGATCCGCATCAAGGAAAATGAATCTATTGACAGCGCACTGCGTCGTTTCAAGCGTTCGTGTGCAAAGGCGGGTACGCTTTCCGAGCTCCGTAAGCGTGAGCATTATGAAAGCCCGAGCGTCAAGCGCCGCAAGAAGTCTGAGGCTGCACGCGCTAAGAAGAAGAAGTTCCGCTAAAATAGAATTTCCAGAGAGCAGATGCTATGCATCTGCTCTTTTCTTTTGCGCGGCGGGCGGAGCCGCCGCTGTCCAGGGGGGACAACGTCCCCCCTGGATACCCCTCCGGTTCCGGAGAAACCGGAGGGGATACCCCCCTCTCGTC
>ERZ837910.2298-NODE-2298-length-23888-cov-3.429614_pt1 | contig 23888 bp, 29 predicted proteins | sample MGYA00519940_ERZ837910 | MGnify/ENA primary metagenome ERZ837910 (study PRJEB31850, sample SAMEA3708825) | human gut metagenome | biome: human gut; feature: human-associated habitat; material: faeces | place: China | collected 2014 ... | reverse complement strand
CCCGGATGAAGGACATGAAGCGCGTCTTTTCCTATCACGGCGCGGAGCATAAGACGATCCGCTGCTACGAGGCGAAGCTCCCGCTGACGGTGGAGAACGCGCGGCAGATGACGCGGCTGCATCCGCGCTGCGGCACGAGCTTTTTGTTCGTGGTCGTCATCCTGTCGATTCTGATTTCGGCAATTTTCAGCGCGATCTGGCCTGTGGACAACATGCTGGGCCGTCTGGGGCTGACGCTGCTGCGGCTGCCGCTGATCGTGGCGATCGCATACGAGTTCAACCGCCTTGTCGGGCGGCACGACAACAAGCTGACGCGCTTCCTCTCCAAGCCCGGCATGTGGCTCCAGCTCTTCACAACGCAGGAGCCGGACGATTCGATGCTCGAGGTCGGTATCCGCGCGCTGGAGCTTGTCCTTCCGGAGCACGAAGGGGAGGACAAATGGTAAAGCAGTACGGCCAGCTGCTGCGCGAGACGCGCGCAAGGCTTCGTCCGACGGAGGGCGAACTGGCGGCGCAGACGGCGCGGGAGCTGCTGGCCATGGCAAGCGGCAAGACCGTCGCGGCGCTTCTGACCGATCAGGAGCTGTATGCCTCTGAGCCCATCGAGGCGCGGCTCGGCGACCTGACCGAGCGGTATCTCGCGGGCTGTCCGCTGGCGTACTTACTTGGACAGTGGGATTTCCGCGGCCTGACGCTGACGGTGACGCCCGATGTGCTCATCCCGCGGGACGATACGCTCGCGGTCACGGAGTTGGCCATTGAGCGTTTGCAGGGCCGGGAAGGGCCGCTCCGCGTGCTCGACCTCTGCACTGGCTCGGGCTGCATCGGGTTGGCCATTGCAGATGCGGTTCCAAACGCGCGCGTGACGCTCGGCGATGTGTCACCCGCGGCGCTGCGCGTGGCGAAGCAGAATATCAGCGATCTGGGCTTTTCCACGCGTGTGACGGCGTTTGAACTGGACGTTCTGAAACCGGCACCGGCCTTTTTGGGGCAGTTTGACGTGCTGGTGTCCAATCCGCCATACATCACGAAGATGGAAATGGCAGAGCTGGAGCCCTCGGTGCGCAATTTTGAGCCGCATCTGGCGCTCGACGGCGGCGAGGACGGACTGGATTTCTACCGGGCCATCGTCCGGAACTACGGCGGCCTTGTAAAGCCGGGCGGCGCGCTCTGCTTCGAGTTCGGCATGGGACAGGAGGATGCTGTCTGTGCGATCCTGCGCGAGGGCGGCTTTGCGGAGCCGGAGCTGCGGAAGGATTATCGCGGCGTAGTGCGCGCAGTGGCTGCAAACAAATAAAACAAATGTTTGATTTTTGAAAATCAATGTGCTATACTAAGGCAAGACCACAGCCCTCGTCAAGAGCATTCGGCAAAAGATTTTCGCTCAAGACGAGGCTTGGAAAACGCAGGAATACTTTGTGTCTTTCAAGTTTTCCAAACCGATGGATTGGGTGAAAAGATTCGGCGAAGACCGCAGACGAGGCCTGTGGTGTTGCTGCAAAAACAGAAAGGTGCGCTGATTTATGGCTATGGAGAAGAGAAAACCCGGAGAAGCTGGCATCAATAACGACAAAAAACAGGCACTCGAGACGGCGATCAAGCAGATCGAGAAGAATTTTGGCAAAGGTTCGGTCATGCGCCTCGGTGACCGGCCGGAGATGACCGTCGAGGCCATCCCGACGGGTTCGCTCGCGCTGGACGCGGCGCTCGGCATCGGCGGCGTCCCGAAGGGACGCATCATTGAGATCTACGGGCCGGAGTCATCCGGTAAGACGACGCTGGCGCTGCACATCGTGGCGCAGGCGCAGAAGCGCGGCGGTGAGGTCGCGTTTGTCGACGCGGAACACGCGCTCGACCCCGACTATGCCGCGCGCATCGGCGTGGACATCGACTCGATGCTCGTCTCGCAGCCAGACACCGGCGAACAGGCACTGGAAATTACGGATGCGCTCGTGCGCTCCGGTGCGATCGACGTTGTGGTTGTCGACTCGGTCGCGGCCCTGACACCGCGCGCGGAAATTGAGGGCGAGATGGGCGACACGTTCGTCGGCTTGCAGGCGCGGCTGATGTCGCAGGCGCTGCGCAAGCTCGCGGGCGCCATCTCCAAGACGAATACCGTCGTTATCTTCATCAACCAGCTGCGCGAGAAGATCGGCGTCATGTTCGGGAGCCCCGAGACCACCACGGGTGGTCGAGCCCTCAAGTTCTTCTCGTCCGTGCGCCTTGACATCAGGCGTATCGAGACCATCAAGGTCGACGGCGGTGCCGTCGGAAACCGTGTGCGCGTCAAAGTCGTCAAGAACAAGTGCTCGGCGCCTTTCAGGCAAGCCGAGTTCGACATCATGTACGGCACGGGCATATCCCGCGAGGGCAACATCCTCGACATGGCCGTCGACGAGAAAATAGTCACCAAGTCTGGTTCTTGGTACACCTATGGCGACGAGCGCCTGGGGCAGGGGCGCGAGGCCGCAAAGAACGCACTTGTCGAGAGCCCCGACCTTCGTCGTGAGATCGAGAACAAGGTTCGAGCTGCCATCGGGTTGCCCGTCGAGTACGACGATGACGATGCCTTCACGCTTGCCGACGTTCCCACCACCGGTTTCAGCGGTTCCGAGAACCTGCCGGGTTCCGTCGTGACCGAGAACTCGGCCGCTGAGTAGCCGGTCTTCGCCATTGGTCACGCCCAAACGACATAGCGAGGCCATGGAGAAGATCAACGCGCTCATCGCCGTGCGCGAGCGCAACCTCAAGGAGGTCCGAGAGCGTCTCTCCTCGTCCGGCTTCACACCCGAGGAAATCGACGACGCTCTCGAGACCGCAGTGCGTGTCAACCTCATCAACGAGGAGCGCTACGCGCGTGCCTTCATTCGCGGCAAGGTCCATTCGGGATGGGGGAGGGTCAAAATCGTCGCCCGTTTGCGTGCAAACGGCATTGGCGAGGAGACCATCGCGTCCTGTGCCGACGACTTCGGCTCTCCCGACGACGAATACCGGTCCGCTCTCCTCGAGCTTTCCAAGCGGTCGACGACCTCGAAGAACCCGTACGCAACCTACATGCGTCGTCTCCTGAGTCGTGGATATTCCTACGATCTCGCAACGCGCGTCGTTCGCGATTACCTTTCCGGCTCGACATCCGGTTCCTAGCATGACGTCCTTGCGCCCCCGTCATCAGACCGGTGCAAAGATTGCTCAAGATGCGGTGCGTGACAGCGGGCTCATGTGCTAGGATATCGAATGGCATTCATCTTTTCCTCGCATTTATGCGAGTCATATATGCGAGTTACAAAATCTATACCGCGTTTTTCCGCCTTCGGGTCAGGTCAATCGTACATAGATCGCGATGATTGCCGGATGCTTCCGGTATTTCCGCGTTGCATCCATAACATGTGCACAGTGTATAGGAAAGGTACCAGTTAAAATGGAAATCGTCATCTACGTTGTCGTTGCGATCGTCTGCCTCGCCGTGGGTTTCGTGGTATCTCGTGTCGTCTCGGGCAATGGCGCCAAGAGCGCTATGGCCGAGGCGGAGCGCAAGCTCGCCGATGCCGAAAAGTCAGCCGAGAACATCCGCCGCGAAGCGACCATCGAGGCCAAGGACGAGGCACTCAGGATCAAGCAGCAAGCGGAGGAGGAGGCCCGTCGCCAGACCGAGGAGGTCCGCCAGCAGAGCAAGGACATGCAAGCTCGTTCCGAGCGCCTCGAGCAACGCGAAAACTCCCTGGACAAGCGCAGTTCCGGCCTTGACAAGCGCGAGCAGCAGCTCAACGGCCTTCAATCGCGCACGGAAAGCCTGAGCAAGAAGCTCGAGACCAAGCTCGAGGAAGCCGAGCGCCGTCTGCTCGACGTCGCCTCCCTGTCCAAGGAGGAGGCACGCGAGATCGTTCTCGAGGACATACGCGAGGATTGCACCGCAGAGGCCGCGGGCATCATTCGCGACATCGAATCGCGCACCAAGGCCGAGGCGAACCGCAAGTCGCGTGAGATTCTCTCCGTCGCGATCCAGCGCATGGCGGCCGATTACACCGCAGAGCGCACCGTCACCTCCGTCCAGATTCCCTCCGATGACATCAAGGGCCGCATCATCGGCCGCGAGGGACGCAACATCCGCTCCTTCGAGCAAATCACGGGCGTGAATCTCATCATCGACGACACGCCCGAGACCGTCACGCTATCGTGCTTCGACCCGGTACGTCGCGAGACCGCCCGCATCACGCTCGAGAACCTCATCGCCGACGGTCGCATCCATCCCGCCCGCGTCGAGGAGATGTTCGAGAAGGCGACGCGTTACGTCGACCAGCAGGTGCAGGAGGCCGGCGAGCAGGCTACCTTCGACATGGGCATTCACGACCTGCATCCCGACATCGTCAAGACGCTCGGCCGTCTCAAGTACCGCACCTCGTACGGACAGAACGTCCTGCAGCATTCTCTCGAGGTCGCGACGCTTTCCGGTGCCATCGCAAGCGAGCTCGGACTCGATCCGATCACCGCCAAACGCGCCGGACTCCTGCATGATCTTGGCAAGGCCGTCGACCACGAGGTCGAAGGGTCGCATGCCGTCATCGGCGCGGACCTCGCACGCCGCTACGGCGAGAACCCCGCCATCGTGCATGCCATCGAGGCACATCATGCCGACGTCGAGCCGTCCACCGTCCTCGCCGTCATCATCCAGGCTGCCGATGCCGTGAGCGCCGCCCGTCCCGGTGCGCGTCGCGAGAGCTACGAGAATTACATCAAGCGTCTCGAGAAGCTCGAGGAAATCGCCAATTCCCACGAGGGCGTCGAGCGCACCTACGCCATGCAGGCCGGCCGCGAGGTTCGCGTCATGGTCCAACCTGATGCCATCGACGACGCCAAGTCGACCGTGCTCGCGCATGACATCGCGAAGCAAATCGAGGACGAGATGCAGTATCCCGGCCAGATTCACGTCGTCGTCATCCGCGAGTCCCGCTCCGAGGCGCTCGCCAAGTAGCGCACGTGCAAAACGCGATCCCGATGGGCCATGGAGCATTTCCTTCATGGCCCATCATGTATCTGGAGGAACAATGTCCGCTGACGACCTGATCGATTTCGTCGAATCCGTTTCGGGCGATGCCCACCTTGCCGTCGAGGAGCGGCTCGGCGACGGTTTCGTGCGCCTCAAGACCGCCGAGGCGGAACGGCGCCAAGCCAAGCACGATATCCGCTGCGTTGAGGACGTCGTCATCGAAATGCTCAGGAACGCCCGCGACGCGCATGCGACGAGCATCTTTCTCGCGACAAGTCGCGAGGGCCGCATGAAGACCCTCGCGTTTCTCGATGACGGTGACGGGATTCCCATCGAAATGCACGAGCGCGTCTTCGAGCCTCGCGTGACCTCAAAGCTCGAAACCATGGTCATGGACAAATGGGGCGTACATGGACGCGGCATGGCGCTGTACTCGATCAAGGCGAACACGCTGGAGGCCCGCGTGATCGCCTCCGGGCCTCAACTTGGTTCCTCGCTGGGCGTGCGTATCGACCTCGATGCGCTTCCCGAGAAGACCGACCAGTCGTCTCTTCCCGTCATCGGACGTGACGAGGAGGGTTCCACGGCCGTCACGTCCGGTCCGCATAACGTCAATCGAACGGTGGCGGAATTCGCCTTGGACCTACGCGACGAGGTCGACGTCTTTCTCGGCTCGCCGGCGGAGATCGTCGCGACTCTTGTGGACTGGGGAAGGCCGCGGCTCGCAGAGATGCGGCTGCTCTTCTGCGATGACATCGAGATGATGCCGCTGACCTTGCGTCCCGCCGCGGCTGCCGATGCCACCGAACTCGTGGAGCTGAGCGCCCGTCTTGGGCTGGATATCTCGGAACGTACGGCACATCGTATCCTCGCTGGGCAAATTGCCCCGTTGGAGCCCTTCCTCGACCAGCTTCTCGAACATGGGCGGGATGCGCGGACAACCAAGCGCGAAGTCGACCTGTATCGGGACCGGCGTGGTCTCAGGCTTTCCGAAGACGATCTCGGCTCCTTCTCGCGGGCCCTCGAGAACGCCTTCGCGACTTTGGCGGACCGCTACTACATCGATCTTGCCGAGGAGCCTATAATTCGCGTTGGCAAGGATGCGATCACCGTCAAGTTTCCCTTCGACAAGGAGCTGTAGCCCATGAGCACGGAAGAAGAGCAATACGAGCGCTGGTTGGAGCACGTGACCCCCGAGGAGGCCACGCTACTACGCGAACAGGCAACTTCCATCGAGGAGCTCCACGACGCGTTCTATCGCGAGCTTTCCTTCGGAACGGCCGGCCTGCGCGGTATCATCGGGCTCGGGCCCAACCGCATGAACGCCTACACCGTCGCCAAGGCAACCCAGGGCCTCGCCGATTACCTCAACGCGCATTACGACTCCCCGAGCGTCGCCATCGCACGTGACAGTCGCAACAGGGGAGAGGAGTTCGTGCGCGCAGCTGCCGGCGTGCTCGCCGCCAATGGTGTCGTCGCGCACGTCTACCGTGCCATTCAACCCACGCCTGTCCTCTCGTTCACCGTTCGCGAACTTGGTTGCAGCGCGGGAATCAACGTTACGGCGAGCCATAATCCGGCCGCCTACAACGGCTACAAGGTATACGGTGACGATGGGTGCCAGATTGCCTCGCAGGCCGCCGTCGAAATCCAGGAGGGCATTGACGGCCTGGACTTTTTCGATGACGTCAAGCGCATGGACTTCGAGGAGGCGCTTGCCGCCGGTCTGGTCCAGTGGGTTGACGACGCCGTTATCGATCGCTTCCTCGACGAGGTCGCGGCACAATCCGTCAAACCCGAAGATGCGAGGGCGACGCGTAAGCTGCGCATCGTCTACACGCCGCTCAACGGCACGGGGCTTGAATGTGTCACGCGGATATTGAAGCGTGTCGGTCTCGATGACCTGAGCGTCGTGGACGAGCAACGCCACCCTGACGGAAACTTCACGACCTGCCCGTATCCCAATCCGGAGGACCGTGCCGCACTCGAGCTCGGCCTCGAGCTCTGCGAGCGCGTCAGGCCGGACATCTTGCTCGCCACCGACCCCGATGCCGACCGCGTGGGCATCGCCGTGCTCCACGACGGAGAATACGTCCTTCTGACCGGCAACGAAGTTGGTGTCTTGCTCATCGACTACATTGCGAAGCGCCTCGGCGAACGTGGCGTCGACCTAACCTCCAAGCTCGTCGTGACGACAATCGTCTCGACGCTCATGCCCGATGCGCAGGCCGCCTATTACGGTTTCGAGCTCAGGCGCGTGTTGACGGGCTTCAAGTACATCGGTGGTCAAATCGCGCAGCTCGGCGAAGACCACGAGGACAAGTTCATGTTCGGTTTCGAGGAATCCTATGGCTACATGTCCGGTACGTACGTACGCGACAAGGATGCCATCAGCGCCTCGATGCTCATATGCGAGATGGCGCAGATGTACAAGAACGAGGGCGTCGACTTGGTCGAGGCCATGGAATCTCTCTACGAGCGTTACGGATATTATCTCAACCGCACCATCAACATGTCCTATCCGGGAAGCTCCGGAGCCGAGAAAATGCAAGCGATCATGGATGGCCTGCGCACAAATCCTCCACAGGTCATAGCCGATCTGCCCGTCCTGAGTATCTTGGACTATGGGGATGGCGTATCCATGACCAAGATAAACGGAAATCCTGACGAGCATCAGGTTCTTCCCGATGCGAATGTCATCTCCTTCGACCTTGGTGACGGAATGCGGATCATCATCCGACCCAGTGGTACCGAGCCAAAGATCAAAGCACATGCCTTTAGCAAGGCAAGTACGCGTGAACAGGCAGAACAGCTTCTCTCAAAGCTTTCCGACGCTGCTCGGGAGCTGCTCGATTAGGCCTTTTCACTCCGAACGATGGGCTCCATGTCCAAAATGGCAGGGATATATACATAAGTCATTTTTTATAACAATGACTAAGATAATTTTGACCAGAAAATCATTCGGTTTTCTGGTCATTTATTTCGGCAATCCTAGTCATTCTCACCCTTGCTATGGTTTATAATCCTCTCGCTGAAAGCTTAAACACCGTACTAATGAAGAACACACGCACTAGGGACACGCTCATGGATTTTCTGAAGGTTTCAAGCAAGTCTTCCCCCGCATCCGTTGCCGGCGCGATTGCCGGACTCATCAAGGACGGGAATCCCGTACGCATTCAGTCTATTGGCGCTGGGGCGGTCAACCAGGCCGTCAAGGCCATCGCCATCGCGCGTGGATACCTTGCACCCAGTGGCATCGACGTCGCCTGCGTGCCCTCCTTCGTCGAGCTCGAGATAAACGGCGATACGCGTACCGGCATCCGATTTGCCGTGCATCCGCATTATTCCGATGACTTTGCCGAGGTCGAGGAGACCGTGGACGAAGCAGCGCTCGTCTAGGGGTGACGCGTGCCCTTCGCGGACCTGCATATGCACTCATCCGCGTCCGACGGCACCTGCGAACCCGCCCACATAGCGCAGATGGCAGTCCAGACCAGCGGATTGTCCGTCATCGCGCTCACCGATCACGATTCCCTCGCCGGCTTGCCTCCCGCCGTCGCGACATGTGCCGAAAACGGCATCGAGTTCGTCCCCGGCGTCGAGATAACGACCAGGTACGACGGGCGTACCGTGCACATGCTCGGCTATTTCGTCGACGGGCGTTATCCGGCACTTGTCGAGTATCTCGACGAAAACCGCCGAAGGCGCGCCGAACGTGCCTTCGCCATGGCCGATTTGCTTCGCGACCGTGGGTGCCCCGTGAGTTCCGATGACCTGCGCGCGACGGGGGAGACCCCCAATCGTCCGCTTCTTGCGCGGCTGCTCGTCGAACGTGGATGCGTCGCGAACGCGGACGAGGCGTTTGCCAAGCTGCTCGGTCCAGCATCGCCTTGCTACGTCGACGTCGTGTATCCCGATACCATCGAGGCGATGCGCCTTATCGTCGAGGCCGGCGGGCATCCGTTCATTGCCCATCCCGCACGGTATCGCGTCGTTGACCTCATCAAGACCCTCGCGCGCGAGGGAATGAGCGGGCTTGAGGCATACCATACGCTCCAGACGGCCGCCCAGAGCGCCGAGCTCCTCGAAATCGCCCAGGACCTCCGCCTTGGCGTGAGTGGTGGCTCCGATTGGCACGGTGACGAGGTCCACCATGCGCAACTAGGGGGCTGCGGTTTGGACGAGGAACAGTACCGCGCATTTCTCGCCGCATGCGGGCGTGCGTAGGCAATGGTGATGGGACGTAACGTGCAAAATGCGAGAAGGCCGCTTGACGGCATGACATACTGGCAGCGCACCTTTGGCTGCCAGATGAACGAAAACGATGCCGAACGCGTTGCCGGTATGCTCGAGACGGCGGGCGCCTTGCCCGTTGCCACGATCGAGGAGGCCGACATCGCCGTCTTCATCACGTGCTGCGTGCGCGAGAAGGCCGAACTGAGGCTCATGGGGCAGGTCGCCTCGATCAAGAACGTTCCCAACGCCCATGAGGCCAAGCGCATCATCGCGGTGGGTGGCTGTATCGGGCAGCTTGAGGGTGCCACACTGCGCGAAAGCCTCCCGCATGTCGACATCGTGTTCGGAACGCATAACCTCGGACACCTCGTCGATCTGATCGAACTGCGTCTTTCGACCGGTGAGCCCCAAGTCGAGACCATTGACGCCAACGACGGATTCTCGAGCGACCTTCCCGTGCGCCGCGAGAAGCCGTGGCATGCCTGGGTTCCCATCATGACCGGATGCGATAACTTCTGCAGCTACTGCATCGTTCCGTACGTGCGCGGACGGGAGACGTCACGCCCGATCGAGAGCATCGCCGCGGAACTCGCCGGGCTTTCCTCCGAGGGCATTCGCGAGGTCACGTTGCTCGGGCAAAACGTCAACTCGTATGGCCGGGACCTCTACGGACGGCCGCGGTTCGCCGAGGTGCTCGCCTTGGCCGGACAATCGGGCGTCGAGCGCGTTCGATTCGTGACGAGCCATCCCAAGGACCTCCTGCCCGAGACCATCGAGGCCATGGCCGCGTACGACACCATCATGCCGCAGCTGCACCTGCCATTGCAATCGGGCTCCGACCGCATCTTGCGCGCGATGAACCGCTCCTATACGGTCGAGCGCTACCTCGGTCTCGTCCGCGACCTGCGACGGGCATGCCCGGACATCTCGCTTTCGACGGATATCATCATCGGCTTCCCCGGGGAGACCGAGGAGGACTTCCTCGCCACCCTCGACGTCGTCGGGAGGGTCGGTTACGGGCAGATGTTTCGATTCATCTACTCGAAGCGCCCCGGCACGCCGGCGGCATCGATTCCCGACGACACGCCGCGAGAGGTCCTGCAGGAGCGCTTCGAGCGTCTCGAAAAGGTCGCGCAGCAAAGCTCGCTTGCCGAGAACAACCGCGAGGTCGGGCGCATCGTCCCCGTTCTCGTCGAGGGAAGCTCGAGGCGAGATGACCGCGTCCTGGACGGGAAGAGCCCGAGGCTTCAAACCGTCCACGCCCGCCTGGCCGACGGCATGCGTATCGAGGATCTCATCGGGCGCATCGTCGACGTACACGTGGAGAGCGCGACGACTAACTACCTGCAGGGAACGCTCGTCTGATGCCAGATGCCGCCAACATGGTCGTGTGCGTCCAGGGCCCGACGGCATCGGGAAAGTCCGCACTTGCCGAGGTCATCGCCTCCTCTCTTGACGGCGAGATCATCTCCGCCGATTCCATGCAGATCTACCGTGGCATGGATATCGGCACGGCAAAGGTTCCGGCAGGCGAGCGCGCCGTCCCGTATCACTGCATCGACATTCTCGATCCCGGCGAGCCGTATTCGGCCGCGCTGTTCCAGCATGATGCGCGTGCCGCCATCGCGGCGATACGGACGCGCGATCATCTTCCCGTGCTATGCGGAGGCACCGGCCTCTACGTCCGCGCCGCTCTCGACGACATGGAGTTCGCCCCCGGCGACGAGACGAGTCCGGTCCGGCGGCGCTACGCGCGGCTTGCCGACGAGCTGGGTGACGAGGGCATCCATGGCCTGCTCATGGCAAAGGACCCGGAAAGCGCCTCCCTCATCCATCCCCATAACGTCCGACGTGTCGTCCGGGCACTCGAGATGCTTGAGGAGGGGGAGAGCTACGCCATGCGCAAACGCGCCTTCGCTTCGCTCTGTGCACGCATCCCGAGCGTCAAGATGGCCCTCGATGTCGACCGAGCGCTGCTCTACGAGCGCATTGACGGGCGCGTCGAGAAGATGGTCGAAGCGGGCCTCGTCGAGGAGGTCTCCGGGTTGCTCGAAGCCGGCTTTCGCGACGGCCTCACGGCCCGGCAGGCCATCGGCTACAAGGAAATCGTCTCCTATCTCGATGGCGACATATCACTTGACGAGGCCGTCGCCCAGATAAAGCAGGCGACGCGTCGTTACGCGAAGCGACAGCTTTCGTGGTTACGTCGCGATTCCGAAATCATATGGTTACATGCTGACGAGGGCATTACTGATACACTTGTACGACGTGCGATAGACGAGATTGAAGGGGCTGTTCGAACATGAGATACGATTTCGCGAAGCTCAACGGCATCGGCAACGATTTTGTGATGATCGAGGACCTCGACGACGAGATACTTCTCACCCCCGAGCAAATCACGACGCTTTGCGACAGGCATTTTGGCATCGGAGGCGACGGGGTGATCATCGTCAAGCCCTCGCCACGTCCCGAATGCGCCGCCTACATGGATTATTACAACTCCGATGGAACCAGGGCGCAGATGTGCGGCAACGGCGTACGCTGCTTCGCGAAGTTCCTCGTCGATCGCGGAATCGTCGATCCCAAGGCCGGCAGCTTCGTCGCTGACACGCTCTCCGGCCCCAAGCCCATCAGCTTCACCCTCGACGCCGACGGAAAGCTCGCGCAGGCGACTGTCGACATGGGCGCTCCCATACTGGAGCCGGCGCAGGTCCCGACGACGTTTGGCGGAACCGAGACCCCATACGGCCGCGTCGCGCTCGATGCCGATTTCTTCATCGACGGCCATGCGCTTCGATTCACCTGCGTATCCATGGGCAACCCCCATGCTGTGACCTTCGTCGACAAGAAGGGGCTCGAGCTCGTCGATTCGCTCGGCCCGCTTGTCGAGAACTGCGAGGCGTTTCCCGAAGGGACGAACGTCGAATTCGCCCATGTTGACGGCGACGTCATCCGCATGCGCGTATGGGAGCGTGGCTGCGGGGAGACGCTTGCCTGTGGAACGGGTGCGTGCGCGACGGCGGTTGCGGCGCACATTTGCGGTTACACGCCGCGCAAGGTCACCCTCGAGCTCATCGGCGGAACGCTCCAGATCGAGTGGCGCGAAAGCGATGGCCACGTCCTCATGACGGGTCCGGCTGCCCAGAGCTTCACCGGCACGGTCGAAATCTAGGCACGCGCACGCATGCCACGTCCGAAGTTCGAGGTCATTACCGAGGAAGCACCCGAACGGGCCATACTCGTCGGCATCGATCGCGGAAACGCCGATTGGCCGCTACGCGAATCGATGGCCGAGCTCGAGCGCCTCGCCAATACGGCGGGTGCCGAGGTCGTCCACACGATGTCCCAAAGGCTCGACGCGCCCAATCCACGCACCTTCATCGGCGCCGGCAAGGCCGAGGAGCTCGCCCGGTGCGTGCATGACCTGCATGCCGACGTCGTCATACTCGATGACGAGCTCTCGCCTTCGCAGCAAAGCAATCTCGAGCGCATCGTCGGCAAGCCCGTAAAGGTCATCGACCGCACGGCGCTCATCCTCGACATCTTTGCCCTGCATGCAACGAGTCGCGAGGGCCGTTTGCAGGTCAAGCTCGCCCAGAACCAATACCTCTACCCGCGTTTGCGTGGCATGTGGAGCCATCTGGCAGCACATCGCATGGGCGGTGGCGTCGGATCGCGCTTCGGCGAGGGAGAATCCCAGCTCGAAGTCGACAGGAGGCTCGTGCGCAAGCGCATCGGCCGCATCAGACGCGAGCTCGCGAATCTCGAAAGCAGCAGGAACACGCAACGCAAGCACCGTGCGTCATCGGGCGTGTTCCGCGTCGCCCTCGCGGGCTATACGAACGCCGGCAAATCGAGCTTGATGAACGCGCTCACCGATTCCGACGTCCTCGCTTACGACAAGCTGTTCGCGACACTCGATTCGACGACGCGCGCGCTCGAACTTCCCGGATCGAGCAAGGTCACGCTCACCGATACCGTCGGTTTTATACAGAAGCTTCCGCACAACCTCGTCGAGGCCTTCCATTCGACACTTGACGAGATACGCGAGGCTGACCTCGTGCTGCTCGTCGTGGATGCGGCGTCACCGCAACGTGCCGCCCAGCTCAAAGCCGTCCAAGACGTTCTCGGCCAAATCGGCGCATCGGGTATTCCCCGTATCGTCGTCTTCAACAAGATCGACCTCATCGAGCATGATTGTATTGCCGAGCTCGATCATCTGCGGGTTCTCCATCCCGACGCCGCCTTCATTTCCGCGAAGACAGGAAGCGGAATCGAGGATCTTCTGGTTCGCCTCGAAAGCGAAGTCGCGAGCCGATACACGCCGATGAGCGTCCGCATCCCCTATGACCAGGGAAGGTACGTGACAATTGCACACGAGCAAGCGCGCGTGACCCACGAAAGCTACGAGGCAGACGGGATCTACCTGCAAGTGTGCCTGCCGGCAAACCTCGCCAAGCAGTTCAGACAATTCGAAATGGAGACGGAGGGACTAGTAGCTCCTGAACAGACCGGTGACGACGCCTAGGATCTGCGCATCGCGCGTGAAGATCGGCTCCATGGCGTCATTGTGCGGTTGCAGGCGAATGCAGTCCTTTTCCTTGTAGTACGTCTTGACCGTTGCCCCGTCGTCAATCATCGCGACGACGATATCGCCGTTGTTCGCGGTGCTCTGCTCGCGCACGAGAAGCGTATCGCCGTCATAGATGCCCGCGTTGATCATGGAATCCCCGTGCACGGTGAGCAAGAAGGAATTGCGATCGCCAAACAACGAGGTGGGGAGAGGGACCTCCTCCTCGATGTTTTGCTCTGCGAGTATCGGAGTGCCTGCGGCGACGCGACCGACGAGCGGAAGCTCGACGAGGGAGTGGCCGTTGAACTCGGTACGGGGCTCGACTTTGGCGCGTTCGCGGGATTCGTCCTCGCTTCCCGTGATGACCATGGAACGTGACTTCGCGCCATCACGTTTGATGAACCCCTTGGCCTCGAGGGCGTTGAGGTGAGCGTGGACGGTGGAAGGGGAGGACAACCCGATGGCCTGGCCGATTTCGCGCACGGAGGGAGGGTAGTGTTTGACCTCTATGCACTTGCGAATGTAGTCGAGTATCTGCTGCTGGCGCGTGGTGAGCTCTTCTTTATCCATACCATCCTCCTGGACTCGTTACGAAGATTCTAGACGAAACGAGGAAAAATTACAAACAAATGTTCGTTTCTCTCTTGAAACAAACAAATGTTCGTATATCATGAAAAAGAACACTTGTTCGGTTTGAAAGCGTGTCGCAGGCGCTGTGTATAACGGGGGAGCACGCATGCTCGTTCGCAAGGAGGCAGACCATGAACACAATGTACAAGACAAACGCGGCGGCCGCCCTCATGCCAGCCCAGGACAAACCGCAGCTTACTGTCGTGCGCGGTATTCGCACGCGACGCACCTCGCTGGCAGACGAGCTTGCCATTCACATGTTCGGCCATCTCAATGGCAACGACTTCGCCTCGGATGTGTATGACGTCCTCGACGCACGCGTGCGTCCGGGTTTCTTGAAGGGTTCACGCGAGTATGCGTTCGCATGCGTTGCGTCCGCACTCGGCGCCGTTGCGCTGTTTGCCTTCTCGTTCATGTGATCACGGGGCGTTTGCACCGGATGCCACCGCAGGCTCGGGCCATGGCCCATCGTTCTCTGATAGAATCACCTCACTTGACAATTCGAAGCAAAGTGAGGAGAACGAATGCTTTGCCCCAACTGCAGCTGTAAAGAATCCCGGGTAATCGACTCTCGTTCATTCGACGACGGAGCGAGCATCAAGCGCAGGCGCGAATGCCTCGAATGCGGTACACGTTTCACGACCTTCGAGAGAAGGGAAGAGGAGCCCATCATGGTCCTGAAGCGTGATGGGCACGTCGAGCCCTTCGACCGTTCCAAGTTGCTCAAGAGCCTGCTTTCGGCAACTGCCAAGCGTAATGTCTCGCTCCATACGCTCGAGGCGTTCGTCGACATGGTCGAAAACGATATTCGCAACACGTACCGAGGACCGATTCCCTCCTCGTCACTGGGGGACCAGGTTCTCATAAGATTGGTAGATTTAGACAAGGTGGCCTATATTCGCTTCGCCTCGGTTTACAAGGATTTCAAGGACATCGACGAGCTTCGCGAAGAACTCGAGAGCCTGACCGAGGGTGTCGCCGATTCGGCGACGGGTTCAGACATTCGGGAGTTGGAAGATGAGTAAGAACATCGTGCTCAAGCTCAAGAAACTTGACGAAGGACTACCTACGCCCGCATACGCGAATCCAGGCGATGCGGGGCTCGACCTGTACGCGGCCGAAGATCACGTACTCGCGCCCGGAGAGCGCACCCTGATCGGAACGGGCATAGCCATTGCGATACCGGGAGGCTATGCGGGCTTCGTGCAGCCGCGCAGCGGGCTCGCCGCAAAACAAGGGTTCTCCATTGTCAACACGCCAGGACTCATCGACAGCGGCTATCGTGGCGAAATCAAGATCATAGGGCTCAATACGGACGCACGGAACACGATTCATCTCAAACGTGGTGACCGAGTGGCCCAGCTCGTCATTCAAGAGGTTCCCATCGTCGAACTCCTTGAAGTCGAAGAGCTCGACGAGACCGAGCGCTCTGCCGGTGGCTTTGGTTCCACCGGCAAATAGCTAAATGTCTGATAACGTATCTTATTTGGAATAAATTACGAAGAGTAATCAGTTATCAGGGGCAAACGGCAGGTTCCGCGTGCGCTTCCGCGCTCCCCTGGATTCACAAAGACCGTTCATCTAGGGTTCACGCGTCAGATCACGCGGAACCAGAAATCATTTCCTGCCGTAGGTGCGCGAACGTATGTAGGTGGTCATCGCGTGCGAGGCCTTGCCCGTAAGTACCTGCATCCACATGCGCTCATGGGCGGCGGCATAGCTCCAAAGGGTCGAGTACTCGCGCACGTCGTTATCCTCGACCCACGCGGTAATCTCCTGCAGCAAATCGAGCTGCTCGTCAGGCGAGAGGTGCCGCGAGAAGTCCAGAGACAGGCCGGAGCATGCCACGACCTCGCCGGGTTCGTACTGCACCTTTTCCGGGTCGTCCATGTGACAGAGGTAGCGTGTCATGGCGTTAAAGCTGCGCACCTGCTCAATGAAGCGGATACCGGTAAACTCGAAATCAGATACCACTTGGTCTCTGGCCTTTACGGACTCGTAGCGCACGAGCACGTGCACGTGGGGCTTGACGGGCAAGCCGTTCTCGCGGTCGCGGTCGTGCAGGACGTAGGCCAGCGGGACGTGAAGGGAGCGCATGCGAGCCTCCCAGTCCTCCGGCATGGACTCGGGATAGCACACGAACGTCCAGGCGGTGGTGCGCCTCTCGGACTTGTACGACATGGGAAACCTCCTGAAATCGTGATAACTGATAACTGATGCCAAGGGGGGACGTAGCACCCCTTGGCATCAGGGGTGCGCCCATGCGGGCACTCACGTCCCCTCTGGGCTGTCGATTGCCTCTCGGCGGCAATCGCAGCACATCGGAGACGGAAATAAGGAACAGGACGCATCTACGCGCGTCTGAGCGGCAATCGCGGCGCGGCGCGTCCCGCGCGGGGTCCCCCGTACCCCCGCGCACGCCACGCCACGGGCGCTCACGCCTGCTCGAAGCGGTTGTAGCTGTCGTAGAGCCTAAAGCAGCGGCGCGAGGGCAGCATGAACTTGGTGCCGACCTTGTCACCAAGGCCATAGTAGCAGTCCACGGCGGCGAAGAGCCTACCGCCGAAGGGCAAGGCAAGTAGGAAACCCTTGAGTCCCATGTTCCCTATCTGCCTGTGCTTGACCTCGATTTCGATGAGGCTTCGAATCTGGCGGTCAATCATGCGGTCGTGCTGGGCTATGAAGACGATGCGATAGCCATAGTGCCGGTGCTGGCTGAAGAACTCTATCCAGTCCATGCGCGAGGCACCTGCGGTGGCCTCGTTCCAGCTGCGCGAGTTGAATAGGAGCTGCGCCTCGTCGAGCACAAGCAGGATACCGTCCTCGCGAACCCTGCCGCCCTTCCAGTGGTCACGGGCGAAGTCATAGAGGAAATCGGGGGTCAGGTGGCCATTGGGCTTGTAGGTAAATAGCTCGTCCTTGCGCCTCGTGGCCGGGTTAATGTCAAAGTTGGCTATAACGGGGCGCCTCCTGCCCAAGTAGTCGAGCACGAGGCGGGCGGCGTGCATGGACTTGCCGGAGCCGGGGGTGCCGGAGTACAGGTAAATCACGGGATACCTCCTTTGCCGCATCGCATGCGCTTCGAGCAAAGAACGCTCGCAGATCACGCGATGCTACCTGAACGAGTTGACGATACCGGCGATGGCGAAAGCCACGTTCGCGGCAAGCACAGCGCCAATCCAGACCGTGAGGATGGTGAGCAGGTCACCTATCGGCACGAAGAGGTTGAGCATGCCGAAGACGGAAAGGACGGGGGCGGGCGGGGCGATAGGAAGCGAGGCCACATCTATGGTGGGAAGCAGCCCGAGCAGCAGGAGCGCGAGCTGCAATCCAACGCCGGTAACGAGGTCGACAAGGGACGAGACCATAAGGCTAGCCTCCCTTCTGCGGCATGGTCAGGATGAAGCGGGGAGTGCAGGCCAGCAGCACGACAACGAACAGAATGCGGCACACCCAACGGGTGACCTCGGCGATGCCGGTCGCGAAGCCACCGGCGGAGAAGTCCAGCGTGCAGGCAGCGCCCATGAACTCGAAGTCAAAGGAGGCAGGAGCGGCCTCGACCTCCATGAGGCCGAGCACCTGCTTAAAAATAGCGGGGATGCAGAAGGGAAAGGCCGACTGCATAGCGGCGGACACCTTGGCCGAGAGCGCGGAGGATACGGGCATGTCGAAGGAGCCAAGGAAGGATTCGAGGGTGGAGGAGGGGGAGGAGGCACCGAGAGAGGAGAGCTGCTTGGAAATATCGCCCAGCCGGTCGTAGATGTAATCGAATACGCCCCTCACGTGCTCGGACGCGTCGGGGGCGGTGACGCGGTTTATGAGCTGGGATATGCGGCTGTTGGCAAGCTCCTGGGCATTGATAAGCTCCGATATGTTGTCACGCGCGGACTTGAGAAGCGTGTTGGTGGTGTTGAGGCGTTCATAGATGTTATAGAGATGATTTTTTGAAGCAGTGCCGTCATTACGGATAGTTAGCAACAGTCCGGCAATACCGACATTAGATAGATAATTGAATGGTGCAGCATCGCCCCAATGGTCAGGTGAGCCATAAAGAGAATAAATAATTGTATAAGCTATATCTTCTCTAGAGAAATCGCCAACGCCAGTAATGCCAGAAATAATATTGCCTAGTAGCCCAGACTGAGAAACAGCATCGTCAGGCGAACCATAACCGAGAAAATACCAAGCGAACAAAGCAAGAGTAGCTTGCTCGTTCTCTTCATCGGTTAGCTCTCTTTGCTCAGAGAGCTGCACAAAGCCGTCTAGAGCTTGCGATAAATCATCACGAGAATAACCAAGATAGATATTAACAGCAGGGTCAGAATACCAAGCGGGATAATCTGCAGGATTAAATCCGTTATCTGAGCTTGTGGGAGAATCGAGTGTATCCCCTGACCCATCATTAGAACCCTCTCCACTATCTAGCGTTTCTTGAACAGCAGCAGTATCAGGACTACCAGAATCGCCGCCAGAAGCAGCACCATCAGGAGCGGTAGAAGAATTTCCGTCCAATCGCTCCCCAGAAACGGAATCCTCATTCACGGCTTCCACTCCATCGCCAGCAGCCCAAGCATAGCACGGCAGGCAACAGGAGAGGACGAGGGAGAGGCACAGGACGGCCGATATGGGACGGGCGAGGCGCAAGGGGCGAACCTTTCGGGCAAGCGCCCCGCAGGGGCTTCGCGCCTACGGCGCTCAGATCCTGCGGGGCGAGCTATCGGTAACCAGCCGGGGGCTGACGGGAAATGCCGCATTGACTGACCGACCTGCGGCGGGGTCGGCACCAGCTAGCCGCGCGTCATGCGCTTAACCAGATTCCAGACCGCCGGAATGGCGATGAAGATTGCGGCAACCGCGAGAATGGCGGGAAGGTTCGCGCCGATGACGGACTGCAGCGACGTGCCGAGGCTCGTAATGGCGGTGGTGAGTGCGGTGGTGATGGTCTCCAAGTCCTGACCTCCTTTCGTCTAAATAAGGGAGCGTACGAGGTTCACGGCACGAAAGACCGCGAACGCGACCAACCCGGCAAGCATACCGAGCAGGAAGCCGACGGGAACCAACGCGAAGAAGCCCATGAGGAAGTCGAGGAAACCCTCCTGCACGTTGGTATCGAGAAGCGGGGCGGCATCCATCACAGGAACACCGCCAGAAAGCACATGAAGGCCACGAGGCCATAGAGCTTAGGGGTGAGCTTGAACAGCCAGGACTTGGTGGCCTCGTCGGGCAGGTAGGTCTGGCAGGCGGGGCGCAGCATCCTCACGGCAACGTAGACCACGACACCGAGAAACAGGCAACCGAGCAGCTTGCCGAGGGTGAGAACAAGAAGAACAACATCCATAGCGTTACCTCAATTCGTGAAGAAGCCTGCGGAGAAGACGGCGCAGAGAACGGCGAAGGATACGGCGCATACCAACATCTAAGCCCTCCACTTGTCGCTAAACGCGTTCCAGAGCTGCACGCCGAGCGAGAGCATGAGAACGGCGGCTATCACTATGCCGGTGACGGAGAGCTGCCACATGTAGCCCAGCGACTGCTGCTCATACGCGGTCATGGCAGGAACCTCGGCAAGCGCGGAAGCCTCGGCCTCGGGATGCGTGGAGGGAAGAACCGGCTCGACTTCCGGGGCGTGGTCTAGACGGGCGAACTCTGCAAGCTCCGCAACGTCCTCGGAGATGTTCTTGAGCTGCGCGTATGCGTCGGCGATGAGAGCGGAATAGTCCTGTTCGGACATCAGGCCACCTCCAAATCAACGAGGACGAGAAAGCGGAACTCTGCGAGGGCATCGCAGCCCTCGCAGAGGAAGCGGTACAGGCCAAGGTTGTTTCGCCTCTCGACCAGCAGACCGTCATTCTCGGCGGCAAAGCCCTTGGCCTCGTAGTAGTTGGCGAAACCGCAGACGGAGGCCGTAACGGTCACATTGGCCTGGGCGATGACGGACACCATGCCTAGCCCTCGAAGCTCTCGTAACGGAGCCTGCAATAGCGCTCACCGGCAAGGACGGAAAAGACGAGCACGCACTGCTGCTGTGGTTCGGGCAAGGTGGCCTTGGGATTGACAGATGCCTTGAAGATGGTCTTGTCATCGGTGTCGTAGAAACGCGCATTGTGGTACTTCACATCGCGCCCGTCATCCGATTTGAACTCGCCGGACGATTCATCGAGCAAAAAGCCGTTAACTTCGATAAAGTGTGCCATGGTGATACATCCTTTCGTTTTTGACGCGCCACTTCGCGCGTCCCGAATCGGATATATCATAAAAATGTCTGATAACGTATCTTATGGGAACTTAACTATATCATGGACATTGCGTCGCTCCTCAATCAAGTAGACGCCTTCGTCTGGGGTCCCGCCATGATATGCCTCCTCCTCGGGACGCATGTCTTTCTCACGATTCGCACGGGGTTCATACAACGCAAGCTGCCGCTCGCCATCAAGCTCTCCGTGCAAAGGGATGACGAAGGCGAAGGTGACGTCTCGCAGTTCGGTGCGTTGGTCACGGCCCTTGCCGGCACCATAGGCACCGGATCGATCGTTGGTGTCGCAACCGCCATCATTGCCGGTGGTCCCGGTGCTGTCTTCTGGATGTGGCTCACGGGCGTCTTCGGAATCGCGACCAAGTACACCGAGGTCTACGCGGCCATCAAATATCGTGTCAAGGACCATCGCGGGCAGATGCTCGGCGGAGCCATGTACGCTTGGGAGCGCGCGTTCAAGCGTCCTGACGGCTCCGTCCCCTTCTGGGCCAAGCTCGGCGCCGTCCTCTTTGCGGCCTTTGCCGTCGTCGCGACGCTGGGTACGGGTTCCGCCGTCCAGTCATCAGCGATGACGGGCATCATATGCGGAAACTTCCCCGTGATTCCAAAGTGGGCCGTATCGCTCGTCATCGCAGTGTTCGTCGCCGTGGTCATATTCGGTGGTGTCAAGTCCATCACGAGCGTCTGCGAGAGGCTCGTTCCCTTCATGGCTGCGGCCTACACGATAGGCTGCCTCATCATCCTCGTCTCGAACGCCCCGTACCTGGGCCAGACGCTTTCGCTCATACTCGAATGCGCGTTCACGAGCAGGGCGGCGTTCGGTGGCGCGGTGGGCAGCGGCATCATGATCGCCTTGCAATACGGATGTGCCCGCGGGCTGTTTTCCAACGAATCCGGCCTCGGTACGGCCCCCATCGTTGCGGCGGCCGCGAGCACCCGTAACCCCGCACGCCAGGCACTCATCGCCTCGACCGGTACCTTCTGGTCGACAGTTGTGATATGCCTTATCACGGGACTCGTCCTCGTCTCGACGATGCTCGCCCATCCCGACATCGTCATGGACGGTTCCCTGCAAGCTGGCGCCGATCTGGCGAATGCCGCCTTTGCCACCATTCCCTACGTCGGCACACCGGTGCTCGTCATCGGCATGGTGAGCTTTGCCTATTCGACGATTCTGGGATGGAGCTACTACGGGAACCGCTGCGCCACCTATCTCTTCGGCAAGCGAGCGATCGTCCCCTATCAGATCATCTACGTCGTCGTGGGAATCCTCGGTGGATTGGGTGTCGGCGATATCGTCTGGACCGTTTCCGATATCGGAAACGCGCTCATGGCCCTACCCAACATCATCATGATCCTCCTGCTCTCGGGCATGATAGCACGAGAAACTAGATATTATGTCTATCAAAATCATCTGGATGAACCTGCGGATGAAAACATACCAGTCATAATGTCTAAATAAAGGAATCAGATATGCTATCAACTGGATTTTGATTAGTTCGATATAATCTGAAAAGAGACATCGTGCACGAGAGTTCATTTTATGCCTGATAATTTTCTTCCGAACCTTCTTTTGAATATTCCCCCAGATGGCGGCGCACTTCCGCATGTCACTCCTGCCATGCTATTAGATGCATTCGACAAGGAAGACGTGTTGCTTGTCGAGAATGCATCCGATGACAGAGTGTTGCGTTGGTTCATCTCCTCTTCCCAGCTTGGCGTCTTTGATGAGGAGAGCTCCCCTGTTCCTCTTTCGCAGTTGCTCGTCATGGCTCCCGTTGAGGAGGTCGTCGAGCTTGCGGAACGATATCCCCAGGCGTTTTTCATGAGCTTTGACCGAGATGGGAAGAGCATGGAGTTGCTGTGTCCCTACGGGCAGCGAATGCTCGTCGTGCGCAAAGACGGTTCGAGCCTCTCGTTGCTCATGAAGGTGCAGGATATCTTTGTCCGTATGCTCCTATGGGAAAGTAATCTCGCCCGTATCGTCCAGCACGACGGAGCACTTGAAGACCTCCTTGACGCAAGCGTTCCCATGATGGGCAACTTCATCTTCGTCTCCGATAACGATTTCAATGTCATTGCGCGGACCTCGCTCGTCGATCCGCCGGATGACCTGCATCGTGGCATCATCGAGAAGGGATGTCTGACGCAGCACACCATCGACGAGAAACGCTTCAGGCTTCCCGAGGAGACGTTCTACACGCGCAAAGCCTCGGAGCTCACGCCTTATGATCGCGTATCCTATCCCGTACATCTCCAGCACTCGTATTTCGGGTCGATTTCCATGTCATGCTGTGGCACATCCGACACTGAAGGGTTGCGCGACCTCTTTCATATCCTCGTGGAACACATGCTCCCGCTGTGCGAACGCATCTGGACACGCCAGACAGCCTACGATGCGCCATCGTATTTCATCATCTCGAAACTCTTGCATCATGAGCCGCTATCGGACGAATATCTCTTCGGCCAACTCAAATCGAACAGGTTACCGAGCACGGGGCATTTCAAGGTCATCGTCTTCGATGTTGATCCGGGCGTGAATCCTGACTTGGCATATGGCGTGATGAGGCAAACCCAGAGTTTAAACGGAAGACGCGTAAAGTGTTTTCCGCATGAGCATTGCATATTGGCCCTTTTGTATGACGATGGTCGTGATGGCACGCTGTCTCACAGAAGAACAGTTCGGGAAGTGAACGAAATTGCCCGGAGCGAGCAGCGTGTTGACTGTGGCATCTCATCGGTATTCGGGAATATCAGGGATATCGATCTTGCGTATCAGCAGGCACGCATCGCACTGGGGTTTCGCGGGGCAATTGATAGCGAGAGGATGACGAGCGATGACCAATTGCCACAAGGAATCTATCTCTTCGAAGATGCCCTGCTCTACTATTTAGTCGACTCGGGATCACATGACGAACGGTTCATGGAGTTCACCTTCTCGAACTCCTTCATAACCGTGCTTTGGAGCGAAGATTTAGATAACGGGACCAATTATCTGTCTTTACTCTGGTTCTATTTGCAGAGCGAGCGAAACGCAACGGATACCGCAGCAAAGCTTCATATGCATCGCAATACGGTCCTTTACCACATCGATAAAATCCAGAAGCGCTTTGACTTCGATATGGACAAGAAATCGGCGCGTGACTGGCTGTTGCTCAACTTCAAGTCCTTTTTCGCGCATCAAAGCCGCGAATCGTTGGACGCCATCATCG
>ERZ837910.2282-NODE-2282-length-24018-cov-5.022910_pt1 | contig 24018 bp, 31 predicted proteins | sample MGYA00519940_ERZ837910 | MGnify/ENA primary metagenome ERZ837910 (study PRJEB31850, sample SAMEA3708825) | human gut metagenome | biome: human gut; feature: human-associated habitat; material: faeces | place: China | collected 2014 ... | reverse complement strand
ATAGGCCAGCATCATGTTGTCCCAGTACAGGGCAATCAACGGCATATGGGCCGCGTAGTAGTCCTGCAGCTTTGCCGCACCCACATAATATTCTTCGATAGTCTTGGCGGCTTTCATCTCACTGAGGATCGTGGAAAATTCCTCGTCGAACACCTGACAGCCGCCCTGCACGGCGTGATTGCCGTCCACATAAATGGAACCGAGACCGTTGCCCATGCCCATACCGGCAGCGGTGTAGCCATAGATGGCCGCTTCCATGGTGATGTTGTTCTCGGAGAACTTGTTGCTGGTCTTAGCATTGTAGGCGTCCTTGTCCACCGTATCCAGATTTACCTGAATACCAAAGGCCTCCAGTTGGGTCTTAATCATTTCCGCGTAGCCCACATGGGTCTCCTTGGCGGCGTTGACCGTTAGTGTGAAAGCAGCGACCTGACCATCTGCGTTCACATAGAAGCCATCACCGTTCTTTTCGGCATAACCGGCCGCCTTCATATATTCATCTGCTTTGGACGCATCAGTAGTCAGCTTTTCGGTTTCCTTATAACCGACTGTAGTGGCAGGTACAAAGCCCCGGTTGGGGATCTCGGCATAGGCGCTGCCGAAATACGTCTTGAAGGCATCATAGTCCAGCGCGTAGGAGACCGCCTGACGCAGATCCTCGTTGGAGAACAAACCCTTTGCGTTGTTGAATGCCAGCACGGCGGGAGCGTTTGCCGCGGCCACATTGATCAGCGACACGTTGGCATCACCGGCCAGCACATCCTGATATGTTCCTGCCACACCGGTGGAGTAGGCCCAGACCATGTCGATGTCGCCCTGCTGGAGCGCCAGATACATGGTATCCTCGTTGCCAAAAAGTTGATAGACGATTTTTTCCACATTGGGACGCTGGGGATACTTTTCATTCACAACGAATGTGATGGTGCCCGCTTCCTTATTGAAGGACTCCAGCACATAAGGGCCGCAGGTAATCCGAGCTTCCTCATCGGTGACGGTGTCCTTGCCCTCATAAACATGCTTGGGCATCACACGGAAGGACGTCATGTTGCTCAGTTCACGGACGTTGGGAGACGTCAACGTCAGAGAAATGCTCATCTTATCGTCGGAGATAGTGTAGCCGGTGTACTTGGCTTCTGTGACTTTTCCCTCTTCGTCAGTCTGCGGCTCAAAGTTGGCGCTTCCGTTGGCCTGATCGTACTGGAGGGTAAAGAGGATGTCCTCGGCAGTAACGCTCTCGCCGTCGGACCACGTCATGCCGTCCTGAATGGTATATGTCCAGGTAGCGGCATCCTCGGTAGCATAGGTTGCCAACAGCGGATGGTATTCGCCCTTGGTGTCCTGATAAACCAAAGGTAATTCGGATACGCCGCTGGCAAGCATATCGAAATTGTATTCGCCAAAGGTTGCCGTTTCAATGGCAGCAGTCGTGCCGACCGTAATACTCTCAACCTTAGCAGACGGTTCATCTGTCGTGTCCGGCTGCTCACTGCAGGCTGCCATGGTAAACACCATCAACATAGCCAGCAGCAGGGCTGTGACTTTTTTCATCATTGGTTTCTCTCCTTTTGTCGTGTGTTTTAATTATCAAATACATAGATTTGATCGCAAAGTAATTTCACCAGAGCCTCATCATGGCTGATAAGCAGGATGCTGCCTCCGCTTTCGCGCATTTGCCGCCGCACCATCCCCAGCACATTGGCCTGTGTGGATACGTCCAGCATTGAGGTGGCTTCATCTAAAATCAGCAGTTTTGGCCGGAATAACAGGCACCGGGCGATAGCGACTCTCTGTGCCTCGCCGCCGGAGATCTGGTGTGGCAGGTGGGCAAGGATCTGAGGTGCAAGGCCAACCTTGTCCAGCATTTCTTTTGCTAATGACAGCTCCTCACCTTTAGGACTGAAACGGTGATAGCGTATCAGTTCTATGAAACCGGCCCCGATCTTTTGAGCGGGGTCTAATGTGGCGTAAGGCTGCTGGTAAACCATTTGAATGTAGATACCCAGCCTGCGGTCATACGGCTGGTCTGCTGAAACAAGTATCTGATCATCCAGCGTGATTGTGCCCGCATCCGGTGGACAGATGCCGCAAAGCATTTTGGCAAGCGTGGATTTACCGATTCCGCTCTTCCCGAAAACACCGAAGATCTGGCCGTCTGGAATATCAAAAGAAACATCTTGAAGTACGGGATTTTCGTTGAAGGCTTTATCAACATGTTGAATGGAGATCATTCCGCGCAGCACCACCATTCTCGACTATTGTTTTTTCTCGGTGGCATCTCGGTGCGGCACCGATCCCTTGCCGAAGGGCAACGGCGGTAGAACGGGCAAATGCCTGTTCCTGTTCGCAAGGCGGGTGTCTCCCGCATACCGTTCTCTACCAACGCACCCAGCAGCGCTTTGGTATATGGATGATAAGGAGCGGTAAGCACCTCAGATGAAATGCCTGTTTCCAACATTCTCCCGCCGCACAGAACAAGGATACGGTCACAGGTTGCCGCAACGGAAATATCGTGAGTGATGATCAGCTTGGCCGCATCCGGAAAAAGCTCGTTCAAAAGGGACAGCGTCTGCTGTTTGCTATCCTGATCCAAACCGTTAGTAGGCTCATCCGCGATCAGCAGCTTTGCCTTGGAGCAAAGTGCCAGAGCGATGGTCACCCGCTGGGCCATACCGCCGGACAGTTGGAAGGGATACTGCTCCAGAATGGCTTCGGGCTGTGTAAACCCCACCTGTGCCAGCTTTTCACAGGCAAAGGCATATCGCTGAGGAGACGCAACGTCCAGTTTCTCAATGCTGTCAAACATCTGCCGGCGGACACTTCTGGATGGGTCAAGAAATTCATGTCCGTTCTGCGGGATGTATACGATCTCCCGACCCAGCATGGATCGGAGTTTTTTCCCCTTCGGCAAAGTGTTTCCGCAAAATGCTATTTCACCGGAGACCAGTCTCACATTTCCGGGCAACACACCCATAATAGACTGCGCGATCAACGTCTTGCCGGATCCGGTCTCGCCAATGAGGGTCAGACTTTCCCCACAGGAAATATGGAAGGATACTTTGTGGACCAGTTCTTTTTCTGTGCGGTCCAGTTTTGCGGCAATCACGCCGCTGTCATACTGCAAAATAGGTGTTTCCAAGTGTCCCTCCGAAACGACATTGCTTTGCATCTCCGCCCTACACAAAGGCGCAGCGTTTTCTTCCCCAAGAAACGCTGCGCCTTTGCCTTGGGATCGGGCGGAAATGCGTGTATTAACCGATGAGCATACTATAACAGATGAGATGCTCTGCCGGAAGCCTCCCCGGGGGATGTTTTTTCATCTTTTATCGCTCAGAGCCGCCTGCGATGAAATTCTGACCCACTTTTGACCCAGATTGGAACCGGAGTAGGCAGAACCGAACGAGTACAATGGAGAATCCACCGAGCAACCAACGTCAAGCAACGCAAAGCGAAGGCAAAACGGCTCTGTTTTTTCTTTGAGATAACCTGAGAACCAGAATACTGACACAGTCAAAGGCGAGGTGACGGGGACCGCCAGAACTGTAAAGCCGTACAACCGCTTGACCTGAAGTAAGCACATCGGGTATAATATGTATTACGCATTGTAGGAGGTGGTCTTACGGCAAGGCGGTATAGATTAGCAAGGAAACAAAAGAAGATCACACTTACGGCGGCCGCGAGAGAACTCAATGTGTCTCAGCCTACGCTGAGCGCATGGGAGGGCGAACGGAAGAACCCGTCTGTGGACTCATTGATCCGAATGTCCGAGCTGTATGGCGTGAGTGTGGACTATCTTCTCGGACTGCCCGCTGAGCGCTATCATCGCGCTGACCTGCTGCAGCCGATTCCCGTTGAGATCATCCCCATTTTCCATGAAACCCCGGTGTTTTCCATTGACCGTGGCTGGGCAATGGTAGATGCGATAGAGGGTGTGCTGCATTTTGCGGACGGAGCAACTCAGCCGCTTGCAAAATTGGTTGATACTTGCTACGTACTGCCGCCGGCGCATGTCATTCCCGGTATGGTCACGGAGAAGCCTTTGTACAGAGATGAGTTGATGGATCATGATACCGTATGGGTCGAACCGATCTCGATGGACTCACATCTGCGTATGGAGCTTCGTGGATGGTATCATGTAAAAAACCGATTTGTTGAGAACGAAGTGGGGCAACGTTTCTATTTTGATTTCTATGATATCAAATGGCTGGCGTTTACAAACGGCCCGGAAACAAGATACACAAACGGTCCAGAAGCAAAATAAACAATACTTGCAGGATTCAAAGTTCCATGCTATAATAATAATTGAAAGTTTCGTAATTGCTTCCGAGCAATTAAAGTAGACGTGTTACTAAGTGGCTGAAGATAGTTTTATCTTCAGCCACTTTTTTTGTTTCTGCTGCTTCTTCTGAAGAGAGGCACAGACTGGCATGATGGGGGGGATCTCTCCTCTGGCATGCATAGATCTTCATATCGTGGATCTGTGGATCCAAAAGCACTCAAAGGACTGCGATTCTTTGAGTGCTTTTTTATATAAATCGGAGCCGGACAGCTCCTTAACTCTTTGCTCCGGATATGCCTTGCGGCATATCCGCTCATATAGATATTACGCGCAGAAATGCAGAAAGGAATTTAAATGGAAGACGATTATTTACCCGTGATCAACCGGTGTATTGCGGAAATTATCATGGCAGCGATCCCTGACCAAACCAAGAACCTGCGCTTCCTCGCAGTTCTGAAATTACAGGGCTATTTGCATCAGTATGAACAGCGTGGCTATATGCCGAAGTTGATTCATGCGATCACAGAGAAGAAGTGCAGGATGATCGGGACGATCACGACCGAGTCGGAGATGGAGAAGCTGCTCAAACCCAGTTGCCCGCATTATTACGGCGGGAGGTTCACTCCGGGCGAGTATCACATTCCAGAGGAGGAACTCATTGGCTGGAGTGAAGCGTCTTTAAGAACGCCATTGAACAGCGCAGGGTACCAACGGTATATGGAACTGTTCAAGCAGGTGCTTCCTGAGGAAAGCCGTAGGCTTTCGCTGGGAGGAACCTCGGATGGATAAGCTCAAAAAGGCTGAGGAGGACTTGACCCTTGAGGATATTCGTATCCACTATTTTACAGGCCAATCCATATTCATTTCCGGTGAAGGCAGAAATAAAGTATTTCGATACCGCCACGGTGTAGAGACCAATGCCGGAAATATCCAATTAGATGAATGGATTCGTATTGCCCGTCAACTGATCAACCGATACGGCGAACAGAAGATGTTTCGCCAGCTCGTTGAGTGGGAAAAGGAGCACTGCCCGTGGGTACGCAGCGATTCAGAAAGTGAGCAAAAAGCGCTGGAATATCATGTCTCACGGATGCAGGACAACCCCCTGTGGTGTGACTATATCCCGTTTAACCGAAAGTATCGTCCGGAAGTCCTTCTGAAAGCGGAGATCCTTCAGGTACAATGCGTTGGCTGCGGCAACACATTCGAACTGACCACAGAACGATACAAGAATATCTGCTTATGCAGCAGCGGAAAGCTGTATTGCGATTATTGCCACGGCCTCATGTCGATTCAGCATGTTTCTCACTGCGAAGAAGGACATGAAAATCGCGGCGAATCGCTGTAAAAACTGTAACAGAAAGGAGCTGCGCCATGTGTGCAGAATATAACACCAAACTGGAGCGAATGTGGGCGTTGATCGAGCGCCTGACTGAGGCGGATGTCGCCTACTTCAAAAATGATGAGCCGATCATGTCAGACTGGGAATACGACCAGTTGACAGACGAGCTGGCCTCATTGGAACATGATACCGGTCTTGTGCTCTCCGGCTCCCCAACTCAGAAAGTGTCCGGAGATATCCTGGAGACACTGACAGAAGTACGGCATACGAAGCCAATGCTGTCTGCCGGCAAGACCAAATCGGTGGAGGATCTTGTCAAATTTGCCGCTAAGCGCCCTGTATTGCTGAGCTGGAAAATGGATGGTCTTACGCTGGTTCTGCGATATGAGTCTGGAGAACTGAAGCAAGCCATTACCCGTGGGCGAGAAGGAATCGTTGGTGAGGACGTAACGCATACCGTTCGGACCTTCCTGAACGTGCCGCTGACAGTTCCGACAAAAGGATCTTTCGAGGTCCGCGGTGAAGGCGTTATCTCTTGGGCTAATTTCCATAAGATCAATTCCAGTCTTGAGGAACCCTATACGCATCCGCGCAACTTGGCATCCGGCAGTGTGCGCAAGCTCGATGCCGGTGAGTCGAAGAAGCGCCGGTTGGAGTTCTGGGCATTCGAGTTGGTCAGCGATTATCTGGAACCGGAAAGCAAGCTGGGGCAACAGACCTTCCTGCAGGACAACGGTTTTTCCGTTGTGCAGTACATCTATCTGGATGTACTGCACAGCGAACAGATGATCCGTGATGCGATCAAAAGCATGGATCCCAAGAAGTTTGCATATCCGGTGGATGGCCTCATCATGGAGTATGAAGAGATCCGTTACGGCAAAAGCCTTGGCGCAACCGGCCATCACGAGAACCGGCTGATTGCACTCAAGTGGGAGGATGAACTGTATGATACGCATTTCCGCGGTGTGGAGCTGGCTACGACCAGAACCGGTATGGTGAGCATTACCGGTTTGTTCGACCCAGTCAACATCAATGGGACGATTGTTAGCCGTGCGTATCTGCACAACCTGGATGTCTTTGATGAATTCCAGTTTGGTATCGGAGATAAGATCCGCGTATATAAAGCGAACATGATCATCCCGCAGATCGCAGATAACAGGACACAGAGCAATACATATGTGCTGCCTATGACCTGTCCCTGCTGTGGTGAACCTCTGACCGTCAAACGCACAAGCGGTGGAACGCGGCAGTTATACTGTGTTAATCCCCTCTGCGCTGCCAAGCTGGTGCAGAAGTTCGCGCATTTCTGCGAGAAGACCCGCATGAATATCGAGGGACTTTCGGCAACAACACTGGAAAAGCTCATTGGCCATGGCTGGGTTCACAATTTTGGCGATCTGTATTTACTGGAACGGTATCGTGAGGAGATCATCAAGACGGAGGGGTTCGGCGAGAAGTCCTTCGAACGCCTGCAGGCCGCGATTGAAAAAAGCCGCTGCTGTACGTTGGCAAAGTTCATCGCCGGTCTGGGCATCCCCATGGTTGGGCGTCATGCCGGCCGAGATCTGGACAAGTTCTTCCATGGATCCTGGTCCGAATTTGAGTCAGCCATCCTCAATGGCTTTGATTTCACGCAGTTGCCGGACTTCGGACAAACCATGCACAACAACATTTACACTTGGTACGCGGACGCAGACGAGGCACTCCTCTGGCGTCCGCTGCTGTCTAAAATTCAATTTATCGAAAAGGAGAACCAGACAATGGAAATCACCATGAATAACCCGTTCGCAGGCAAGAGCGTCGTCGCTACCGGCAAGTTGGCGCATTATACCAGAGAAGGTATTCAGGAGAAACTGCTTTCTCTGGGCGCACATCCGTCCAACGCCGTGAGCAAAAAAACTGACTATCTGATCGTCGGTGAAAAGGCTGGCAGCAAGCTGACCAAAGCGCACCAGCTGGGCGTAAAGACACTGACTGAGCAGGAATTCGAGGATATGCTGTCCTGATTTGTGCAGCAGCCATAGTAAGGCACGGAGCAGATCACCTGCTCCGCGCCTGTTTTCCAAGGAGGCCACAAAATGAAAGGCTGGATATACCGGTGCCCTGCTTGTGGAAGCAAGCGTCTCGTGGTCACGGCACATGTCACACAAGACTGGGAAATCGACTGCAATGGCACATTTCAGAGCGTCCTTGATGCGTGTGTGGAGATCACACATCATCCGGATGAATCTGACATATGGAATTGCGCCAACTGCGCTTATTCCGGAACAGGCGAGCAGTTTCGTGCAGAATCTTACATGCAATAGAAGGAGGCAGCATAATGCGAAGAAAACAGATCGGGGTCATGGACTTTCACGGCAGCGTGGACATTACGGATCCCTGTTATGAAAAGGAAGTCTGGTGCAGGATGAACGGCGTGAAGATCAAAGCAGGAACATATGCCTGCATGGTCTGGCATCATACCGAAAAAGGAACGTACAGTGACGGACGTCCGTATTCCTGTGAGCTGGTTGGGATCATTGGCATCTATCTGAATGGCAATATCCCGCGTCAGCGAGCCATGAAGGAGATCGGCACGATCGGTGTGGATTCCGGTATGGCAGGCTTTTTTCATAATAAGCCGGATTACAGCGACGAGGCATGGAGCAAGTTCTGCGATCGCGTTTGCCATGGCGATGCATGGCTGACAGAAGATGGGTTCTATAGCTGCTCCGGACACGGTGACGGCGGCTATGGCGTTTATGCCTATGAAAAAGATGGCGAGATCACCGCGCTGGAGATCCGCTTTCTGTAAGATAGATCCCCTGCTTCTGTATCTAACCCAATAAAAGAGACCTTCTGCATGTTCCGCTTTATGCGTTTAATGCCACGCAAATACGCATTTCGCGTGGAATACGTAGAAAAAGGAGACAGCAATATGAAAGAAACCAAGAGCGAGCGGTTCCGCCGCGTTGCGGAAGCTCGCGTCAATAAGATTATCCGGATGCTCAGACTGTTAGGTAACTGCGCTGCAACAAGCGTATATGCCTATGATGATAACGCAGTTGAGCAGATATTTTCGGCGCTGCAGATCGAGTTGGACAAGGCGCGTGTACGGTACGCGGAAGGCGGCCGGACAAAAAGGCGCTTTTCGCTCTCGGAGAATTATGCGCCGGATACCATCTCGCACCCGCATATAACGATGCCGCTGCCCGATGGTACAAGCCTTAGGGCCGTTGCCTATGCGGAGGACACCTATCCGGCCATCAACCTGTATCTCTTACAGGATGGACAGCCGGAGGAGTTGATCTGCTTTGCGGAGTACAATATCGGTCAAGAAGCAAATCGAGAACTCTGTATCGGAGTCTATTCATCCGACGAGGACGACACAAAATACTATGCGCCATATCAGGCAGAAAGGAATACAGACTATGAACGAAACTCCGCAGAAGCCGCGGATGATTGAGACATACCGCATTTCATGGAGCGACATCGCGGCGCTTATTTCAGAACAGATCAAATTGGTTTTGGGATACAAGTGCTCTTTGCGCGTCTGGCCTGAGGATCTGGATTTCTGGGGCGTTCGGGCGCAGCACAGGACCTTCTCCGTTCGGGAATTGAATCGGCTTCTGGATGCCGTTCATGCAAGCGAAAAGGAACGCGAAATGACCCTGCCGGAGGACTCGGAGGATACACACAGCTTCGGAATGACGCTTGGCAGGCTCTTGCTGAAATCTGCATTACAGGCGGATTGGGAGCGTGAGCTGGTCGATGATGACGCGCTTTGGCTGATCGGATTCACCAGTTCCGAAACGAATCCATACTCGGCTACCGGCATCTTACGGAACCTCGATGCTTCAGCGCTCTTATCCAAGGAGGACGTCCTGACACATCTGGCCAATAATGGCGGCACTGACGTAGCACTCGGCGATATACGGATGCGCTATTACACGGCACACAAGAATGAGCTGTGCTGGCGGTATCCGATCTCTGACGGTGTGCATGCCGGCGCTTTCATTCTGGTTGTGAAAGAGGGGTATCTGAGTCTTCCGTACAACAGCGTGGATGAAGAGGACTATGAACTCCTTGTGTTGACGGATGCTGCACTTCACGACGCGGAATCCATTTCAACATTTCTTTCGGACTGGGAGTGCTTTTCGGCAGATCTCACCGACGCTATGCGTGAGATGTATTCGATTCTGAAGGAGGAAAACGACCATGCATGATTCTCAAAAACGAGCCATTACAGTGCAGGGGCGGTTCATGGCTCCTGTCTGCATAGGTGCCCCCGCATTTATCCGGGAATCCAATGGGTATCGCAAGACATCTACCGTCTGCGCGGTACTCCTTGACATACCGCAAATAACCGTGATCGAGACGCAAAACAGTGTCTACTCTATTCAGAAAATGTGAGGTTTGTGATGAACAATAAAATTGACTGGGTGATCCACCTCGTAGCAAACGGAGCTTGCGATGAATGCGGAAGAACAGAGAACGGGTTCCGGCCCTATATCTGCAACGCCCATACCCATGGACTTGCCGCGTATGAGCACATGGATCTGCAGCTGGTCCTTTCCTATTCGCCTCATGAGATAGCGAGGATCCTTAATACACTGGGCCTGCGCATTCAGGCGGGCGAACGCTTTGAACCCGGCGCAATGGTGTCGGGTATCTTCGAGGATTGTGATGTCCGGCTTGATCTGTTCGAGGAAACCGGCCGCAATGTGCTGCGTGTGATTATCCCCGACTCGCATGGCCGGTTCCCGGAGGATCCGCAATGCGCGGAGCCATATCGCCTGCAGCGCATGAAAACGGAGGAGCTCCATGTAAAGGAAGGTATGCCATCATGAAAATTGCTATCTACCAGATCGATGTGGAGCGAGACTCGGCACACGTCGCGTTTCGGGATTTGAACTGTATCACATCGGCCTATAACGGACGAACTCCCACAGGGCTCTATGACTGTGTTTTTTCTGGTGAGGTTGCGGCAAAGACCTTGGAGGATGTGTTTTATATCTTCAATATGGCGCGTCCCAAGGGCTATAAAGGTCGCTCCTTGTCCGTTTCTGATGTGGTGGCCGTTTATCACTCTGCAGAAGAGAAAACGTATTATTACTGTGAGCCGATTGGCTTCAAACAAATCCCGTTCGATGTGTGTGGTGAAAATCCCTGCCAGTAGTGCAGGTGCAACTCCATATGCGAACATAGAACAAAGAGGCATCGGGGAATCCGATGCCTCTTTTTAAGGAGAAGCTTGTTATGGACAGCAATCAAAAATATCAGATTTACTTCGATTACCTCGAAGGCTTGCGCCAGTCTGGTGAGACCAATATGTATGGCGCTACGCCCTATCTCCAGAGGGAGTTCCCCGAACTGAGACGAGTCGAGGACGCAAAAGCCGTCCTACTGGCTTGGTTTCGCAGCTTTGAGTCGGACGATCCACCTGAACAATGCCTTTCGGATAACGTATAGGAGTAAACAAGATGCAAACAGAAAAAGCCTTTATGAACATGCGCAGGATCTCACCGAAGGAACATGTCCCCTTTCGCTGCACCGGCTGCGGTGAATGCTGCCGTCATGTTCATCAGAGTATCCCGCTGGAGAGTCTGGATGTCTATCACATAGCCCGGTATCTGCGGGAGCATGATTCAGAGAGCTTCTGCACGGATGACTTTATCGGGCAATATACAGAGCTGGCTCTGCTTGATGCGTGTGGATTCTTCATTCTCATGCTCAGAACAACCGGTCCGGATGATGCCTGTATTTTTCTGAGAGACAATCGCTGTATGATCTATGCGGCGAAGCCCCGTGCATGCAGGATCTACCCATTCGTTGCAGGCATAACGCCAAACGGACAATATGAGTTTCTGCTCAGCAAAGAGAAGCCGCATCACTTTAAGGGCAAGATCACCTGCGCAAAAACGTGGATGAAGCGTTATTTCACCGCTGAGGATCGTGTCTTCCTGAAACTGGATTTTGGCTCCGCAGCGGAGATCGCACGACTCATGCGCATGGTACCGGAATCCGATAAAAAGACTGCGATGCTGTTATTCTGGCGGTACAGGTATTCTGAGTTCAACCTGGATCAGCCATTCTTATCACAGTATGAGAAAAACCTCCACTTGCTCAAATCGGCATTGAACTCACTTGTTGACCGAGCATGAGCCACAAATCAACCGTTCGAATGACAAAGGAGAAAAACCAATGGATGAAAGATTAAAATACATCACAGACAATTTTGATAACCTGCATATCGGGCTCGACGATACCTTCCGGTTCCACTGCGATCAGTGCGGTAAATGCTGTATTGATCGGGAGGACATCCTGCTGAACCCCAAAGATGTTTTCAACATCTCCAGAGAACTGGAGCTCACCCCGTTGGAAGCTTTTGACAAATACTGCGAGACTTACATCGGGAGCGACTCTCGGATCCCCATCGTCCGGCTCAAGCCACGAGGATCCATCAAGCGCTGCCCGCTGCTCAAGGACCGCAAGTGCTCTGTCCACCGGGCCAAACCCACGGTCTGCGCACTGTATCCTTTGGGTCGATGTGTCAGGTTTAATGTCAAAGAAATGAGTGAGGAAGCCATTGACAATGCGGAGATCCAGTATATCATGAACCCTTTTATGTGTGGAGACGCCTCAGAAGCCCACACGGTGCGCAACTGGTTGGAAAGCTTTGGACTGCCCGCTCGGGATGAAAGCTTTATTGCATGGCAAAAAGTGATGTTCCGTGTCAGAGAAAGACTCGTGAAACTGGAAAAAAAGCTGTCCACCAAGGCTATGGAATACGTCTGGTCAATCACTTGGCAGGCCCTGTATATTGATTACGACATCCATAAAGAGTTTGATGAACAGTTTCGGAGCAATACCGAACGGCTGGTTATGCTTCTGGATGAAGTACCTACGCTGTGGAAGGAGGCTCGCAATGCCGGAAGAACGTAATCAAAACCAGATCATCCGTATTGACGCACGCAACTGCTTCGTGGAGAGCTTAAACGATTCGTTCGGCTTCGGAAAAGCCCATTTCACGTTTGCGTCCTATGATCTCAGTAAACCGAGCGGCCAGCGCCAGACGAACAGCATTCAAATCTATATTGATATCGCTGAACTGCTGGAGCTGTGCCGGAAACTGGCCGGCGGTGAGCTGCGGTACATGATGCAGAACAGGAAAAAGACCGGTGAATCCACGCCGCTCTTTCAACACCTCGGCGGGACCTCGGCGGAGAAGCTTACTAGATATGGCCGCCCAAGAGCGGACGGTAAAAGCCTGTCAAGAACCGCACAGCTTATCTGCGGCAGCAAAACGGATCTTCTTTTCGTGGCCGACAGCGGCCCCGGCGAAGCCAATGAAAAGGGACTGATCGTACCTCGTTTTGGAAAGACCCCGGAGAACCATGTGTCGGTCAGTATGACCTTCGAGTCGTTCAGTGCGCTGATGCTTATGACCAAAACCCATTACGCTGCATGGCTGGCAGCATTTTATATGACGGATCGGCAGCATACAGCAGCGCCTTCGTCGCCTTGTGAGGAGACCGCGGATACACAGGGTCGGTTTTTCTGAACTGGAGGCAGCCACACATGGATATGAACCATTGAAACGATAATAATTAAAAACGGAGTAATAGAATTATGAAACTCAAATTTGATACACAGGAATTCCCCGGCATTCAGGTATCTCTGACACCCCAGGAACTGACCACGCATCTACGGCGCATGATGCGCGCCGAGAATTTATATCTAAGAGAGGGCTGCGTGTACCGCAGCCATCAGTTCATTTCAAGCTGCAGCGAAGATGTTCAGACGATCCAGGCAATCGAAACGATTGAGCGCTGGTTTGAGCAGAAAGAAAATGCACAGCTATAACCGATATGACATTGCACACGATCAGATCGTGTGACAGTATAGTATGAAAGCAGGAAGCGCCCTTCAGATCTGAGGGGCGCTTCCTGCTTTTTAAGGGTGAAGACAATTGCGGAGCGAGTTTGGGACTTCCTTGTGACTGCGTTTTGCCGCAAACGCACTTGCAATATGCGTCGCAACCAATCAGGGGCATATGGAGAAAGCGATGGCCAGTGTGGATGCACACATTTGGTTTTACTCGGACTTGACTTTTGCCGTCCGGCTCATGCCGCTTGGCTCAGCCGTTCGTTCGCTCCTTCCTTCCTTCCTTCCTTCCTTCCTTCCTTCCTTCCTTCCTTCCTTCCTTCCGCGAGTTGTTGATTACTCTTTCAAGCTCATCTTTCTCTGCTGGAGACAGCTTTTTACGGGAAGTAACGGCTGCAATAAAGGCAGGAAGCGATCCGCCGAAAGTTTCCTCTACAAACCGCTCTGATTGGGCGGCAAAGAACTGTTCTCGTGTCATGAGCACTGAAACAAGTCCGGCCTCGTTCTTGAAAAGTCCCTTTTCGCACAGTTTCCGCAGTACCGTATAGGTGGTAGATTTTTGCCAGTTCAGCTCGCGCTGACAGATATTTACCAATTCGCACGACGGCAGCGGTGCATAACGCCACACCAGTTCTGCAAACTGAAATTGCTTTTCGCCCAGTTTCATGTTCAGCATATGTTTTCCCCCGCTGATTTGCCTTTGATAAAACTATACGGACAATCTAGCAGGAGAAAAACGTTTTGTCAAGAATTATTCCGTTATCCGAGGTGCGGAAGTACAACTGCTGTTTATTCAATCATTTCGCAGTAAATCAGAGCCAGCGAATCATTGGGGCCAACAGATAGAGCATGGATATCCGATGGCGAAGGAGGCGTAATGCCCCGCTCCTTCATTACACATAGCGTCAAACGAAGAACGTCACGTGCCATCTCTGTACCTTCTTCCAGATTCAGTGCCGAAGTATAGCAGCTTTCAAAATCCGGGAAATTGATCGAGTAACCCGCACTGGCTTCGTGAGTAAGAATTGCCGGGTACGTATATTTTGCCATGCGTATGTCCTCCTATTGAGTGTGTTTTGATGGTGCATTTGGAGCAGCAGACTATCAACTATACAGCTATTTGCCAGAGGAACAGGGACCGCGGCAATCATACATCACAGCAGTCCCGTGGCTTTAAATAGCACTTGACCACCTGCAGCGTATTTATCTATAATATACTATACCATGACATGATGTGACTGCAAACTGTTACTGATAAAGAAACGAAACGCGGAGAGAATAAAGAATAGAGCTGACTGCTGAACGTAATCTGAGGAGGCGAAGAAGATGAAGCAGCGCACCTACATCGCAATCGACCTCAAGAGCTTCTATGCCTCCGTGGAATGCAGGGAACGTGGCTTAGATCCGCTGGACACCAACCTCGTGGTTGCAGACGAGAGCCGGACGGATAAGACTATCTGCCTTGCTGTTACGCCCTCGCTTAAAAGCTATGGCATCTCTGGCCGTGCGCGGCTGTTTGAGGTCAAACAGCACGTCAAGCAAGCAAATGCCAAGCGTCAGTACAATGCACCGGGACGCAAACTGGAAGGCTCGTCACATTTCTATTCCGAACTGCAATCAGACCCGTCTCTTGTGGTTGATTTCATTGTTGCGCCGCCACGGATGGCTCTCTATATGGAAATCAGTACCCGTATCTATCAGATATACCTCAAGTATATCGCACCGGAGGACATCGTGGTCTATTCCATTGATGAGGTGTTCATGGATGTGACGGACTATTTGGATACCTACAAACTGACACCTCATGATCTGGCTATGAAGATCATCCTCGATGTGCTTGCGGCCACCGGTATCACGGCAACGGCGGGGATCGGTACGAACCTGTTCCTTTGCAAAGTGGCCATGGACATTGTGGCGAAGCATATCCCCGCAGATAAGAACGGTGTCCGCATTGCGGAACTGGATGAAATGAAATTCCGGCGTGAGTTGTGGACGCACCGCCCCCTTACGGACTTCTGGCGTGTGGGGCGCGGGTATGCGAAGAAGCTTGAGGCCCACGGGATGTTTACCATGGGCGATGTTGCCCTCTGCTCAGAGCGGAATGAGGACTTGCTCTATAAGCTGTTCGGGAAGAACGCCGAGCTGCTGATCGACCATGCGTGGGGCTGGGAGCCGACAACAATCGCGGCGATCAAGGCATATCGCCCCAGCACAAACAGCATCAGTTCCGGTCAGGTACTGCACTGTCCCTATGAGGCCGAGAAGGCTAAGCTCGTTGTTCGTGAGATGGCAGACTCGCTTGTGCTGGATTTGGTGGACAAGGAACTTGTCACCGATCAGATCGTCCTCACTGTCGGCTACGACATCGAGAATCTGACTGACCCATCACGGAGCGCAAAGTACCACGGCACCATTGAGACAGACCGCTATGGGCGGCAGATCCCGAAGCAGGCGCATGGGACGATCAACCTCGACGGTCACACATCTTCGACCCGCAAAATAATGTGTGCAGTGACGGAGCTGTATGACCGGATCGTGGACAAGAGCCTGCTTGTACGCCGTATGTACGTCGTGGCCAATCACGTCCTACCGGAAGCCGATGCGCCGAAGAAAAATGAGGGGGCTGTCCAGCTTGATCTCTTCACGGACTATGTCGCGGAAGCGGAGAAGCAGAAAGCCGAGAATGCCGCACTGGAGCGCGAACGGAAGATACAGGCAGCTACCTTGGCCATCAGGCAAAAATATGGAAAGAACGCTATCCTCAAGGGGATGAACTTTGAAGAAGGCGCGACCGCAAAAGATCGCAATGCTCAGATCGGTGGGCACAAAGCGTAGTAATAACGAGGTATGTATGAAAACTGCACACAATGCCGAACACAATAAAGAAAAGAACAGATATGAATATCGTGCGAAAAATACTTTGCTGGAGATATTTCCAAGCGAGTTTGATGGCTTGAAAAAAAGCGAAAAACCCGATTGGGTAGACGCCTCCAAGAGCGTTGGAGTTGAAGTTGTCCGCGCAACTGATAGGCATTTTCAAAAAGAGATAGACCACTTTAATAATAAGGCTGCAGGACAAAAACGTGAAACGCTTTCCATGAAAGAGGAATATAAGGGGAGAATTTATACAGCAAAAGATCTTGGACTTCCAGGAGGGAGTACAATAATATCGCATAGCTATACCATACAGAACATGGGAGAAATACTTAAAGAAACTGTAAAAGAAAAAATCGCCCACATTAATTCAGGCAAAAAGAAATATCAAGAATTGCGTACACTATGTCTCTATGTTATTTGTGAAACCGTGATTTGTTACGCAAACCCCGAAGCAATTCTTGAATTCATTAACTTTGTGCAACAAGACTATAAAAACAAATTTGCCGAACTATTTGTCGATGATGGATACGTTCTATATCGATATTGCTTTACCGATGGGACAACTGCTGTCAATAAACTTGATCCTGTAGCGCAAAGGATTTTCGTTAGAACAGAAAAAGAAATAGGTGAACTGGATGAATAGGATACAAAATTTATATCAAGAAATCATAGGCCTTCCGCATCATGTCTCCAAAACCCGCCCGCAGATGCCCATGTCGGATCGTGCGGCGCAGTTTTCGCCCTTCGCCGCCCTCACTGGCTACGACGCTGCCGTCAAAGAAACCGGGCGCCTGACCGACGAGAAGATAGAGCTGGACGAGGAAACTCTGACGGCGCTGAATATGCGGTATCAGCTTCTCACAGATTCCCTCAAAGACTCCCCAGAGGTCAGGATTACCTATTTCAAACCCGACGAATGGAAGTCTGGCGGCGCATATTTGACCGTTACTGGTGTCGTCAAGAAAGTGGATGACTATGAGCGGCTGATTACCATGCGAGATGGCCTGGTGCTCCCAATGGATGATGTCCTGACGATCGAGGGGGAGCTGTTCTCTCAACTTGAATAAAGAGACTTTGATTCTTTGTGTTTTGAAAGCAGCAGGGAGCCTCTAAATGGAGACTCCCTGCTGCTTTCTTCATTTATGTGTTGCTGCTTACACCTGCTGCTCAGGGGTAGGTGCGGATGCGGCAGTCGCATCCTGTGCGGGCTCGGCAGCGGGCGGGGTCTGCTGGGTGACCACCACCTGCACAGGCTGCTGCTCACCCGCCAGCTTGCCGCCCAAGGCGCCAGCCAGCAGGCTCTTGAGATCCAGTCCCATACCGGCGCTGATGCCCTCAGTGACCTGGGTGGTGCCGTTGACGATGTCCCCCAGCAGCTTGGCGCTGTTGCCCTCGCCGTACATGGTGATCTTATCCACCTTGCTCAAAGGCTCCGCCACATTCTTGGCAATCTCCGGCAGTGCGTTCATAATCATCTCAATCACAGCGGCCTCGCCGTACTTCTTCATGGCTTCGGCCTTCTTGTCGATACCCTCGGCTTCCGCCAGCGCCTTGGCGCGGATGGCTTCCGCCTCGGCCTGACCAACGGCGGCGATACCGGCGGCCTCCTGCTCCTTGGCGAAGCGGGCGGCCTCGGCGGCCTTCTTGGCGGCTTCTGCCGCCTGTTCCTGCTCGTAGCGGACAGCTTCCGCATCCTTCTGACGCTGGAACAGGGCAGCTTGGGCCTCCTGCTCCTTCCGGTAGCGCTCAGCGTCGGCAGCGGCACGGACTTCCGCGTCCAGCGACTGCTTCTTGACCTCGACCTCTTTGCTCTTCAGCTCGGCCTCGCGCTCTGCCTTGGCAATCTGGGCGTTGACGGTGGCGGTCTCGATGGAGCGCTGCTGCTCCTGCTGTTGGATGGTGTAGGCGGCGTCGGCCTCAGCCTTCTTGGTGTCCTCCTGCACCTTCAGTTCGGACTGCTTGATGGCAAGGTCGTTTTGCTTCTGGGCGATGTGCATATCCGCTTCCACCTGAGCGTCGTTGGAGGCCTTGGCGGCCTGCGCCTGGGCGATGGCGATGTCTCGCTCGGCTTCCGCCTTGGCGATGGCGGCATCCTTCTGGATCTTGCTCATGTTGTCCTGACCCAGCGAGTTAATAAGGCTGTTCTCGTCGGTGACTCGCTGGATGTTGCAAGAGATGATCTGGATGCCCAGGGCGTTCATGTCGGTCTGTGCCTTGGACTGCACCTCGTCACCGAATTTCTTCCGGTCGTTGCAGATCTCCTTCAAAGTGATAGTGCCGATGATCTCGCGCATATTACCTTGCAGGGAATCTACGATAGCGCGGTTGAAGTCCTCTTCCGTCATGTTCAGGAAGTTCTTCATGGCCAGCTGGATACCCTCAGGATCGGTCATGACCCGCACCTTGGCCACAGCGTCCACATCTACGCCAATGAAGTCCTGTGTGGGGATGTAGCCTTCGGACTTGATGTCGATGGAGATCTGGCGGACGATCAGCTTATCCACCCGCTCCAGAAAGGGGATCTTGACGCCTGCGCGGCCGATCAGCACCTTGGGGTGCTTGCGCAGACCGGAGATGATGTAGGCCACATCGGGCGGGGCCTTGACGTAGCCCATTAGGAAAATGAGGATCACCAGGATCACGGGGATGGCGATGGGCAATGCTTTCAATAAATACTCCATGTGCTTCTCCTTTTCTTTCTATATGTGTGTTGTTAGGTATGACGGTTTTACGGGAGCGATTTATCCTTCCAACTGGGGTGCCGGGCCACCGCACAAATCACGATAGAAGGCGGCTTCCGCTGCCTGCCGATAGGGTGTCAGTGCCAGATTGCCGATGCCCAGCGTCAGAGCGCAGAGAAGCGCCCAGCCGATGAAGCTGAACTGGAGGCAGAACAGCCGCCAGCGGTTTCCGGTCATTATGGCTTTGGAGAGGGCCAGTGCCTCACGAGGCGCCAGCTCCGGCTGCTCTGCCAGAATGTAATCGGTCATGGCATAGCTGTAGGAGGCGATGATGCCGGGGACGATCAGCAGCAGCGACCACAGGAGGACATAGACGGTTTGCAGCAGCCGCGTCAGAGCGGTGTTTTTCCAGTGGGAGAAGTAGGAGAACAGCGTCTCGATGGCGGGCTTCTCCCCGTTGGTCAGCTCCAGATTGAACCGGGCGTAGCCGACGCCGATCACGCTGCCCAGAACGAAGTAGACAGCCGCCAGCACCAGCGCGGCCAAGATGATATAGATGGCGCTGCCCGCCAGAAAGATTTGCAGTGAGGTGGGCAGGCCTTCGCTCCACGAGTAGACGGTCTGTCCGGCGAACTGGAGGTTTGCGTCCAGTCCCGTGCTGCCGTAGGAGAATTTGATCTCCGGGCCGTCGGAGCTAATGCCGCCAAGGATGACGGCCAGCAGCCCCACCAGTATGGCGATGCCCCACTTGCCCCGAAGGGCCTCGCGGGCGGCCTGCCTAAAATCAGAGGCACATTTCATGTTCAAAGTCCTTTCTGCCCTGTCGGGCAACGCTCAAATTCCTTCTTGTCATTTCTCTTGTCTACGGTCGGAGTAAGTCCCAGCCTCAAGGCGTAGGCCGGTTCCTGCTCCAGACGCTTCGTCAGGCGGATGGCCAGAAGCCGCTCTCTTACATCCATAGCCGCCATCTCCTCTCGCAAGGTAAAGGAATGCTGTCCTTCTGCTTACTTATCAGTTTACGGCAAAAGGGCAGCATAATAAAGCAATGAATGGGAGAAATAAGATGGTCTACTTCCACCGTCGGAGCAAAATAGAGGGCTGGCTCAGAAATTGTGACGCTTGCGGCAGGCTTCGTACTGGACTTCATCGATGATGCCGGTGGCCAGCATCTTTTCCGCCCAGAGCTGTAAAGTCTCTACAGTGATGGAGATGCGCTCCAGCTCCTGTTGGATAAATACAAAGTCCTCCAGCTCGTCGGGAGTGATGGTGCCGTCGGCGGTGATCTCAATAAGGCGATCCTTCCGCTTGTTCATGGCGTTGAGGGAGGCCAGCATTTCCAGAACAATCTGGGACAGATCCTTGATCTTGATCTCCGGTACATACTCCTGTCCGATGGGGCATTGGTTGGCGCAGTAGTAGTTACAGAGATCCGGCTTCTTGTACTTATCTGCCATGGTCAGCACTTCGTCCGGATGGGGCAGAGAGCGCTCGTTTTCGATCTTCTCGATTCGCTCCGGAGGAATGGACTCCAGCAACTCACTGGCAGCGTCCCGCGTCAGCTTCAGCCCCTCACGGGTGAGCTGGTAGATGTTCTTGTTCTCCTTGGTGGATACTCTGGCCATGGCAGAAACCTCGCTGTGTTAGTATGATTGGCAGAAAAGGGCGTGACCTTCTTGCGGCAGTATTCCTGATGTCATTATACCATACTGCGGTGTAATTGCAAAAGGTTATATTGACTTCCTCTGTGGATAAGATGAAACAAAAGCGTCGCATAACAAAAGGCAAATTGCATTCGTAAAGCGCATCCTTGCCCTTGATTTTATGAGTGGCTGTCATGTATAATGAGCGCCATAGGCAACAGCGAGGTGGTTCCCATGAGCATTTCCAAATATCAGGTGTTTCTGAAGGTGGTGTCCTGCGGCACGTTTACCAAGGCGGCGGAGGCGCTGAACTTCACCCAGTCCGGCATCAGCCACGCCATCACGTCGCTGGAGAGCGAGCTGGGCATCACCCTCCTCAGCCGAAACCGGGGCGGCGTGGTGCTGACGGCGGATGGCCGGGCGGTGCTGCCCAAGATCGAGAAGCTGTGTGCCGCCCACCACGCCCTGATGCAGACGGTGGAGGGGCTGAAGGACATGGACAGCGGCCTGGTGAAGATCGCCACCTTTTCCAGCGTGTCAGCCCAGTGGCTGCCCCGCATTTTGAAGAGCTTCGGCAAGCTGTACCCCAACATCGAGTTCGAGGTGGTCACCGGCGACTTCTATGACCAGATCGAGAACTGGATCGTCACCGGCGCGGTGGATTGCGGCTTCCTGCGGCTGCCCTCGGTAAAGCGCTTGCAGACCTACGCCCTGCACCGGGACGAGTTGCAGGTCATCGTGCCCTGTGACCATCCTTATGCGGACAGCGATCCCTTCCCCAAGGAGCTGCTGGCATCGGAGCCCTTCATCCAGCTGGAGGAAGGCGACGACTATGAGATCATGGCGGCCTTTGACGAGATGGGCATCCGGCCCAACGTGAAGTATGTGGCACGGGAGGATCGGACGATCCTGTCCATGGTGTCGGAGGGGCTGGGCATCAGCCTGCTGCCGGAGCTGATGGTGCGCCACAGTCCCGCGCCCGTCACCGCCTGCCGCCCGCCCATGACCTTCCACCGCACCATCGGCATCGGGGTGAAGGACGAGAAGGCACTGTCCAACTCCACCCGGCTTTTTGTGGACTATGTGCGGACATGGGTGGCGGAGAACGGGGATAAATAATGTTAGCGTCCATCATCTTTGAAATTGAAAACATGAGGGGTGGTCATGTTAAAAAGCCGCAAAGCCTTTATTTCTGGTGCTTTGGCGGAATCCCTTTTCTGTCCAACTCTTTCTGGATGAATCTCACCCACATTTTCCTATTGCAAAAATGGAAAAAAGTGGTTATTATGAGTGCGGCTTCCGATTAGTGAATAGTATTTTCGGTTCAAGGTGCCATGGCACTGAGATGAAAGCGAATGGGGTCCAATGCCCCGCGAGCAGGTCGCTGTGAGGCTTCCTTAGATGGAAGATAAGTCAGATCGCACCGAAAGTATCACGAATGCAAAGTGCCAAAGCCACAGTGCATGAACGGGAGCTTTATAGGCATGTACGCAGTTATAGCTTTTGATTGATAGTCCACATCAAGCTGAACTTCTTTTTAACTAGATCGACCTGATGTACATGTTACAATACCGGCACCCATGCCGGTCTGATGCAGGCGTTGCCCCACGGTGTCCCGCGCAACCTGTGTGGCATCACCGACGAGCAGTTCGATAAATGGAACTGTTCCCAGACTTCGATATGGACGAATAATGATGGTATGTCAGCGGGAGCGGCTTTCGGGTCGCTCCCGTTTTTTCTCTGCAACTCTATTTCCCAAAATCGAAAAAATATTGATTTTGGGAAATAGAATGGATATAATAAGCGCAGAGGTGATGAGAATGAAGCTGATAGACCGAGGTATGTATCTCCGAAAACTAATTGGAGTGATCGGAACACCGGATATCAAGGTAGTTACGGGTGTCCGGCGCTGCGGAAAGTCAAAGCTGCTGGAAGCCTTCAAAGGGTATGTAGAAGCAAATATTGCGGACGCAAACATCGTGCATATCAATTTCAACCTGACAAAGTACGAGAAGTTCAAGGATTATCATGTTCTGAATGATTATATTGAAAGCGCCTATGCCGATGGTAAGCAGAACTTTGTCCTGATTGACGAGGTGCAGATGTGCCCCGATTTTGAGCTTGCCATCAACAACCTCCATGCGCAGGAAAGATTCGATATCTATATTACCGGCTCTAACGCTTTCCTGCTGAGTTCCGATCTTGCCACCCTCTTCACAGGGCGAACCTTTGAAGTGAAAGTGTTCCCGTTCTCTTTCAGTGAGTTCTGCGAGTATTATTCCCTCACGGACAGGTATGCAGCTTTCTCCCGGTATCTGAGAGAGGGCGGCATGGCGGGATCGTATCTTTATCAAGACCCGGAAGCCAAATACGACTACATCGCGGACGTATTCGATACCTTGATCGTCAGAGACATCCGGCAAAAATATAAAATCCGGAATCCGATCCTGATGAACCGCATTGTCGATTTTCTCATGGACAATATCTCCAACCTTACGTCTGCAAGAAACATCGCGGATGCACTCACAAGCAACAAGGACAAGATCAACCACAAAACTGTCGGCAACTATATGCAATATCTGTGCAACGCCTTTGCTTTTTACCGTGTTCGCAGGTATGACATTCAGGGGAAAAATTATCTGGCTTCCAATGATAAGCTGTATCTGAGCGATCACACCTTCCGGTATGCGAAGCTGGGGACCAAAAATCTGGATTATGGCCGCGTATTGGAAAACATCGTCGCTATTGAACTGCTCCGGCGCGGGTATGAGGTCTATGTCGGGGTTCTGTACAAGAAAGAGATAGATTTTGTCGCCATCAAGCGCAATGAAAAGCTCTATATTCAGGTTTCAGACAACATCAGCGACGCAAAAACTTTTGAACGCGAGGTAAGCCCTCTGCTCCAGATCAAGGATGCTTATCCGAAGATGGTGCTTGCCAGAATCCGAGATGAAGCGTACCAATACGAGGGTATTCAGATCGTGGATATTGCGGACTGGTTGGCAAAACAGCCGTCTACTTCCCAAAAATGAAAATATTTCGATTTTGGGAAACAGACATGGAGATTTTATGAGCAAGAAGCACGGACACTACTGTAAGGTGTGCGGAGAATACAAATCGAACGAGAGTTTTTCAGGCAGCGGCCATGCGGCGCACATCTGCAAGAAGTGCGCCGCACTGCCTGCCGCCCAGCGGTCAGAGACGATGATTCTCACCAAGCTGTGGAATCTGCCGTGGCAGCTATTTGCACATCAGAACTAGTAATATACAATCAAAACATGTTTTGACTTGAAACATAGCACATAAGAAGCGGGCGCATCTTTACAAGATGCGCCC